>Ga0194124_10006630_pt1 | contig 10233 bp, 13 predicted proteins | sample TA2KigCas0mmetaG_FD_148605 | JGI IMG/M metagenome (GOLD analysis project Ga0194124, IMG submission 148605) | Freshwater microbial communities from Lake Tanganyika, Tanzania - TA2015031 Kigoma Deep Cast 0m | ecosystem: Environmental > Aquatic > Freshwater > Lake | place: Tanzania: Lake...
AAAATAATAATTTTGTAACACGTTTTCCATATCTTTATTATCAAGACCATTTTCGAAAATTAATTGAATTAACAAAAAAAACATATGATGTAAATAATGTTCTAGAATTTTTTGTTAATAGATTTTTATTAAAAAATGTAGACCTTGATGATTTAATTCCAGTATGTTATGCTGGTCTATTTAGTGTAAATAAAAATGTAATATTAGATAATTCAATCGACTTTTATAATAATATTATGTCAAATTTAATATATGATATTCGTTATAGAAATAATGGTGATAAATTAGATATGGGATTATATCTAGAAAAATTATGGTTAGTTATTTTTAATTACAAAAAATATAATAAAAACTACCTAAAATTACCAATAAAAGATTATCCAATTTTTAATAAAAATCCTATTATTAAAAATAATCAAATAAAATTTAAAATATTTAATGTTGTTTGTGACTATTTTTTCAATATTGAACTTGATAATCAACTCTATAAATTATTTGTTGGAAATGGTAAAATATCACTAAAAAATAAAAATAATCAAAAATTTATACATTTTAATCCAAGAGAAAATAAAAATATACAAAATACTATCAAAGATATGACTGAATTAATATTTGATATATCATTATCAAATAATATATTTGTTCTAAAAATTAATAATAAACAATTAATTAAATATACATTTTCATTTAAAGTTAATAAAATAACAAAATGCACATTAATCGATATCTCAAATAACAATAAATTTATTGACTTATTATAATATTTCTATTTTAAGTTTATCAAATATATTATCACTTTTTAAAAATATCCATATTTTAATATCCTTTTTTTCATATAAATTACATATTTTTTCATTTTCATCACCTATTTTATATCTTATTTTTATATTTATATCATTTTCTTTTTCAATATTATATTCTGTAATATCTCTATATTTATATGGTATTATAATAACATGTTCTTCTAATTTATACTCTGGAATATATATTTTTATTGAATATTCATTTATTTTAATTATATATCCATATGTCAATATATTATCATATTCATTTTTTATATTATATAATAATTCAAGTCTTTTTATATTTCTATCAAATTTTCTATTATTTTTATTGAAAATATTAATTTTATCAATATATTTTTCCAATATAACATTATCATCTATTAAATCTTTATTTTCTAATAATAGTCCATGTATAAATAAATCTATTGCTCTTCTTATTGGTGATGTAAAATGTGTATAATATTCATTATTCATTTTAATATGTGTTTGTTCTTTATCTTTATTGTATATCTCATAATTTGCACTTAAATCTTGTTTTTTATAACAATAATCAATCAATATCATATCTTTATTTTTTAATAATTCATTAATAACATAACCATTATTTTTATAATTTGACCTAATAATTGTATTTTTAATATATGGTCTCTCATATATCAAAATTTTAGCTATAAATTTATTTGTATAAATCATCCAATTTTCTACTAATTTATGTGTATCATTATTATTATCATTAAAAAATAGATTTGAATATTCTATAAATTGATTTATATCAAAATTTTCATATGTATAATTTCTAATATTTTTTACAATAGTTTGTTTTAATTCATAATTTATTACAATATTATTCTCTATTTTTAATATTAATGATAATGCATATCTATTTTTATTTTGTAATAAAGATATTAAATCATCAGCATATTTATTAGGTAACATATTATATTTACGTTCAATCAAATATACTGTTGATACTCTATTCAATATTTCATTTAATTCATTTTTAAAAAACAAATAAGGTGAAGCTATATGAATTCCAATTTCATAATTATTAGAATTAGAATCAATAATTTTAAAATGAAATGCATCATCAATATCTAATGAACCTTTAGGATCTATAGAAAAAACTTCATAATCATACACTTTTGTTTGTAATTCTTCAATTATTTTTACATCATTTTCCCTTTTTACATTTTCAATTTTCATAACATTCTGTTTTATATTAAAATAATATCTCAAATGTTCATATTCTACTTCTTTATCACCTACTTTTCCAAGTGTTTCTATAACAGTACCTAAAGGTAATTTATCAGTTATTTTCCATTCTTTAAATTGGATAACAACAAATATTTTATGGTTATTTTTTTTAATGTCATAAGGAACATAAAAAGAACCATATTTTTTATTAGAAGCAACAAATAAATATAATAATTTATTTTTATAAAAACCATATTTTATTTTTGAATCTAAATATAATATTCCAACAATATTTGTATTATTTCTATTTTTTATTCCAATTATTTCATTATTTTCTAGATTTATTATAACATTATCATCACATATACCTCTATTATTTATTACATACAAATCATTACAATAATATTTTTCTTCATATATATCATAATTTAAAATACCATTAATTGTATTTTCTTCTGTAAATTGATTATTGTATTCTTTATAATATTCCATTATTGATATATATATTATTATTTATATCTTTTTATATAAATAATATTTCTAAAAGATTTTATTGATTTTACTTTGTTCTTTTTTTTTGAACAGATTCAACAGTTTGTTCTCTTTGAACTTCCTTAGTTTCAGTCTTTTTACCTTTTACTAAGATTTCAGCACAATCAGCAAGTCTTGTTAAATCTTTACGAATAGTTCTTAAATTTTCCATTGATTTATTAATACCAATCAATTCAGTATGTAATAAACTAATATATTCTAAAATATTATTACCTTCTTCATCTTCAAATAAAGTACATACTCCTTGATATACCTGATTTTGTGATAAATCAATTGGAACTCTGTCATCATCTTCCTCATCTTCATCATCCTCATCTTCGTCATCATCATCTTCATCATTTTCTTCTTCATAATCCTCTTCAGTTTCTTCTTTGTCTTCCGTTTTTAAAGTTGTTTTCTTCTCTAATTCTTCATTGTCAACTGTTTTTGTTTTAGATGTAACTGTTTTTCCCTTAGTAGTCATTTTTATAAATTATATTATTCATTATCTTTTTAAGTATTTTTATAAAATATAGAAATAATTATAATTGAAATAAATATAAAAATTAAAATAAAATAAAAAAATGAATTTTTATTATTATTAATTTTGTATATTTTATTATAATTTATATCAATATCATTCATTAATTTATGAAATTCTTTTTCATAAATTGAATTTTTAAATTTATTATTAGTTAAATCTAAATTTTTAATAATAATTTTTATATTATATTGCATAATTATTCTATACAAACCAATCAAATAAAATTTTAAAATAAAAACTTATAATAGCAATAATAATAAATAGAAAAATAAGATAAATCATTTTTCTTTTTTTGTCAGTAGAATCACTCATCATAAATAAATTTTTTTTAGTGAAATATAATATAGTGATAATAATTACATATATTAATATTACTACTTTTAATTCCATATTTATTAATATTTATATATATTATTTTTTTTCATATATAATTATAATATGAATTTAATTATATTAATTGCTATAATCATTATAATATTTTATATAATAAACAATATTATATTAAAACAAAATATACAAGAAAATTATTTGACATATTTTTTACCATATTATAGTGATGAACAAAATGATTTATATAATTTTTATAAAAATGACATTAATGATTCATTTTTTTTTAAAAGAAAAATGGATTATGTACCATTAAAAGTAGCAGGGAGTACATATCATAAATATTTTTTAGACATTTTTTTAAAAACTTATTTAGAAAAAAGTAATTTATTAAAAATTGAAAATATGAATTATGATGATGAAATATTATCACTAAAAAATTTAAATAAAGGTGATATTGATATAGCATTAACTGATTATAATAAACTACTATATATAAAAAATACATTGAAAGAAGATATTTCAAACATTAGAATAATAACACATTTATATAAATTATATTATTATTTTTTTGTAAAAAAAGAAAGCAATATAAATTCTATTGATAATATACCACCAAATTTTAAATTAGGAGTATTAAAATATCCTAATGAAATGGCTATATATCATAAAAACTTATTATTAAATTTTGGTTATGAAGATGAAATATATTATAAAACATATTATTATAATACTACTGAAGAATTATTTGATAATTTAAATAATTTAAAATTAGATGTTATAATAATTCATGATGTTTTTCCTAATATCACTTTAAAAAATTTAATAGATAAATATTATCAAAAAGATATAATATTACTACCATTTGATATTAATAATGAAAAAGTATTTTTTCAAAAAAATAAAATTTTAAATAAAGGTAGTTTTGATTTAAATGACTTGGCAGAATCATATTTACCAAAAAGTTTTGGAAAATACACATATAATTTTTATAAACCAGATATTCCAATGTTGTATTGTTATAAAATATTAGTTACAAATTATAATACAAATTATGAATGGATATATAATTTATTGGATTTTTATCATAATAATTATAAAACATTAAATAATTATTTTAAAAATAGAGGTTATCAATTATATAATATAAATAATGATGATGTAAATATTGTACTCAGACATTATGCTGTTATTAAATATATGTTTGATAAAGGATTTAATACATATGAAAATAATGATAATTGCAAATATTTAGTAGGTGTTGATAAATGTACAAAAGAAACACTTCAAAATAATAATTTTATGAATTAATATTATCAACATAAAGTGTGTCACAAGTTAATTTTGTTGTTTTATCATCAAATGTACAAAACTTTGTATGAAAATAATTTGTTCTATTAACAATATCATCTTCAAATGCATAATCAGGTGAATTTAAAAATGGATATTTTGTTTTATCATATTGTTCATCACAACAAGTATCTAATAAAGTTTCTATTTGAAATTTATCATTTGATTTACAATTGTAACACAATGGTTTTTTTGCTTTATCTGTTTTAAAATAATGATAACCAATATTTTCCATATTTAATGGTAATTGACATTTACCATTTATACATTTCCCAAAATCATTTTCATAATTTTTATTTATTTTATAAAATGGACATTCACTATCTTCCTGACAAGGTTTATCAAAAACACCAAATGTTTTTTTCCTACCATACATATCTAAATTTGATTCACACATTTCTCTAGAATAATAATCTAGAAAATTAGATTCTTTAAATTCTGGATTGTAATCTAAATTAAAACAAGCATATTGATTTTTTAATTTAAAACTTTCCAAATATTTTTTATATAAATGTACTATTGCATCTGGGTCTTTTTCTAATATTGGTTTATTTGAAAAATTATGATTTATTATTTCTTGGTTAATATCAGTTGAATTATAACCAGGAGTTTGTAAATAATTATCTGTTGCATTAACCCCTATATAATCAACATTAACAATTTTAATTTTATCATCTTCTATAAATCCAATATAACTAAATGTATTCATATACAAATCAGTTTCTCTATATAATATTATTTCTATAATATATATTGGTAAATCCTTATTATCATGTAAATAACGAATTTCTAATATTCTATATTTATATATATCAAAAAACATTAATCCATAATTTATTTTCAAATTATCTGACATTAATTCTTTTTGTCTATAATTACATCTTTTAACAAATTCATTATTCAAAATATTTATTTTTTCAATAGGTGATTTTATTTCTTCATACGGAAAATGCATTTTAACAGATGGATTATATAATTTCCATCTATCAATCCATGTTTTTTTATTCAATTCCATTATTTTAAAATCCAATTGATATTTATATTCTAAAGGTTTTTTATCTATTGGAGACAATAATAATTCTTTTGATTTATCAAATATATCATAATCTATTTTATCAGAAACTATTATTGATAAACTTGAAAAATTAAGTAAACCAGCTTTATAATTATTATTTCCAAATTGTTTTTCCATTGGTAATTCTATTTGGTCTTGTTGTATTGGTATTGAATTTAAAGAAACTAATTCACTATTTGACTCTTTAGGCCAATCTTTCCAATATTTATTACAAGATGATGTTATTATATTTGATTGTGGTGAATATAAAAACGCAACTCTTTTATCATTAATTTCTCCTTGTCTATTTAATTCTGGTATTTTACAAAAATGTTCAGTTGTTTTTAAATAAATATTAAGAAAATAATAAATAAATATTATTATTAAAAACAATAATAATATAAAATACTCCATATATTTAAAAAAGATTTTATTTCTTCAATTTTTTATAATATTCTTTTGTATCACTCGCTTTTATATATCTTATATCACTTCTATTTTCATTATTTTCATTACTGTTTCCCTTTATTAATTTTGTGACAACATTTAATAATGACTTACTTTTACCAACTTTCATTATCAATTCCTTATCATTCATTAATTTATATGAATTGTTTTTTTTACTATTACTTGTTGTAAATGGTAAATTTACCTTTTTTGTCATTCTATATTATAATAATAATATATTTTTTTTAATTACATTCTTGACAATATTCTTCAGAATATTCATTTTCATCTTCATTTTGGTCTATTAGTTCATAATCATTTAGTTCATCTTCTTTATTTTCTTCATATTCTCCTTCTTCTTCATCATTTTCATCATTTTCCATATTAAAATCATTATTCTCTCCACCTAAATTCATATTTTTCATCATTTCAGCCATATTACCCATACCACCCATACTTGCCATCATTTTTTGAAAATCAAATTCTTGATTACCACCCAACATATTTTGTGGTTTTTCTTGTTCATCTTCAGAATCATTTGTTTTCCATTTATTCCAATCAATTTTAATATTATTTTTATATATATTCTTCTCTTTTGTTAATCTATTCCATTCTATATTTTCATCATTTTTTTTAGTCAATATCATTTGAATATAATTTTCTTTTTATCATAAGATTAAATATTTGAAAATAACTCAAACTCAATTTTATAATTATTTGTTTTTGTTAATACATCAAAATTTAAATAATCATTTTCAATAACAATATTTTTTTCAATAATTTCTTTTACATCAAATGAAATATAAATAAATTCATTTAATTGATACCATTTAATTTGTGGAATTAATGAGGACATTTTTAAATATAAATATTATAAATTAATTTGTCTTTATATAAAAAAATTAAAAGTATTTAAAATAATATTAATATTTATAATATAAATGGACTTAAGTTTAATAAAAAGAGATTTTAGAGAATTAAGGTCTTATGTATTTGGAGAAAATGATATTAATGATTGGGATAGACTAATAATCATATATAATTTATATTTATTTTTTAATCATTTATATATTTTATATGCATTAATTGATTATATTTCTAAAGATAAAAATCAATCCTTTTTAAATCAATTTAAAAATATTTATTTGTTCTTTTTTATATTATGTAATGTTAGAACATCTTATTTTTATTTTATTTATAATGTAGCAAAAATCAATAAAAATCTGAGTGACAGTTTTTATAAAAATACAAAAGAATATTTTATATAAAAATTATCTTTATAAATAATATGATTAACAATATTATATTATTTTTTATAATATTATTTATATTATATATTATAAATAATACTTTGAATGTAAAAATAGAAAATTATTGTAATAATGATAAAATTGAAGAATTAAATGGTTTAAATATAATATGGATGTATTGGGAAACATTACCAGGAAAAACTAAACCAGGATATATAGATTTATGTATAAATTCTGTAAAATATAATTGTGGAAAATGTTTTGATGTAATTGTTTTAGATAATCATACTGTATTAAATTATATTCCAGAAATTAAAAATATAAACTTGAATAATTTAAATTTACCACAAAAAGTTGATTTATATAGATACTTTTTACTAGAAAAATATGGAGGTATATGGTTAGATGCTGATATATTAGTATTAAAATGTATATTTCCATTATTTGAAAAATTAAAAAATTATGATTATGTTGGTTTTGGTTGTGGTTATGATAATGAAACATGCAAAAAAACAATGGATGGTTATTCTAAACCTTTAAATTGGTTCATGATTTCTAAAAAAAATACTCCTTTTATTCAATGTGTTAAAAATAAAGCTCTAAATAAAATAAATAAAGCAAACACTTTAAATCAACCATTACCATATCATGCAATTGGTAAAGTAATTTTAAATGAATGTTATGAAAAATTAAATAAAAATAATGTATGGGAATATTTTCATGTTTCTTCAAAATGTCAAGAATATGATACCAAAGGAAATAAATTAAATAATATTCTAATTAATTTTAATTGGGAAGATTGCGAAAAAGACCGATATTTTTTTCCATTATATAACACTGCACCTGGATATCCTGATTGGTTTAAATCATTAACTGAACAAGAATTAAAAGAATCAAATACTTATTTAAAACCATTGATTGATATTGCATTTTCTAAAAAATAATATGTTATAATAATATAAAATGAAAATATATAATCCTATTATTATTTTATTTATTATTATTGGTTTTTTTTATATTCTAAATAATTTTTTACCACAATATGAAAATTTCAATAATATAAATAAAAATAAAGAACCATATATTTTACCCAAAAAAATATTTATGTATTGGAATAATTTAAGTAATAACAAAATAATACAAGCAAATATTGAATTATGCAAGAGAAAAATACCAAATGATTGGGAAATTAATGTAATAGATAATAATAATTTAAATCAATATGTTTCAAGAGAATTTATAAATAAATATAGTTGGTTAGACCCAACAAGATTTTCAGATTTTTTAAGACTTGAATTATTAAAAAATTATGGAGGTGTTTGGATGGATGCCGGAATAATAGTTATTAATGGAACATTTTTAAACACTTTTTATAATGAAATGATAGAATTAAGATATGATGCATGTTTATATGAATTAAAATCAAGAACAATTGATCCAAATATACCATATTTAGAAAATTGGTTTATTATGTCTAAAAAAAATGGTGAATTAATAAATGATTTATATACGGAATTCAATAAATCATTCGAAATGGATTTTTTAAAATATAAATTAAATGTTTTAATTCCTTCAGGTGTTATTTTAGAAAAAACTATAGGATATGATGATAAAAGAACTTATTTAATGCAACATGCAATTATAAATTATTTATTTCATCAAGGTCATAAATATAATATTAATATAAAAGATGCTCAAGATAGTATGTTTAAAATTCAAATATATAAAAAATGGAATAATAATAAAATTATTGAATATATTTTAAATAATAATAATTGGAATAATTTTTATGCAATAAAATTAACACATATTAATAGAAAAGGAATTAAAGATGAGGAAAAATATATAAAAAAAATAAATTCATTATAATTATAAATAAATTAATGTGTAGTATAAACCATAATAAAAAATGTATTTTTATTCATATTCCAAAAAATGGTGGTACTTATATTGCTGATATGCTACAAAAACATTATGGTTTTAAAAATTATTATTTACATCGTCTAGACCATGCACAATTTTGTAAATCTATTGATAAATCAACAAAAACACACGAAAATAAAACAATTGGAACATTATTATATTATAAAACATCACCATATTTAAATAAAATAATGAATATGAATAGACATAAATGGAATACATATTTTATTTTTACATTTATTAGAAATCCATATGACAGAATAATTTCAGGATGGAATTATATAAATAAATATAATATTCCATTTGATAAATTTTTAAATTTATATAATATTTCTAATAGTTGGGATTTTTGGCATATGTTTATGTCTCAAAAAAAACATTTAATAGATATCAATAATAAAATAAATATCCATTATATTGGTTATTTTGAAAATTTAGAAGATGATTTTCGAAATGTATTATTTAAATTAGGATTCAATATTTCACATAATCCATCTATAAAAAATAATAAAGCACATGATAACTATAAAACATATTATATAAACAATGAAGTATTAAAAAAAGTAAATAATATTATTAATGATGATTTAGAAACATTTAATTTTATGAATATTAATGATATAAGTTTGTTTTAAGTTTTTTTTCCCTCATTTATTTAATAAAAAAATGAATTTTATATTAAATTATGACCTATTTATATTTGATTTTGATGGAACATTATTTGATACTGAAAAATTTCATTGTTTATCTTGGAATTTAGCTATTGAAGAATATACAAACAATAAAAATTTAAAATTAATTTCTTTAAAAGATTATTTTAAATATTTT
>Ga0194124_10006632_pt1 | contig 10231 bp, 7 predicted proteins | sample TA2KigCas0mmetaG_FD_148605 | JGI IMG/M metagenome (GOLD analysis project Ga0194124, IMG submission 148605) | Freshwater microbial communities from Lake Tanganyika, Tanzania - TA2015031 Kigoma Deep Cast 0m | ecosystem: Environmental > Aquatic > Freshwater > Lake | place: Tanzania: Lake Tanganyika...
CGGCCTTGCCCGGCGGGATGTCGACGCCCGCCCCCTTGCCGTTGAGGATCTCCGGCTGGTTGGTCTTGGTGTCGATGCGCAGCTCGGTGTAGTGGGCCGGCTCCTTGGCGGCGGTCTTGGAGATGATCTTCACCGGCTTGCCGGTGGTGAGCACGCCGTACATCCCGGCGGCCGAGATCCCGATCCCCTGCTGACCGCGGCTCATCCGCAGGCGGTGGAACTTGGACCCGTAGAGGAGCTTGCCGAAGATCAGCGGGATCTGTTTGGAGACGATTCCAGGCCCGTTGTCCTGGACCGCCATCCGGTAGCGGCTCACCCCCTCGCCGACCGCTTCGATCCGGACCCAGATCTCCGGGAGGATGCCCGCCTCCTCGCAGGCATCGAGGGCGTTGTCGACCGCCTCCTTGACGCTCGTGAGCAGCGCCTTGCGCGGCGAGTCGAACCCGAGGAGGTGGCGGTTCTTGGCGAAGAACTCGCTCACCGAGATGTCGCGCTGCCCGGCGGCGAGGGCCTGGGCGGTGGCCCGCCGCTTCGTCGGCGCAGGCGCGGGAGGCGACGTCCCCTCCGCCAGCGCGACGGCCGGGCGGGGGACGGGTGCCGTTTTCTTCGCGGGAGTGGCCATCGGAATGCTGTGCGGGCGGGGCGCGCCGGCGACCCGGCCGGGCTTTCCCCCGACTCTCGTCTGCGGGGCGGGGGCTGGCAAGCGGGGCGAAGTATACCGGTCGCGGTGACCGTGCGGCGGGAGGGGTGGGGTGGTGCCGTTCATGCCGGATGTGCCCGGGACGTAGCCGGTTTGGCGCCGCGGCCTGCCGGATCAACCGGCCCTGCCACGGTTGCCGAACCTTCCTCTTGTCCGGACGGTGCGGCGCGACAGCGCGGTGCCTCTCCGGGGCGGGTCGGGACCGAATTCCATGGAGGGATCCGGCCGGCCCGTCGGGCTGTCCCGCAGCCGATGGCTCACGGAGGAGCGCGGCGCGGGAAGGCACGGCCGGTCCGCCGTGGGATGCGGCGGGCGGTGACGGGAGGCGGGCCTCCCGTGGACGACGGACTCCGGCGGCCATGGACGGCCGCCGCCACGGACAGCACAGCGGAGGTGCGACGATGACAACGTCGACGCGGACGGGCCGGTGGATCCTCGCGGCGGTGGCGCTGGAACTGGCGACGATGGCCGTCGCCACCGCCGCGCCGATCAACTGGGGCGTCGACGCCCCGACGCCCGACGTCTTTCACAACTACTGGGTGCCGCCGGTGCCGGCCGGATCCGCCCCCGGATTCGGCGCGCAGCTCTACGTCGCCCCGCGCCCCGTGCCGCCGCACGTCGGCCACACCTGGTACACGTACCCGCCGTTCATGCCCCATGCCGCACGAGTTCCTCTACAAACACCGCCGCAAGTACGTCCGCCCTGCCGGCGCCACCGGCCTGCGGACGGTCGCCCACGGCCACTGGTGGTGAGCCCCGCCCCGCGTTCCCTTCGAGGATTCCCCCGATGAAGTCCCTCCCGGTCCGTCCTGCCCGGGCGCTGCTCGCGCTGGCACTGCTCGCGCTCGGTGCGGTCGCCGCCCCGAGCGCTGCGGAGGCGGGCGACAGCGCCATCGCCCACCGCTACTTCCTCCGCAGCCGCAACAAGGCGTGGCACAGCGTCTGGTACGACCCGTCGATCGGTCGGCCGATGGCGCTGGTCGTGCCGCCGACGGCGGAGTTCACCGCCGAGTACGCGTGGGGCGTTCCCAGCCACCGCGTCGTGCCGCTGTATCACCAGTTCCGGCGTTCCTATCCGGGGCCGGGGGCGGTGCCGGGGAACGGCGGCGGTCTGTACCCGACGCCGATGTGGCCCAGCGACACCGTGCAATTCGGTGTCCATCCGGTCCGGGGGCCGTGGTGAACCGACGCCGGTGACCGCCGCGGGAGCGGTTCAGTTCCGCCCCGCGCCGGGATCGTCGTCGCCGGCCGGAGCGGCCTCGTCGAGCCAGCGCCGCGCGACGGCGGTCCACGGTCCGGCCGGTGCGAGATCGACGAACGTCCGCAGCCGGCGCCGCGCCTCGGCGTCGCGCCCGAGCGCGCGGAGCACGCCGGCGGCGTGGAAGTGGGCGTCGGGATAGGCGGGCGCGCGGGACATCACCCCCTCGAGCGCCGCGAGGGCGACCTGCGGTTGGCCGAGCGCCGCCAGCACCCTCCCCAGCCCGGTGCGCGCCGCGAGGTGGTCGGGATCGATCTCGATCGTCGCGTAGTAGCGCTCGCGCGCGGCGGCGAGGTCGCCGGAGCGGAACAGCAACTCGGCCAGGGCGAACGCCGTCTCGGCGCTCGGGCCCGTCGCCTGGAGCACGGCGCGGAGGACGTCGGCAGCCTCGTGGGCCTCCCCACCGGCCTCGAGATCGGCGGCCAGCGCCAGCAGGTCGTCGAGCCCCTCGCCGTCGTCCGCCGGCGGATCGTCGTCGGTCGGTTCGCTGCGGAGGCGTGATGCCGGCCAGGGGATCACCGGAGCGTCGTCTTCGTCGATCGCCGTCGCGCCGAACGGCAGATCGAGCTGCCCCCCCGGGCCGACGAGTCGGCCATGCCGGCGGAGGCGGATCCGCCGGCCGTCGAGGACGAGCCGGTCGAGCGGCAGTTCGGCGCCGTCGGCGGCGAAGCCGGCGAGCGCCGCGTCGATCTCGCGCAGCGACAGGCCCGCGGCGAGGAACGTGGCGAGGTGGCGTGCCGCGACGATCTGCGGATAGTCGAACCAAGCCACCCCCGCCTCGTGCGTCACCGGCCGGAGCAGGCCGCGACGGACCCAGTGGGCCAGCGCTGCCGGAGAGATCCCGAGCAGGTCGGCGACCAGGGCGGCGGTGTGGAACTGCCGCTCGCCGCGCTGCTGCCGCGCGAACAGCGAATCGTCGATCCCGGGGCCCGCGGCTCCGGGGATCGCTCGGCGCCGATCGCTCGCGTCGCCTGCCATGCGCGGGTCCCGTGCGGATCGGCCGCCGTTCACGGGGTGAACGGGCGGCTCCGGGATTGGTCGGCGGAGGGGAAATCGTCGGGGAGCGGGGCGGTCACGGCCCCGGTCGCCGCCCACTCGGTGCCGCGGACGAGGGTCGTGATGAAGCCGACGCACTCCTGGGAATCGTCGCCGTGGCCCATCGGCGTGTGGAACACCCGCCCCTGGCCGTAGCGGATCGTCATCAGCATCGGCTCGTGACGCTTGGTCTGCGGGGACCAGGCCGTCGCCAGCACGTCGAGGGCGGCGGCCGGGCCACGGAGCCGGTCGTAGAGTTCGTCCTTGGCGTGCATCCAGGTAGCCGGCATGCCGCGGGTGATCGGATGGTCACGGTCGCGGACGATGACCGCGAACGGAGCCTGCGGCCCGTGGCTGCCCCCGGGCCCCGGGCTGTCGTCGCGGACGAGCCGGCCGTCGTCGGTGTAGTAGACGTAGGGGCCGCTCGCCTCGTTGCGGCCGCCCCAGCCGCCGAGCCCGATCATCTCGTTGTAGGCCGGCCAGTCGGGAAACGAGTTGTCGGCGGCATGGACGACGACGAAGCCGCCGCCGCCACGGACGAACTGCTCGAACGCGGCACGCGTCGCGCCCGGCCACGGCGCGGCTCCATGGCCGAAATTGCTGATCACGACGGCGTAGTCGGAGAGCCGTGGCTGGAATGCCGGATCCTCCCCCTGCGGGGCATGCGTCGCGACGTCGACGCGGAACCGGCCGCTGTCCTCGAGGTAGCGCCGCATCATCCGTGTCGTCCGCGGCCAGTTGGCATGGTTGTTCTGGCCGTCGACGATCAGCGCGGCCAGCCGTTCGGCCGCCGCGGCGCCGGCGGGGGTGAGGAGGGCGACGAAAACCAGCGCGGTCCGGAGCGTCATGGCGGGCCTCCTTCAGGCGTTCATCGCACGGCGGAGATTGTCGTCGATCGCAGCGAGGAACGCCCGGGTCTCGAGATACGGCTGATCGGGGCCGATCAGCACCGCCAGATCCTTGGTCATCTTCCCCGACTCGACGGTCGCGACGCAGACGCGCTCGAGCGTCTCCGCGAAGTGCACCACCGCGGGCGTGCCGTCGAGCCGGCCGCGGTGGGCCAGGCCGCGCGTCCAGGCGAAGATCGAGGCGATCGGATTGGTCGAGGTCGGCTTGCCCTGCTGGTGCTGGCGGAAATGCCGCGTCACCGTGCCGTGGGCCGCCTCGGCCTCGACCACCTTGCCGTCGGGTGTCATCAGGACGCTGGTCATCAGCCCGAGCGAGCCGAATCCCTGGGCGACGACGTCGCTCTGCACGTCGCCGTCGTAGTTCTTGCAGGCCCAGACGTAGCCGCCGTCCCACTTCAGGGCGCTGGCCACCATGTCGTCGATCAGGCGGTGTTCGTAGGTCAGGCCACGGGCGGCGAACTCGGCCTTGAACTCGGCGTCGAAGACCTCCTGGAAGATGTCCTTGAAGCGGCCGTCGTACGCCTTGAGGATCGTGTTCTTCGTCGACAGGTAGACCGGAAACCCGCGTGCCAGGCCGTAGCGGAAGCTGGCCCGGGCGAAGTCGCGGATCGAGTCGTCGAGGTTGAACATCGCCATCGCGACCCCGGCCGAGGGGAACTGGTAGACCTTCATCTCCATCGGCGCGCCGCCGTCGGCCGGTGTGAAGGTGAGCGTCAGCGTGCCCGGTCCGGGGATCCGCGCGTCGGTCGCGCGGTATTGATCGCCGAAGGCGTGGCGGCCGACGACGATCGGCTTGGTCCAGCCGGGGACGAGCCGGGGGATGTTGTCGATGATGATCGGCTCGCGGAAGATCACGCCGCCGAGGATGTTGCGGATCGTGCCGTTGGGGCTCTTCCACATCGACTTCAGCGCGAACTCCTTGACCCGCGCCTCGTCGGGGGTGATCGTGGCGCACTTCACCCCCACGCCGCACCCGAGGATCGCGTGCGTTGCGTCGATCGTCACCTGGTCGCCGGTGGCGTCGCGATTCTGGATCGAGAGATCGAACTCGCGGAGATCGAGGTCGAGGTAAGGGAGGATCAGCTGGTCCTTGATGAACCGCCAGATGATCCGCGTCATCTCGTCGCCGTCGAGATCGACGACGGGGCCCTTGACCTTGATGCGCGTGTGCTTCGTCACGGTCGCTGGCTCCGGTGGTGGCACGACCGCGGAGAAGCTACCCCCTGCCAGGGACGGCGACAAGGATCGGCGCGCGTCGGTTGGATGCCGTGACCGCGACCGCGTGGACCGACACCACCCGGCAGGGAGGTGATCCGAAACCCGGCCGCGCTGCCCGCGCGACCGGTCAGGTCGTCGGGCCGGCGCTTGCCGCCGGTGCAGAGCCGGCAGCCGGCAGGGCGGGCGGGGTGGCGCCGCGCACGGGAACCATCGGCTTGATGATCACCGGCCCGGTCCGCTCGGCGCGCCCCGATGCCGCCGGCAAGGGGGCGGGAATCGTCTCGACCGCGATCGTGGCCGGAACGGGACGGATGGCGCCCTGGCTCGGCGCCGGCGGAGTGACGGTCTTCGGCGCGGTCGCCGCGGGATTGCCGGACGTCGGATCGGGAGTGGTCGCGGGCTCGACCGGCTTCTCGAACCGGATCGTGCCGGTCGCTTCACTGCCCGTGGCGGCGGCGTCGGTGGGGTCGACGTGCGGCAGCGCCGAACCGGTCCAACCGTTCTCCACCGGCGGGCTGGCGCCGGTCGACCCGCTGGAAAACGTGCGGGTCGCACTCTCGGCCTCGGCCGCCGACAGCGCCGGAGGCGCCGTGGTCGGCCGGGCCGCCGCGGCGCTGCCCGTCTCGGCCGGCCGGGGGCTCGCCGGGACGACGGCCGACGTCGACGGTGAGAACGTCGCCGCCGGCACGACCGCCGGGGCCGACGTGACCGCTGGCACGAGCGGGGCGGCGCTGGCGGTGGGGAGGGGATTGCCGCACGGATCGAGCGGGATCCTCAGGACCACCGTCCGCGGCGTCCGCACGGTGTAGGTGTAGGGTGTGCGCTTCTCGACGACGCGCGGCACCTGGACGGTCTTCTGCTCGGCGACGTATTTGAGGACCTGGACGGTCACCGGTTCGACCTTCTCCTCGGTGACGAACTTGCAGGACTGGACAGGCACCTGACGGACCTGCTCCTCGGCGACCATCCGGCAGACCTGGATAGGGACCTTGTTCTCGATCCGCTCGACCACCTTGCGGACGGTCTGGACGGGAACCTGACGAACCTGCTCCTCGGCGACCATCCGCGTGGTCTGGACGGGGACCTGCTGGACGACCTGCTCGTCGACGTAGCGCATCGTCTGGACGGGAACCTGCTGGACGACCTGCTCGTCGACGTAGCGCATCGTCTGGACGGGGACCTGCTGGACGACCTGCTCGTCGACGTAGCGCATCGTCTGGACGGGAACCTTGCGGTTGACCACGCGGTTGACGACCGTCGTCTCCGGAACCTGGACCGCGACCATGTTGGGCTGGTAGACGCGGTTGACCTGGTTGACGACCACGCCGGGCGTCATCGTCCAGCCGTAGCCGCCGCGCTGCCACGTCGCCAAGCCGTTCCACGGATTCACCGCCCAACCCCCCGGTACCCACGAGAGCTGCGTCGTGCCGGGGGCGACCATCGGCGTCACCTGGTCGACGTAGCCGCCCTGGTCGGCGTAGGCGGTGCGCATCGTCGTCATCGGCTCGGCGACCGTGTAGGCCTCCTCGCGCTCGGCGGTCTCGTAGACCGGCTTGCGGACGACACTCACCTGCTGCTGCATGACGGTCTCGGCGACCGGCTTGCGGACGATGCTGACCTGCTGCTGCATGACGGTCTCGGCGACCGGCTTGCGGACGACGCTGACCTGCTGCTGCATCACGGTCTCGGTGACCGGCTTCATGACGGTGAAGCGTTCCTCGCGCGTGCTCGTCTCGACGACGTCGCGCACCTGGTCGTAGCTCCGGTCCTGCACGACCGTCTCCCAGACCGGCTTCATCACCGTGTAGCGTTCCTCGCGCGTGCTGGTCTCCCAGACGGGGCGTTGGACGGTGTAGCGCCGCTGGGTGGTCTGCGTCTCCCAGACCGGACGGCTGACTGTGTAGCTGCGGGTGTCGTAGACGGTTTCGTAGCTGACCAGCGACGCGCTCACCTGGCGCTCGTCGTAGACGGTCTGGTACTGCAGCCGGTAGGTCTGGGTGACGACCGGGGCCGTGGCGACCTCGCCACAGCACTGCCCCCGGGCGATCACCAGCGGGCTGGCCGCGACCTGGGCGGCGCACACGACGGCGATCAGCTGGCGGCTGAAGATCGACTTGGACCGCGCACGAAGCATCGGATCTCCTCCTGGTTCGATCCTCCGAGACTAATCCCGCGAATGCGACCTTCAAGCGGTTTGTTCAGTTTTTTCCGGCATTTTTCCCGAAAAAAACCGACCGCCGGGCCGCACCGTCGGCGCAACCGGCGCAGCTTCCGCCCCCTGCCGTGCCGCCGCGCGGACAGCGGCAGGCTGGGGAACGTGGCGCCGGGCCGGCGGGGTCGCAGGGGCCGACGCGGGAGGCGACGACGATGCCCAAGCCCGGCGTCGCCCGAGGCCTCAGAGGTTCTTCTCGAACAGCCGACGGCTGGCGGCGTCGAGTGCCGCCAGCGAGGGGATCCGGTAGCGGACACCGTGGGTGTCGGTGATCACGGCGCTGCCGTCGCCTGGCCGGCTGACATCGTCGCTGCCGGCGACACGGAAGCGGCGCGGCCCGCGGTCGGTGACGACCGACCATTCGGCCGGCTCGGCGTCGTTGACGGCGTCGATCCGGGCGATGAGCGGAAGGAATTCGCGGGCCGCCAATTCGGCGCGGAGATCGGCCGCACGTTCGTCGCCGAGGGCGGCGAGCGACTCGATCCAGGCCAATTCGCTGCCGTCGGCAGCGACGATCGCCACCAGCCCGTCGGGGTGCGACAGCGGGAAGGCGCGGACGACGTCGACGTCTTCGTGGCGCTGTCCAGAGGCGGCGAGGAAGTCGACGCGGCCGTGGGGGAGACGCTCGAGGCGCCAGCCGGGGTCGGGCATAGGGTGGCTCCGTCGTGGATTCCGGCGCCGCGGCGGCCGGGTCAGGCGGCCGCCTCGGCTTCCTTCGTCTGGGCGTGGTACAGCCGGGCGTACGTCCCGGCCCGGGCGAGGAGGTCCTCGTGCGTGCCGATCTCGACGATCCGCCCCGCCTCGAGCACGACGAGCCGGTCGGCGCGGCGGAGGGTCGACAGGCGGTGGGCGATGGCGATCGTCGTCCGTCCGGTGACGAGCCGGTCGACGGCCGCCTGGATCACGCGCTCGGTCTCGGCATCGACCGCCGACGTGGCCTCGTCGAGGATCAGGATCCGCGGGTCGACGAGCAACGCCCGGGCGATCGACAGCCGCTGCCGTTCGCCGCCAGACAGCGAGCTGCCGCGCTCTCCCACCCGGGAGTCGTAGCCGGCCGGAAGCCGGAGGATGAAGTCGTGGGCGCCGGCGGCGCGGGCGGCGGCGACGATCCGCTCGGGCGTGGCGTCTGGGCAGCCGTAGGCGATGTTCTCGGCCACCGTGCCGAAAAACAGGAACGGCTCCTGGAGCACGCAGCCGAGGTTGCGGCGGTAGTCGCCGATCGCCAGCCGGCGGAGGTCGACGTCGTCGATGCGGATCGATCCGCTCGACGGATCGTGGAACCGGCAGACGAGGTTGGCGAGCGTCGTCTTTCCCGAGCCGCTCGCGCCGACCAGGCCGATCATCTCCCCCGGCTCGATGACCAGGTCGATGCCGTGGAGGACCTCGCGGGCCCCGTAGCGGAAGTGCACGCCGTCGATCGCGATCCGGCCGCGGATCCGCCCGACCGGCACCGGCCGCGGATCCTCGGCGACCGTCGGCTGGCAATCGAGGATCTCGAAGATCCGCGCGGCGCTCGACGCGGCGCGCTGCGTCGCCGGCACCATCCGGATCATGCTCTCGACGCGGCCGTAGAACCGGGCGATGTAGCCGACGAACGTCGTCAGCATCCCCACGGTGACCGATCCGGAGAACACCAGCCACGCGCCGGCCGCCCAGACCACCAGCAACCCCGTCTCGCTGAACAGGCTGACCAGCGGCCCGCAGAAGCTCCACACCACGTTGACCCGGTCGTTGGCCTCCAGCACGCGGTCGTTGGCGTCGCGGAAGCGCTGCATCTCGCGCGGCTCCTGGGCGAACGCCTTGACCACCCGGATCCCGGGGATCGCGTCGGCCAGGACGCTGGTCATGTCGGCCCAGGCGACGTTGGCCCGCGAGAAACCACGCCGCAGCCGCTCGCGGACCGCGTACACCAGCCACAGGACCAGCGGGAACGGGGCCAGCGTCACCAGTGCCAGCCCGGGGGCGATCCACAGCACGGCCGCCGCCGTGAGCAGCACGATCGTCACGTCGGAGGAGAAGTCGATGAGGTTCACCGAGAGGAAGTTGCAGATCCGGTCGGTGTCGTTGCCGACGCGCGACATCAGGTCGCCGGTGCGGCGGGCGGCGAAGAAGTCGAGCGACAGCGACTGCATGTGGGAATAGGTCCGGACGCGGAGGTCGGCGGCGACCCGCTCGCTCATCCAGGCCAGTGTCCACGACTGCGCCCACGCCAGCAGCCAGGCGACGACCGCGGCGATCGCCAGGCCGCCGAGGTACCACCACACCTGGGCGAACGGCACGTCGCGCCCCGCCTGCCGCGGGATGAGGACGTCGTCGACCAGCGGCATCGTCAGGTAACCGGGAACCAGCGTGGCGGCGCTGGCGGCCAGCGACAACAGCGCCCCGAGGAGGGCGACGCCGGCGTGGGGACGCATGAACCACGCCAGGCGCACGAGGTTGGTCAGCGAGACGTCGCCGCTCGGCGGGGCGAGGTCGTCGTCGCCGTGGCGCGACGGGGGCGGGGCGGTGTCGTCGTCGTCGGCACCCGAAGCGTCGGCGTCACCGCGCGCCGCATCGTCGGCCGCGGCGGCGACGGGAGACGCGTCGGCGGGGCGGTCGCGGTGCGCCCCACGGCGGCTCCGCTCGTCGAAGGCGTCTTCGAGGGCGTGGAGACCGGCCGCCCGGGCCGGCGTGAACAGCCAGCGGGCGACGATCGTTCCCCGGCGCGACAGTTCCACCCGGCCGACCGCGCCGCGGATCCGGATTTCCAGCTGGCAGTCATCGTCGAGCGGCCAGGAGGTCAGGCCGCCGGGGGTGGTCCTCACCACGGCGGACGGGTCGGCCGACGCCGGCCGGTCGGCGAGCAGGCGCTGCCCGGTGAACACCAGCCAGCCGTCGGTGAAGCGCAGCTCGGCGTCGAG
>Ga0194124_10006634_pt1 | contig 10229 bp, 14 predicted proteins | sample TA2KigCas0mmetaG_FD_148605 | JGI IMG/M metagenome (GOLD analysis project Ga0194124, IMG submission 148605) | Freshwater microbial communities from Lake Tanganyika, Tanzania - TA2015031 Kigoma Deep Cast 0m | ecosystem: Environmental > Aquatic > Freshwater > Lake | place: Tanzania: Lake...
ATTCGCTTAATATGCACATCTAAAGTTTTTGTGTCTCCAACATAGTCTGACCCCCAGATGCGGTCAATTAGTTGACCTCGAGTTAACACTCGTCCAGCATTTCGCATTAACATTAGGAGTAAATCAAATTCCTTAAGTGGCAATTTCACTGGTTCGCCATTGACCGATACCGCATAACGCTCGACATCAATTCGAATAGGACCAATCTCAATCACATCTGAGTTATCTTCAGCAATTTCACCGCTGCGCCTTAGCACCGCTTTTATGCGTGCAATTAACTCTCTTGAGCTAAATGGTTTTGTGACGTAGTCATCCGCACCAAGTTCTAAACCTACAACTTTATCTATCTCAGAATCTTTAGCAGTAACCATAATTACTGGAACTTTTGAACGCTTTCGAATTTCACGGCAAACTTCGGTGCCAGAAAGTCCTGGAAGCATTAAATCCAATAGAACAATATCTGCACCATTTTGATCAAATTCAGCAACCGCCGCATTGCCATCCGCAGCTACTGCGACTTCATATCCTTCTTTACGTAGCATAAAAGAAATTGCTTCACTAAACGATTCTTCATCTTCAACTACTAGAACTTTGGTCATGCCACAACCTCCTCGGAGAGACTTTGTAGTGTTTCTTCTGATGGAATTGGTAAACGTAACGTAAATGTTGAACCCTTACCTTCTACTGAGTGCAGCACAACATCTCCACCGTGACCAGTGACGATGTGTTTCACAATTGCTAAACCAAGGCCAGTGCCACCAGTAGCTCGTGAACGCGCAGGATCAATTCGATAGAAACGCTCAAACACTCGCAATTGATCTCCCTCTGGAATTCCAATACCTTGGTCTGTAACTCTAATTTCTACTAAATCTTCAACTTCTTCTGCAGTAACAATGACTTTAGTATTTGCAGGAGAATAATTAACGGCATTTACAATTAAATTTCTTATCGCAGTAGTTAACTGCCGCTCTACACATGCAACTTGCAAGCCTGCTTCTATCTTGGTCACAATCTCAATATCTTTTGCATCTGCAACAGCGCGAACATCACTAACTGCTGCATCAACTAAACGCTTAACCGGAGCAATTGTGGCTTTCTTTAGCGGATCATCGCTTTGTAGTCGAGATAAATCAATTAAATCATTTACTAAATTAGTCAAACGCTGAGCTTCAGCTTGCATCTTTATAGCAAACCGGCGCACTGCAGCAGGATCATCTGCTGCTTCAGCTGCCGCCTCACTCAAAAGTGATAGCGCACCTACTGGAGTTTTTAACTCGTGTGAAACATTTGCCACAAAATCACGTCGAACTGACTCAACACGAGTGACATCTGAGACATCCCGAAGAATCAATAAATACCTACTCTCTGGAATTGGTGCTATTCGGACCAATAGCGAGAGTGAGGCAGTTCCTAGTGCTGATCGTGGAATATCAAGAATACCTTCAGCAACCTGCTCATTTTTTATTGCGCTATTCGTAAATGCAGCAATATTTGCATGTATCAACTGATTACCCAGCACTAAATCAAGTTCTTCAGCTGCCGGCGATATTGCAAGCACTTGCCCAGACTCATCTAGAATGAGCCAAGCATCTGGCAAAGCGGCAAGCAAGGCAGCTTCAGCCGCTTTTGCTGATCCGTCTTGTTTATATGGTGTTTTTATCCGATTTGCTATAAAGGCACCAATAACAAACAAGGCGGACGCTAGGACAAAACCAAGCCAGAAGTTCACGTGCTCAGGATAGAGCGCAGCGGGTATTTGGTGGAAATTTGCCGGTGAACTTAAGGGATACGGCACTTAACGAAAGGGTGAACATGAATTATCCGCGACGAGTCGCGATGATTACTGTGCACACCTCCCCGCTTGAGCAGCCAGGTGCTGGTGATGCAGGTGGGCTAAACGTTTATGTGGCTGAAACTGCCAAACGATTGGCAGAGCGAGATGTTGAAGTAGACATTTTGACCCGTAAAGCCAAAGCTGGTTTGCCAGCTATGGTTCTTCAGTTGTTTCCGGGAGTGAATGTGCATCATGTTGATTCTGGTGCATTGGAAGGATTAGATAAAAATGATCTTCCCGCAACGCTATGTAATTTCACTGCTGGTGTATTGCGATACGGCGCACGAATGCCTGAAAACCATATCGATTTAATTCATAGTCATTATTGGTTATCAGGTCAGGTTGGGTGGGTAGCGCGAGAGCGATGGTTAGCTCCACTTGTGCATTCAATGCATACTCTCGGTAAAATAAAGAATTTATTATTATCCGAAGGTGATATCCCCGAACCTAATTTACGTATCGTTGGTGAACAGCAATTAGTTGACACTGCTGACTTGTTAATTGCTAATACTGCGATTGAACAAAATGAATTAATTGAGCATTATCATGCGGATAAAGAAAAGGTAAAAGTAGTTTATCCAGGAGTTGATAACCTTCACTTTACTCCCGGAGATAAAGTTAGTTCCCGAAAACATTTTGGAATTGATTCAAATGATTTAGTGATAACTTTTGTTGGTCGAATACAGCCACTTAAAGGACCTGAAGTATTATTAAGGGCAGCAGCCGAAATGATGAGCATCAAGCCTGAGTCTGCAGATCGACTGAAGATAGTTATTTGTGGTGCACCAAGTGGAACTGGTACAAAAGATCCTGAGCGACTAAAACATCTTGCAAATGAACTTGGGCTTACCCAGCGAGTTAAATTCCTACCTCCACAAAATCGAGATTACCTAGTTCTGCTTTATCGGGCAAGTGATTTAGTTGCAGTTCCTTCTTATACTGAATCCTTTGGATTAGTTGCAGTTGAAGCGCAAGCTTGTGGAATTCCAGTAGTAGCTGCGAAAGTTGGTGGATTGAACTATGCGGTTAAGGATCAAAATTCTGGTTTACTTGTTACAGGTCACAACACAACGGCCTGGGCAAATTCACTAGCTGATTTACTTCTGGACACTGAAAAAAGGTCTTTTGCAGATTTCACTTGGGATAAAACGGTAGATCAATTACTGGCGGTTTATCATCACGCAATGAAGTTGGCGGTTGTGGCAAATAGGTAAAGTAGGCAACTATGTATAAGTTAATTTTGTTGCGGCACGGTGAATCTGAATGGAATGCGCTCAATTTGTTTACTGGTTGGGTAGATGTTGCACTAAGTGAAAAAGGCAAAGCCGAAGCTTTTCGAGCTGGAGAGTTGCTCAAAGAAACAAATTTATTGCCAACTCAACTTCATACTTCGCTATTACGTCGAGCTATTTCAACCGCACAAATTGCCCTTGATGTAGCTGATCGACATTGGATTGCGGTCACTCGCTCTTGGCGTCTAAATGAGCGACATTACGGAGCGCTACAAGGAAAAGATAAAAAAGAAACTTTGGCCACTTACGGCGAAGAGCAATTTATGTTATGGCGTAGATCATTTGATGTGCCGCCTCCGCCAATAGAGCCAACTGATAAATACTCGCAAGCAAATGATCCGAGATATGCTGGCATAGAAAATTTACCAAATACAGAATGCTTGAAGGATGTAATTGCACCCCTATGTTGCCATATTGGCAGCAGCAAGTTATACCCCAACTAAAAGCTGGTGAATTAGTATTGATCACAGCGCATGGCAATTCACTGCGTGCTTTAGTTAAAGAATTAGATGGCATTTCAGATACTGATATTGCTGAATTGAATATTCCAACTGGTATTCCACTCCTTTATGATTTAGATCAAGAATTCAAGCCAATCACCCCAGGTGGAAAATATTTAGATCCAGTTGCAGCGGCTGAGGCCGCCGCTAAAGTTGCAAATCAGGGGCGCTAAAAAACAGCGTGGTATTTGCCAACTTTTTTACCACCACCAAGTACTGGTTTAGTAAGTAGTTCATCAGATGCTGGATTGTTTACGCCCCATAGTTGAAAGATTCTTGCTGAAACTAAATGTCGCAATAAAAAATTACCTGAATCAAACTTAAACGCTGCAGTTCTACCGTCAGATAAAGCTAAAACCTCAACTCCCTCGGCACCTTCCTTTATATAACTTCCAGGGATGGCACGCATAAACTTCGCCACATCTCGTCCAGCACCACTAGCTGCTTCAGGAAACTTACGCACAGCAGAAACAATTTGATTCAGTTCAGAGTCAATAGGTGCAACTACTGCTTGTTGAATCATCTTGGTAAGTCCGATAAGCGACATCGCGTGTAATGGTCCACCACAGCCATCAATACTTGAAACGACTATCTTTTCTTCAGCAAGTTCTGAAAACAACTCAATTGTTCTTTCTTGAATTTTATTCTTTGGTGAAAGATATTGTTTAGGATCAAGTCCAGAAGCAACTGATGCAGCCAACCAAGCTGCATGCTTTCCAGAGCAATTCATTGCTATGGCTGATTTTGGCTTTCGCAAAACAATCCATTCTCGCTGTTCAGTTACACCTAATGGATAATCAGGTGGTGTCTGCAAATCCGATTCAGTTAACCCAACTGAATTTAAAATTGATAGAACATATCTAATGTGCTCATCACTACCGCTATGAGATGCAGCTGCAACTGCAGCAGTTTCATTTTCTAATTGCGCGCCAAATTCAAGTGAAATCGCAGCTTGAACGCATTTAACTGCGCTGCGTGGATATACCAACTCTTTGATATCGCCTAGCGAGAATTTCCAATTTTGCCATCAGCCGTTAACATTACTAATCGTCCAGTGTAAATGCTTTCAACTAGTTCGCCACGAACTAATTGCGCCAGAATTGGATTAGCCACGATTGCTTTCTGGATTAACTATTAACTGCTGAGTTGCGGATTGACCATTAACCTCAATAGTTTCACTCTCTGAAGCTGAGCGCTTAATTAAAGCTAGCGCAATAGGTCCAAACTCAAAATGTTGTACGGATGAACAGATAACTCCAATATTTTCTTTTTCTAGCACAACTAAATCACCTTTTACAGGCAATTGGTTATCTCCTGCTTCCAAAAAAAGCAAAGTTAATCGTCGAGGCGGCTTACCCAAATTATGCAGTCGGGCTACCGTTTCCTGTCCCCGATAACAACCTTTACTTAAGTGCACCGCTGGACCAATAAATCCAACTTCATGCGGCAAAGTTTTATGATCAAAATCCAGCATTCTTGGCACCCCTGCAGCAATTCGAATTGCGTTGTAGGCCCAACTTCCCGTTTGTTCTCAAAATCCAGCATTCTTGGCACCCCTGCAGCAATTCGAATTGCGTTGTAGGCCCAACTTCCCGTTTGTTCTTTGCCCGATAAACAACTCTGCACTTCAGTAATAGGTATTAAAACTTCTCGACCAATAAATCTTGCTGGCCGTGCAAGTAAATATCTTGATTGATCACCACCAGCGCTGCTACCTGCTTTTGTTAATCCCAACTCACCAAACTCAAGTGGCGTTAGCCAAGTTGGATAATCACTAATCTCACGAATTGGTTCAAAGAAAACTTTGTAATCTGTTTCTACTTTTATCTCCACCTGAGACATGAACCGCATTTTTAGTAAATACTCTGTTAGTAAATCTGCTGATCCCGTTTCTGCAATCAAAAAACAGGTCTCATCGAAACTAATAACATGCAGTTCATGTTCAATGTGGCCGTGCGGAGAAAGAATCAAGGTTGTTGCGCTCTCCCCTGAAAAGCCAAATTAGCAACTGAATGCGAACTTATGCTGTCTAGCCAAGTTAACCGATCTGGCCCTGTTAGGGAAAGTACTACTCGGTTACTGATATCAACTATTCCATGACCATCAATTAGTAGTTTCTGCTCATTGAGTGGATTGCCAAAGTGCCAAGGAATATCTTGATCTAACCAATCAATTGGTGGTGGCACAGCATTTTGGCTCATTTGTTTTCCTGCGCACATTTTTCACATTGGCCATCAAAAGTTATGTGATAGGGATCCACTTGAAAGCCGTTTTCAATACGAATTGTGGCAACTGTTTCACTTGCTAAAGTAGCTGGCAGAGAAAAACCTCGCTCGCACTTACTGCAGCGTAAATGAATATGTGGATCACCATCAACGACATGATATGTAGGCGCACCATGTCCTAAATGAGTGTGAGTGATAAGCGCAGCTTTTTCCAAAACTTCAAGACAGCGATAAATCGTGGAAAGATTAACCCCAGGTTTTAGTGTTTGGTGACGTCAACAAGTATCTCTTCTGGTGTCCCATGTCGAATTGCATCTAGTGCTGCTAGAACTAACTCGCGTTGCTGAGTGACTCTCAATCCGGCAGCCTTTAGTTTTTCACTGCTAGTCATGATTTTCCATTCTGGTTAAAGTTGCTGAAACATGTGCTTCCGGTTCTTCACCAGACGTTAGCGTGTCCAATCGCCAAAGTAATCGACCGTCAACTAACCCAAGCAATCGCTCACTACCTCGATACAGCGGAGTATCTTCGGGTCGCATAATTCGAATCGTTTGCAACTTGATTCTCGCACCAGTTATAACTGCATTGTTTATTGCAGTTATTTCTACATTCCCGGTTAATGTTTCAGAGTAACCATATGAGTGAGTTAACTGCAATATTGCACCATTATTTTCCGTTGCTCGCCAAATACCAAACTCAACCGCAGTTGGCTTAACCCTGTTTCCAAAACATGCGTTAGAAACTCACGTCCATCGCAGCCAATTTGAACTTCTTGTGCGAATTGAAATGGTGCTCCATTGGTTTCGCCACCCACTCCAACGCCTAACCATGAGCCAACTAGCCACGATAGATGGGCAATCGGTGCTGGCACGCCAGCGATGAAATCTGAATTGGTCACTTTGCCTGCTCCTTGGGCAAACCCTAACTGCTGAGACGAAGTAATCCTTTGCAGCAACTATTCTTAGCCAATGGCGGGGGCAGCTGAAGTACTTCCAGCACTGGGCTTGCTTGCTCATCAAGTTCGAGTGCTGCCAGTTGACCCATCGGTGTTAGTAAATGCGCCAAACAGCGATCTACTTTTAATTGATGGCAGAAAAGATCTCCCAGCAGTTCGTAGTTTTTGCCGAATGTTGCACGCAACAGGTGCCGGTGCTCCAGTTGTATTGATTTTAAATGAAGGTGGTGCGGTAGCACTGCAAAATGACTGGGGAATAAATGATTTTGTACTAGATACCATTGGTCCTGCAGAGCTTGATGCTCGAATTCGATTAGTTACTACAACATCTGAACCCGAGACAAGCTCAACAAATGAACAACGAATTGGCGAGTTAATAATTAATAGCACTGGCTATACTGCAAAACTTCGCGGTGAAACTCTCGATTTAACATATAAAGAATTTGAGTTACTGCGATTTCTAACCCAGCATCCTGGGCGAGTATTTACAAGATCGCAGCTGCTTCAAGAAGTATGGGGTTATGATTTTTTTGGTGGTACTCGAACCGTAGATGTACACGTGAGAAGACTTCGGGCAAAGCTAGGTCCTGAGTATGAAGCAATTATTGGCACGGTACGAAACGTTGGTTACCGTTGCGATTTACCCACTGGGCGAGATCAACTTCAATCTGTCTAACCAGCCCTAGTTCATCGGGTTTAGTTCTTGTATAATTCCGCCCTTCCGCCCAGGTCATGAGTTCCAGTTATTAGCCCCGGCTTACTGGACGGCAACCCTCCACCGCGGTGGGGTGCTCCGGGTGAAGACCAGGTCGAAAATCGACAAGCGCGGGTCTGAAAGTCTGAGGTCCAGCGTTTTGGAATATAGAGAGGCTGTTGATGAAAAAACTATTTAAGTTAATTCCGCTGTTGGCATTTGCATTAGTGCTTTCTGCCTGTGCTACTACTGATGAAGCAGAAACTGAAGCAACTGACACCGGCACAATCTGCTCACCAGAGTCACTCCAAACCCTTGAGCCAGGAGTGCTAACTATTGCAACTGGTGAACCTGCCTATTACCCATGGGTGATTGATGATGCACCAGAATCAGGTCAAGGATTTGAAGCTGCAGTTGCATATGCAGTAGCAGCACAACTTGGTTATGACCAAACTGCAGTTACTTGGGTAAGAACAACTTTTGATGCAGCAATTGCACCAGGACCAAAGACATTTGATATTTTAACTTGCAGCAATATTCAATAACTGATGAGCGAAAAGAAGTAGTGGATTTCTCATCTACTTACTACCAAGCAAATCAAACAATTGTTTCCTTCAAAGGAAGCGTGCTTGAGGGGCTAACTACGTTGGCTGAAATCTCCGCATCCGGTGCAAAACTTGGTGCAGCAGTTGGTACTACTTCGCTTGATGTGATTGAAAGTACTTTGGGACTTTCAGCTTCAGTATTTAATGACAATGCTGCTGCTGTTACTGCGCTAAAGAATCAACAAGTCGATGGATTAGTTGTAGATCTACCAACTGCTTTTTATCTATCCGCTGTTGAAATTCCAGATGGCATCATTGTCGGACAAGTTGAAGGTAGCGATGCTAGTGATCAAGGATTTGGTCTTTTACTAGCAAAGGACAGTCCACTCACTGATTGCGTAACTCAGGCAGTTGATGCAATTCGAAACGATGGCTCGTTAGCCACCATCACTTCGGAATGGTTAGCTGATTCCGCTGGTGCACCAGTTCTGCGCTAATGACTGAAAATCGTGGGCACAGCAGTAGTGATGCTGCTGTGCCCTACGATTTCGGTGGCCCTTGGCAACCAAGTAACATCGAATTAGCTAGGCAATCTGCTCGTAAAAAAAGAAACAAACGAAATGCGTTAATTGCTGCTGCATCTAGCATTTTAGTTATTGGCACACTGATTGTTGTCTTAGTTACATCACCTGGATGGATTTCACTTAGAGATACTTTTTTTAAGTGGGCTTATGGTGTTGAAGTACTTCCAAAAATAATTCTTGGATTTGGTACTAACGTCACGCTAACAATAATTGCTGGAAGTTCAGTTGCAGTAATTGGTTTGTTGATAGCTCTTGTTCGCACTTCTCGCTCTCCTGCACTAACACCATTTAGATTTTTAGCAATGGTATATGTTGATGTTTTCCGTGGAATTCCAATGCTATTAGTAATTTTGCTAATTGGCTTTGGTATTCCGGCACTGCAATTAAGGGGTGTAACAAATAACGTCTTGATTCTTGGAACGATAGCCGTAATTATCACCTACTCGGCTTACGTAGCCGAAGTAATTCGAAGCGGCATACTTACAGTGCATCCAAGCCAGCGTGCTGCTGCTAGATCTTTAGGATTAAGTCATATTCAAACGTTGCGACATGTGGTATTGCCGCAGGCACTAAAACGAGTAACACCACCATTATTGAATGACTTAGTTGCGCTTATTAAAGATACCGGCTTGATTTCGATTCTTGGAGTAACTGATGCTGTTCGAGCTGCACAAATTCAAACAGCAAAAACTTTTAACTACACTCCATATGTAATGGCAGCACTAGTTTTTTTGGCAGTAACTATTCCGCTAACTCGAGCAACAGATCGAATGTTACGTAAATCACTGGAAAAACAAAATGCCCAGTGGCAAGCATGAACCAGCCTGTTCTAAAAGTGTCAAAATTACGCAAATCTTTTGGTAACGATTTGGTGCTGCAAGACATTAGTTTTGATGTACCAGAGCACACTGCAACTGTTTTTATCGGAGCATCTGGAAGTGGTAAATCCACATTACTTAGATGTATTAATTTGTTAGATAGTATTGATGATGGTGTAATTAATCTGGATGGCCAAGACATTTCTGCGACAGAAGTAAATCCAGACGCAGTAAGTCCAGACGCAGTAAGACAAAAACTAGGTATGGTTTTTCAGTCGTTTAACTTATTTCCACATATGACAGTTCTTGAAAACATTACATTAGCTCCAATTAAAGTCCAGCAAGTAGTAAAAGATGCTGCAGTGGCGGAAGCCTTTAATCTGTTAGAGAGATTTGGATTAAAAGATAAAGCTCACCAATACCCAGATCGATTAAGCGGCGGGCAACAGCAACGGTTAGCAATCATTCGCTCAATTGCGAGACATCCCCTATTATTGCTGCTAGATGAAATAACAAGTGCATTAGATCCAGTTCTGGTAAATGAAGTGCTTAGCACAGTTTTCGCGACCTAAAAGGCGAGGGAATGACAATGGTGTTAGCAACTCATGAAATGGGGTTTGCTAAACAAGTCGCAAATGAAGTTTGCTACCTGCATAATGGAAAAATTTTGGAGTGGGGTGAGCCAGAGCAGTTATTGGAAGCGCCTAAACGAAGTGAAACTCAAGAATTTATTCGCAGAGTGCATGCTGCAGGTCGCCTCTAGACACCCACGGCACCACCCG
>Ga0194124_10006643_pt1 | contig 10216 bp, 8 predicted proteins | sample TA2KigCas0mmetaG_FD_148605 | JGI IMG/M metagenome (GOLD analysis project Ga0194124, IMG submission 148605) | Freshwater microbial communities from Lake Tanganyika, Tanzania - TA2015031 Kigoma Deep Cast 0m | ecosystem: Environmental > Aquatic > Freshwater > Lake | place: Tanzania: Lake Tanganyika...
CCCCGTTCCGGGCTCAGAAGTTTCCCGTCGCACCGCAAGGTGCTCTTCACAGCGCAATAAGCTCCTTGAGCATCGCCTTCTCCAGCTCCGCTTCTGCCAACAGCTTCTTGAGCCGGGCGTTCTCCTTCTCCAGCTGGGTCAACCGCCTGGCCTCCTCGGCCTGCATCCCGCCGTACTGCTGCCGCCAGCGGTGATACGTCGGCTGCGTTATCTCGATGACACGGGTAGACATCGGCGACGGTCTTGCTCTGGACGATCAGCTGTTCGGCAGTTTTCAGTCCTTGGATTATCTGCCCCGCCGTGTACCTGGTGCGTTTCATGGTGAAATCCCCGGCCCAGTCTGGCCGTATGAGGACTCTCATTCACCCTGGACCGTTCTCCGTGGTCCACGTCACAATCTTAAAACGATTTAAACTATAACACCTTATATACAAATACTCTATTAACTATGTAGCCCGTCTTTGCTTCATAGTGGTTACATGTGAGAGCATTGACTCCTATTCTCGTTTTGCCATGCTCACTATAAGTCGTCTTAGCATATTTAAGGCAAAATACTTCTTTGCTAATCATGCAGTCTGCTTAGACATTTGCTTTTCAGCCAAGATGAAGCCTCATAACATCGTTAAGCGTTGATCGTATTCAATAAATATCGATAGACTTCACTCGATACTTTGCGTGCATCGTATATACTAGGCATCACTAGTTCGTGGTTTTTTCCTATCCCCTCGTCTAGAATATCATTAATCATCTTAGCAACCATAACATGGGAGAATTCATCAACTAATTGGCAGTTGTTGAAATAGCAAGAGGCTTCCTCTATCATCCTTATCTTGTTTGCTACAACAGGTATCCCTATAGAACAAGCAACTAAGAAACCCCACGAAAGCACAAATGGATACGATAAATATGTGTGCACCCTAGAATTTACTAGTACTTCTATATATCTATCATATGGCAAAGTATCCATGAAGTGTATTCTGCTCATGTTGAGGCTGCCCTTTAATTCTTCCAGTAATGCCAATTTCCATGTTGCAAATTCCAATGGTGATGATCCATAGGCACCTCTTCCTTCTGAACCTATAATTATAACTTCTAACTCGGGATATGCTTGTTGAATATATGGCAGAGACCTCATGAATACATGAAACCCTCTATATGGTTCTAGACAGCGAGCTGCGTAGGTTATATAGTCACGCCCTTCAAAAAGTACCCTACTGCGCGCTATCTTCTCTTTTTCACTGAGAATCATTCTGATCTTATTCATGTCAATTCCATCATGATATACACAGATTTTGTTTCTATACTCTGTCGGAAATAGCGACTTCTGCCATAGTGTGGGGCTTATACAACTCTTTGATACCGAAAGCGACTGTAAAGCTAAAGCATTCTTCAATTCCATTCTATATTCGGATAAGCCCTCATTTCTCTGATCTATACCTGGATTATCGTAATCAAGATCTGAATCCCTTAAATGATAGTAGAACTCTTGATAGGTAATTACCGGCGCTTTATCCCAAACGTGCTTTACATAAAGCGCTTCGCCCCATCCTGGATGCATAATAATAGCGTCCGGCTCCATTCCCTTTTGCTTTAAATCTATCAAATGTGCTTTTATTGACACACCTCTTATCATCTTTGTCTCTATCTCGTCAACTGGCGGAAATATACCCTTTGTATTGCCAGCAAGGATCTTGTATGACGAAAAGCTGAATCGTTCATGTTTGAATACACATTTTGTCAAGCCTATACCATGGACGCGATGGCCATTTCCTAATAAGGATCTTACAATATTCTCAAACTGCCCAGGAAAGCCAACATGTATTATTATAAATTGCATATTAGTTGAGATACATATGAGATACTTCATTCCAGCTACACAGTCTACTACCATACTTACTGGCTTCATATTCACCTTCTCTACACCCTTTATCTAGATGATCAAGTAACTTACCTAGCTTATTACTTGCATCACTCATATTGACCTCAAAATATCTTAGCATCTCTCCATTTATACATCCTAATATCGACTGACAGTCCACCAGAAATTCTTTCGAACTATTGCTTGTATACTCCTGAATTGGTGGTGCTGATGTTGCATATACTGGTATACCTAGCGATAATGCTTGTGCAACTGGCAGATTAAATCCCTCTGCCCTAAAAAGCGAACAGTACGCATCAGATCCTGCAAGTAAGCTGAGCATTTCGATCTCTGTGAGGCTATCACCTACATACCTTATTTGTATGCCACTCTTAGTTACAGCCTTTAGCAAGTCCAAATAACTCTTATTTTTCTTGTATACAGCATCTACATTCTTTGTAATTACTGTGATATCTTTTCTATTGCTATTAGCGACAATTGTGAGCAGTTGATCAATCCCTTTATTAAAGGTATACGGTCCTATGCACAATAGTATCTTTGACGAAGCATTTATAGATAATGATTTGCAGAGTCTATCTCTGAGTGCACTAAAACTAGTCAGCTTATAATTGTCTACACCATGAGGAATAACTCTTATTTTTGTCTCACCTAAAATATCTGATTCCTTCAAAGCTTCCGCAGACCATTGAGAAGGTGTGACAACTTCATCATATTCACTTACAATTCCCTTGACTTGATCGATTCCCCCATGCAAATCCATGTATGCACTAGTTAATCTATTATACTCCGCCACAATAAATATTACACTCTTTCTCGCCCTATATAAAGGTTTGCTGAGGGGCACGCTTAGAGACACTAGAACATCGTAGTAATCTGTCGTGGACGGCTCCTTCATTTCCTGATAAATTTTTCTATAGTAGCCGTCATTCCTTAATACTTCAGACCTATCTTTCCAGAAACTATGCAATGGAGCTAAACTGTGAAAATAAACATCATGACCATTTTCTAACCAGGCCTTAATATGCTTCATGTTGACCATGCATATACTATGAGGAAAACCAACCCATCCCTGAACTACAATTTTCATGTACTCATCCCCTGTTCTAACAGTTTCTGAAAATATGCAGAGCATTTTTCTAGGTGTTTGAATGGTCCGAAATTTTCTATTGAGCCATCTTTTACAACGAACACAACATCACACATTCTTGTCGTAGTCACTCTGTGTGTAATTATTATAATTGTAGAACCTCTTAGTTCCATCATTATATTTCTCAGCACCTCCCTTTCTGTGATTGGATCGAGAGCCGAGGTGCACTCATCCAACAATATAATGTTTGGCCGATTCAGAAACAACCTTGCCAAGGCTAGCCTTTGTTTTTGTCCACCTGATAGATTTTGTGCACCCTCTTCCACTTTTGTTCTAAGCCCAAGTCTTTTGTCGATAAACTCAGTTGCCTTTGCTAGTTCTAAAGCTCTGTAAATTTCCTTGCTTGTTACTCCTTCTTTTCCGTAACAAACATTTTCTTCTACCGAACCAGAAAAGAAGTGAGCATCTTGTGGTACACAGTATATGTTCTTTCTCAGCGTTGGTATAGAAATCTTGCCTAGTTCTGTACTACCAATGAATATAGATCCTAAATAATCTGTGTACAAACCTGTTAACACTTTAAAAAGGGTTGATTTTCCTGAGCCACTTTTCCCAACTATTCCATTAATGCTACCCGCTTGTATTTCCATCGATAAGCTTGACAATACTGGGACAGTTTTCCCTTTATAAAAATATTCAAGATCACATATCGATATTTCTCGTGGCTCTCCAGCTATGCTTGTTAAGCCACCAACAACTCTCTCTTGTCGCCACTCCCTAATAAAATTTATTCGCTCTATAGATAACGATGCATCTTGTAAAGCTTGCCACACATTCGTTAATCTTAGTAATGGGCTTGTTAGAAATCCACTTATTATTCTAAAGGAAATTAGCTCTCCTAGCGTCATTTCTCCATCTATTACAAGTTTTGCACCAAAGAACAAAATAATAAGAGAACTCGCTTGAACTAGGAATTGACTTGTTTCCCCCAGAATGGTGGCGAAAGAAGTTAGTTTATAAGAAACTCCCTGTACATTATTAAATCTGTATTCCCATCCAGCTATTGCCTTACTCATATACCCCTGTAGTTTTACAGACTGTATGCCTGAAACTATTTCTAGCATATATGATATGAGCACTGAATTTGTACCCGCTTTCTTCTTTATCAATTTCTTATAATAAGGCGACCCGGCAAATGAAGCAAATAAATATACCGGTACTGGCAACAGCCCCAGAATAGTTAGCTTGACACTGTAAACAAGCAATATAGCTAGATAAGTAAAAGAAAATAGCGTATCTAGTATAGTATTTACAGCCGGACCAGTAAAGAAATTCTTGATTGATGTCGTCTCGCTTACCCTACCAACTAAATCACCTCTTTTCGTGGATCCGTAGAATTCAAATTCAGCATTAATCAGTGATGTTAAAGTGCTTTTTGATATCATTCTGTCAGCTGTTGTTGCCACTGAAAATAATATCAAAGACCTTAAGTACCTAAACGCGCCAGCTAGTATCGCTGCAGTGACCATTGCCGTCATAAATACTGGGATCAAGTCAACATTTTGCTGACCAATAACCTTGTCTATTACTTGTTGGAATGACAGCGGGAGTATAAGAGTAAATAACTGTATAAGTAAGGAAGCGATTAATATAAGCGCAAAGCTACGGCGAAATGAACTAAAAAACTTGAAAAGTCCCGCTAAAGATATTATTGTATCTTCAATTCCATAGATGACGTACACGTTTTTTTTCTTTGATAGTGCTGTCGCTATTTCGGTGATATCCGTAATCGGCTTTATCTTCTCATCATCCACTATAAGGTATCTAACATTTGAACTGTTATCAACTTTTCGTGCGTCTTTTAAAGGTGTAATGGACACTATACCGCTTTTATTTAAGGTTTCTGCAAAGACATTCATATTCGCATTATTACAAACTCTACCCAGATTAGATTCTTCTAGCGCGTCCTCAATTTCTGAAACTTCAAATGATACACCTATATCTCTCATTACTTCACAAATTACTCTCGAATTTCTCTCTTTAGTCGATTCTCGACTTACGTCTTCACAACTCATTTCTTCATCAGGTAAATCTATAAAAGAACCCAGATACTTCGGATACCTTAGGCTATACATATCACTTATATCTACATAACCGTACGATTGCTTGACTTTTTCAGATAGCTTCCGATTTTCTAATACGTCAACTACTTGACAAAGTTCAAGCTTTTTCAAGGCTTTAACATCTACCACTCTGTTTAATCTCAGCTTTTCGATTGAACCAGATATTTGCAACAATCTCAGTAATGCATATTTGTAATTTTCTAGAACTTCTCTCTTTTCTTCCCTATCTATTGGGCTGATCTTTGTCAATGAACAACCTTCATACCCGCCAATTAATATCACATTTGATTCTTTATCACCCAGACGCGACACATTCAGGTTTGTCAACGTTGACGTAGGGACTAAACCCCTGCCCAGTCCAACAATTTCCATTTTCTCATTATGTGAATCACCTGAACATATTGCTATCCAGCAGTAACCGCTCTCAACTAAAATGTCATATTCAGGTGTCAGATTAAATTTTGCGCCTGAATTAATTTGTGTATTTTCTCTTTTTTCCATCAGATATGCACCACTGAACACCACTTGGCCGTACCTATCAATCTAGGTTCTAGGTATGATAATTTTTTTAACGTCTTAATATCAGCTCTGATTTTGTCATCGTTTTTCACTAATGCAGCATATGTATCTCTTTCCATTCTCGTCACAGTAGCAAACTTTTCCAGATTCATTATTCTTAATGCATCCTTAATGAACGGCCCATTGCACGATAGGTAATTCACTATGTCTTGAACAATATTTTTTTTATCGCTCTCAACTACATAAAATATCGAGCCCATGTGCTAACATCAAATTACTTTCATCATACCATGCCTCAGGACCTCCCAGGAATCAAGAGCGCAAAATTTGCAATCATTGGTCTTTCTTTACTATCTGTAGGTGGTGTTTTATTCGCCATTACTTTCAGATTCTCCGAAACGATATATGTCAAGGGTAATTTTGAGTCTTCTTCACAGCCTTATAGCCTTCGGTCCGAAATTTCCGCACCTGTCACCAAAATTCACCTTAGAGTTCCAACTCTTGTAAAACGGGGTGACTTATTAATCTCTTTTGATTGTACCAGTTATTACCGACGCCTTAAGGATTCTGCTAATACTATAGAACTTATTAGTTCAGAGGTAGATCGTCTTCAACTGGCTAAACGTAATGTCGATACACTTGCTGAAGATTCTATCAAATTATCCACACGTTATGCTGATTTGTACGAGCGTCTTTCCTCCTCAGGTGCCGTATCTCGTATGCAAGCTTTAGACTCTAAGCAGAGAGTACGCCAGTCACAAATCCAACGGCTACAGCAGTCTCTTGAGTCGCAGAATAAGATTAGTGCGGCCACCTCCAGGCTTATAGCCTCCCGAGCGGAGCACCAAGACTTACTCTCTTCCATTAAACACTGTAATCTTTTTAGCCCTGCAAATGGAATTGTTACAAATATTGCTGTCTCCAATAGTGAGCTCGTGGAGACAGGACGTGAGGTTTTGACCCTTCAGAAATCTGCCAGTAAGGACATACTCCGACTTCAACTAAACCCTGGCGATCTTAAATTTGTAAGGCCGGGAGTCAAGTTTAGGTTTACGGTTGATGGCTACTCCTTCCAAAAATATGGCTATCTTTCAGCTACTGTCTTAACTATTTCAGATACTAGCGATCAAGTATTGCAAAGTAGGCGATCCCTAGATTCTGCTTCAAGCTCACCTCAATCCAGCACCTTTGACGCAATCGCTATTGTTAGGTCTCCTCTTTCTAGTACTAAGCAACTTATATCCTCACGAGTGGGATTACCCATAACTGCCGAGTTTATTTCTGACAAGAAGTCTTTCGTGTCAATCTTTAGTGATCAATTTCTAAAGATAGAGCGCGCTGTCAAGAGTATTCAATCTAGGTTTTGACTCTCTCAATTCACGAGTTTACACACATTACAGTCTATCCTACCTCGACAATAGGAAAGGGAGATTCGATATACTATTCATTTTCCACCTATTCAATTCATCTCCGCCATAGACGCGCCAAGCTCAATCAGGACTTTCTTGATATACCTAGGCTTGCCCCTTACTATTCTTCTCACCCGATTGCTGATCATAATCTCTGCTCGGCTATTTATTGCGGATTAATTTTTCCACATTATGGCCATTTCCTCTCCGAATCTATTCACCGTCTTTGGCCAATTGACAGACTGCCTTCCAATTTGCCCCTTCTCTTTATACCACTATCAACCGACTTGTATAGTATTGACTCAATTTCACGTAATCATCGCTATATCATTGAATTCTTTGCCTTATTAGATATTCCCCTGGAACGTATTCACATACTTACAGAGCCTATTAGTGTTTCCCAACTCTATGTCCCATCTCAAGCTTCCTACCTTGGCCCTAGAAACCAAATATCCCGAAGTTACATAGACATTCTTAATAATCGCCAAAAACTTTTTTTTTCTGCAAAGTTTACTTCAATTCCACGACTTGCTGTTTATCGTCCGAATATTAACCGTCCTGGTGCTAGAGGATCAATAGCTGGTCAGAGATGCCTGTACATGGCATTGTCTAATGTTGGCTTCTATTGTACTGATATGCTTAACCTTCCTCTCTCTTATCAAGTCGATTTGCTAAGCTCTTGCTCAGATTTAGTTATAACAGAGTCCAGTGCAATTCATACTCTTGAGTTGTTTGGCACTATTCATTCAAGAGTAACTATACTTCATAGAGGTGGCTATCCAAGTCGTCAATTAAAGTCTTACATCAAGCTACTCCGAAGTCGTAAATCTTATTACCGCATACTTAAAAGCAGTTTTGTTTTCCCACCTATTCAATTTATAGTAAATCACCTTGGAAGAACCCAACTAAACAGAAGGCTAGCAATATCTGTACTTTCTCCGAATAGTCTTTCTAAATTGATCAGAGAGTATCATCTTGACAACTCCTTATTTTTACTATATTATATAGCCTCTATCCGCGATATATTGTTTTTTGTATTTCGTGAGTTGTGCCATTTATTCTTATTTTGCATGCACTTTATTCCTTATCTCTTATGGACTATCACTCTTAAATTCTATACCTTGTTTTCTCCGCTCTCTTAATAACAATTTATAAGCCGCTTTCCCCCTGCTTTTCTTGTCTATCCAGTCAAATACTTATGTTTATTATTCAAAGATACTTTGTATCCCTCCATTGTATTTCTATTAATTACTTGTTGCATCATATTCAATTAGTCTAATATCTTTTTGACCTTAATTAACACTTAATTATCCCAATATTTTTTGTTTTTTGCTTATTGATATAACCATATGATTTCTGACTCCATAGTCTTTATTTCTTTTTCTCACCCTGCACTAAAATTGACCGAAGATTTGACGACTCTTATAAATTTTCCCCTTGGGTACTCTTTGCTTGCCATGCCATCTTCAATTAAACTACTCTTTTTTATCCACCCCTAAACCGCCCTTGTATTTCGCTATGACACGGTCCTCATCGTGACCCTGCGTTCACTCATTCTTCTTTCCCCCTCCAGTATTATTCCCCTCCCGCCCCCTTCGTGCTTATGCTCTCCTCCAATTTTGTTACTAGTAATTCAGTACTTTTTATTACATTGGATTCTTGCCGCTTTGATACTTTCTATTCAGCACACATAGCCAATTCGATCCCCAATCTTTCAAACGTCTCTTTTCTCCACAAGGCTCTTTCCCCAAGTTATTTCACTTATGGAAGTCATTCCGCCTTCTGGATGGGTTTCACGCCCGGTTTGGCAGGATCAGCGGAACCTTTCCTTAATCCTAAACGAGGAAAATTATTTAAGATGGCTTATTCCGGTTCTCAAGGTTTTGTCAGTGATGCCTCTTTTCTGCTTTCGGGGTCTAATATAGTTGAAGGTTTTTCTGCTGCTGGATATAAGACTATTGGTACTGGTGCCGTAGACTGGTTTAATACATCAACGCATACAGGTTCTGTTTTGGCAGCGCCTTTTCAACGTTTCTTTTTTTCTGGCAATACTTGGAGTCTGACGTCACAGCTTTCCTGGATTTCTCGAGAGCTTTCCTGCATCCCGTCGAATCAGCCAGTTTTCCTTTTTTTGAATGTTGGTGAAACGCACGTTCCTTATTGGTATGAGGGAGCAGATTGGGATCCTTGGCCTAGTCCTTGTGTACCTTTTGGAGGCCCGAATTGTTGTGGTGATACTAGTCGCATTCGTCAACGCCTGTGTTTGGAATGGGTCGATGCTCAGTTGAAAGCACTTCTACAACTTTTTCTGAAATCAACCATCTTAATATGCGCCGATCATGGAGATTGCTGGGGAGAGGACGGCCTTTGGGAACACGGGATTAGCCATCCTGCCACTCTCACAGTGCCCTTGCTTCTTCGAGTGCGAGGTCAGCCTATTGGATCCGCACTCGACCGGTGATCTGGTTCGGCTCAAAACTTCTTGTCCCTGCTATTTTGTCATTTTTCATCCCAGATGATTCCGTAGCGCTCGGCCATAGCGGCCGTGGTTGCTGCAAGCTGTTCCCGGAGTACGAGCCGAACGGCATCAGGAACTGCTTTGGCTTCGCTATTCCCGGCGTTGGCACGCCCTAGTGGTGTTGGGAGTGGTATAGATTTCAGTCCGAGGAATGCTTGGATTCGTACCCAGCACATCTCGGTTTTGTGAAAGAGATCTTCACTGCGCAGTACCATCAATTGTTCTGCCGCAAACAGGTTGCTATATCGTTCTAGCTGTTGTTCATAGCGGCTTCGACTTACGTAACTATGTTTCTGGTGGCTGTAGTCACGACTTCCTGGAGCCTTTAACCGTTCATCGGCGCCCGCAAGGCGTTTTGTTTCCGCCTCAAGGGCAGCTTCAAGCTCGAGAGGCTCGAATCCATTGCGACGTGCATGGAAATATTGTGATAAAGCCCGCTCTACCGGGTCTCTGACTAGCACAATCAATTTGGCCTTGGGCAGCACTGCGTGAATGCGCTGAGGCGCCCTTGGATGGAATAGGTAATAGGGAGTGATGTCACCGCGTAGTTGACCCGCTTGTGCATCGGCAAAGTGCCTCGCATACCAACTCAGTTTTTCGTTGTCATGAAGTGAGAAGTAGTGAACCTCTTTGCATTCAGGCAGGTACACCTGGGGATGCTCGGCCAGCATTTCTTGCAGG
>Ga0194124_10006644_pt1 | contig 10215 bp, 7 predicted proteins | sample TA2KigCas0mmetaG_FD_148605 | JGI IMG/M metagenome (GOLD analysis project Ga0194124, IMG submission 148605) | Freshwater microbial communities from Lake Tanganyika, Tanzania - TA2015031 Kigoma Deep Cast 0m | ecosystem: Environmental > Aquatic > Freshwater > Lake | place: Tanzania: Lake Tanganyika...
TGCCATTTCTCGACGACCAGAAGATCGCCGCCCGCATCAACTTCTCGCAGGCCTGGAACGATTCCCGGGGCAACGCGGCCATCTCCGATGTCACGATCCCGACCTACGTCTGTCCCAGTGGCATGCAGACCTTCGAGGGCAAGCAGGACTACGGCGGCGTGCTGGGCGTCGGGGTGCAGTTCGAGGAGGGGGCGACGTTCGTGCCCGGCTGGGAGCACGCCAGCGTGCTCTACGCGACGAGTCCCGACTGTCCGCGACCGTGCCGCGTGGCCGAGGTCAGCGATGGTCTTTCCCACACCCTGCTCGTGAGCGAGGGCGTCGATCGGGTCACGCAGGGCATGACAAGCGATCTGTCGATCGGCAACAGTCGCTGGGCCTGCGGCACCAACTGCTTCCTGCTGAGTGCGCCGGTGCTGAACACGCCGGATTTCGACGGCTTCCGCAGCAATCACCTCGGGGGCGTGCACGGGCTCTATGGCGACGGCCACGTCTCATTCATGGTCGATGCCACGATGCCCGATGTCCTTCAAGCCATCTGCACGAAGGCCGGCGGGGAGTCGCCGGCAGGGTTTCCCTAGCCTTCCCAGACTCGCAAACGTCCATTTTTCTGCGGAAAGAACCGATATTTTGACATAGTTTAAGGGGGTTGTAGAGTTAGGAGGCAAGGAGTTACGGCCCGGGGCAAGGTCGCCTTCCACCAAGTTTCAACGATTCCTGCTTCCTTCTCTAAGTGCGTCTCACTCGCATCTTTTCACTTGAAAGGGTCTCTAGCATGTCCCATCGGAATTTCCTTGCCGTTGCCTCGCTCGCCCTCTCCTGCGTGCTGGCTGCCTCCGCGATCGCCGGCGGCAGTGGTGGTAGTGGCGGTGGCTCGAAGGGCGGCGTCCCCGTCCGCATGAAGAACGTCGGCTCCGGGTCCGTCGCGGTCAACGCGGTGTCGGGCGCCGCCTCGACGTCGACGCTTATCGCCGGTGCCCGGATCATTTCGTCCAACAACGTCACGCAGTTCGTAGTGCGGGCCGGCTCGTTCACGGCCTTGGCCGCCCGCCCGTCGAACCCGTCGGCAGTCAACAAGGTGCAGAGCTTCAGCACCCGCTCCTTCAAGACGGTCTATCTCTACGCCCAGCAGGACACGACCCGCGCCACGCTGACCGGTGCCCCCGGCGGCGTGAAGTTCTGATCCCTCCGCTCACAGTGCGGAATCGAGTCCATCGGCGGCGGGCGGAACAAGAGGGTCCGCCCGCCGCATTCTTTCCCCTGCCAGGCATCGCGTATGAGGCAGGCATGACGCCCGCGGCCGAATCCGAGACGCGAACGACCTGGAGCGGTCGCACGGCGGCAGTCGCCGCCGCCGTGGTGACCGCGATCGGCGTGCTCGTGGCGGCACCCTGGCTCGACGAGCGGTGCGTGCCCATGGGCTGGCTGGGCGTGGCTGCGGGGCTCGCGTTGGCCTGCGGCCGCCGAGGCTGGCGGAACGAGGTGGCGATCCTGGCGGCGGCCGTGATCGCGATCACGCTGGCGTTCCACTGGACGCCGCAGGTGCTCGCCGAGGCGATGCGGGCGAGCGACCTGGTCGGCTTCTGCTTCGCGATTCCGATCGTGCTCTGGGATGCCTGCCGACTGGCCCTGCCCTTCTGGGTCGTGGGGCGACTGGCCCGCGATCCCCAGGCGGCCTGGCTGCCGGCGGCCGCGACGGCCGTCGTCGCGGAAGCCACGATTCCCGGCGTGTTCCCCTGGAAGCTCGGCTACAGCCAACTGGCCTGGCCCATCGTGGTGCAGTCGCCGAGCCTGCTCGGCCCGGAGGCCGGCACCTTCACGCTGTTTGCGACCGCCGGGGCCCTGGTGGCGATGGGCCAGGTCGTGCGGCAGGGCTGGTCCCGGCCGACACGGCTGGGGACCACGGCGATCGTCGTGGCGCTGGCCAATTTCGCCTGGGGCGGCTTTGCCATTGGCCGAATCGATAGCCGGATGGCGGCAGCCACCACGGTGCGACTGGCGCTGGTCCAAACCGATCCCGACGACGTCGCGGGAGTGGAGCGGATGCGACGGCTCACCCGCGAGGCCTGTGCCGTCGCTCCGCCACCGGAGATCGTCTGCTGGCCCGAGTGCAGCGGTGGCTCGTACGAAGAGGGCCTCGACTCGTTCGCGGACGAACAGGCGATCTTCAAGCGGTCGCGGAAGCCGCAACGTGGGCTGCGGCCTCTGCCCGATCCCCCATGTCCGCTGTTGCTCGGTGGCCGGATCTACCGTGGGTTTCGCGAGCGACCCAGCGAGATCTTCCAGGCGGCGTTGCTCCTCGACACCGGGGAACGGCTCGTTGGCTGCTACCACAAGCGGCACCTAATGCCGTTCGGCGAATATGTCCCGTTCGCCGATGTCATCCCCGAACTGCGGCTCTCCTTCCCGATGGAGACTGACTACGACGTCGGCGGCAAGGCCGATCCGCTGGTCTGCGGGCCGGCGCGGATCGGAGCGCTGTTGTGCTACGAGGACATGGTGCCCGCCGCCGCGGCGTCGCTGGTGTCCGACTCCGCCAACGTCCTGGTCTCACTGATCCACGGCGCGGCCTTCAAGAACCCGCTCACGCTCCGGCAGCATCGTCTGCTCGCCCAACAGCGGGCCATCGAGTGCCGGCGGTGCCTGGTGCGGTGCAGTTCGACCGGTGAGACCTGCGTGATCGACGCCACCGGCCGGATCGTGACGCGGCTGCCGGTGGGCGCTGAGGGGATGATGCGTGCCGACGTCCCGCTGCTCGAGGACACGCCGCCGGCCGTGCGATTCCGCTGGGCATTCCCCACCGCCTGCGGGCTGGGGCTCACCGGTCTCGTCGTGGCCGACAGGCTGGGCAGGCTGGGGAGGCTGCTGGGTTGATCGCGGCATGTCCGTCGACGGATGGGGTTGCGGCCCGGGGCCGGCGTCTGGGATAGCTCGCCGGCGACGGGATGACGCGGGCGCAGGCCTCGGGCCCAGGCCGTCGCGGTCTCGCCCGCGCCTCCCCGAGCCAGGTGGCCGATGAAGATGCCGAGTCTCTTCCGAGGGTCCCGCCGCGGACGGCCGCCGGCCGTTCCGCCCGACATCGACGACGCCCGCGATCTCGTGGAGGCGGTGTCGCCGTTCACGATGACGAGCCCCGAGCGGATCGTGGCGCTGCGGGACGCGGTGCGGCACGTGTGCCGACACGGCATCGCGGGCGACGTCGTCGAGTGCGGCGTCTGGCGGGGCGGCAGCATGATGGCCGTGGCCCGCACGCTGCTCGACCTCGGGGCCCGCCGCCGGCTCCACCTCTTCGACACCTTCGACGGCATGCCGCCGCCGACGACGGTCGACCGGGACCTCTCCGGGGTCGCGGCGGCCGGGTGGCTGGCCGCCGAGGATCGCGACACCGGCAGCACGTGGGCCCGCAGCCCGCTCGAGGACGTTCGCGCGAACCTGCGATCCACGGGCTATCCGCCGGAGCTCGTGCACTTCGTGCCCGGCATGGTGGAGGACACGATTCCGTCCCGGGCCCCCGAAGGGATCGCGATCCTGCGGCTCGACACCGATTGGTACGAGTCGACGCGACACGAACTCGAGCATCTCTACCCGCGGCTCGTGCAGGGAGGCGTGTTGATCGTCGACGACTACGGCCATTGGCAGGGTGCCCGCCGCGCGGTCGACGAGTATCTCGCGGCCACGTCCGCGAGGTTGTTCCTCGCGCGGATCGACTACACCGGCCGACTGGCCATCAAGCTCGACCCCTGAGTGATCTCCCCCTGATGATTCGGCTCGCCCTGTCCCGCCGGTTGCTCGGGTCCCCGACCCACCGACGCCTCAACCTCGGCTGCGGCTCCCGCCGGCACGCCGACTGGACCAACGTCGACCTCGTGCCCGCCGGGCCCGATGTGATCGCCAGCGACCTGCGGCAGCCACTGGCGTTCGCGGCGGGGAGCTTCGAGGCCGTCTACGCGGCCCACGTGCTCGAGCATCTCGAACCTGTCGAGGCCCGCCGCCTGGTGGCCGAGATGCATCGTCTGCTCGCAGCCGGCGGCGTGGTGCGGATTGTGGTGCCCGACCTGGAGGGGATCGTCCGCTCCTACCTGGCCAGTCTCGAGCGGGCCGCCGCCGACACGTCGCTGGAGGCCCGCTGGGAGCACCGCTGGATGACGGTGGAACTTGTCGATCAACTTGTCCGGGCGACGCCGGGCGGGTTGATGCGCCGCTGGTGGTCGTGCGACCCGGTGCCCGCGCGGGCCTTCATCGAGCGGCGACTCGGCCAGGAGGCGGCGGAGGGTATCGCCGCAGCGGCCGCGGCCCGCGACACCCGCGGTGAGCCCCCACTGGACTCCGCCGAGATCTTTGCGGCCGAGCCGCCGTCGGCCAGGGCTGCCAGCCGCTACACCGCCCACGGCGAGCGTCATCGCTGGATGTACGATCGCGTGTCACTCGCCGACCTACTCGAGGACGCGGGGTTTCGCGACGTGCGGACGGTCACGGCCGGCGATTCGCGGATTCCCGGCTTCGCCGCCGCCTGCCTCGATGCCGACGAGCAGGGACGGCCACGGAAGCCCGACTCTCTCTATGTCGAAGGGGTGCGGCCGTGAGCGGGCAGGGCGCTGAGGGCCGGCCGCGGATCGCCTGCCTGGCCACGCAGGCCGGTCACAGCGGCGGTGCTGCCATCGCGATGGAGCGGCTCGCCGCGGCCCTGCGGGCGGCCGGCAGTCGGGTCGACGTTGTCACCCGCGAAGATGTCGGGGCGTTGCCGCCTGCGGGGCGGCGGTTCGAGACCCGCGTGCGGCGAGGCATTCGTCGGGCCCGCTCGGCCCTCTCCAACACCCTGTTCACCGCCGACTGGCCCGCCTGGGATTTGGCCTGTCACCCGGCGGTTGCCAACGCCGACCTGGTCAACGTGCACTGGGTGGCGGGCTTCGTCGCGGCGGCCGGCGTGCGACGGATCGTCGAATCGGGCCGCCCGGTGGTCTGGACATTGCACGACATGCGGCCCTTCACTGGAGGGTGTCACTACACCAGCGGCTGCGACGGCTTCACCACCGGCTGCACGGGCTGCCCGCAGCTACTGCCAGCCCTCGAGCGACTGCCGTCACGAGTGCTTGCCCGCGGTCGCCGCCGACTCCGCGGCGTGCCGTTGACCTTCGTCGCGCCGAGCCACTGGATGGCCGGCGAAGCGGCGCGGTCGAGCCTCTTCGATCCGGCGGCCCACGAGGTGCGGGTGATCCCCAACGGCATCGATCTGGTCCGCTATGCGCCGGGCGACCGGATCGCGGCCCGTCAGCGGCTGGGCCTGCCGGCGGAGGGCGTGGGCATCCTGCTGGGCAGTGTCTCGCTCGCCGAGCGGAGGAAGGGCGCGGCCCTGGCTGCGGAGGCCCTGACCCGTGCTGCCGCGGGGATGAGCGGTTCATCGCCGGACCCGGCTGCGTTCGTCGTCACCTACGGCGGCGGCTCGCTGTCGATCCCGGGACTTGCCTGCCGGCACCTCGGCCCGCTCGACGAGGAGGGCGTACTCGCCGCGCTACACGCCTGCGACCTCCACCTCACGATGGCCCGCGAGGACAATCTTCCCAACACGGTGATGGAAGCCCTGGCCTGCGGCCTGGCCGTTGTTGCCACCCGGACCGGCGGCCACCCCGAGATGATCACCGACGGGCTCGAGGGCTGGCTCGTCGGCGTGGACGACGTCGTCGCCGCCGCGGCCGTCATCAAGCGGCTCGTCGCCGCTCCGGCGATTGTGCGGGCCGCCGCGACGGCTGCCCGCCGGCGGGCCGAAGCCGAATGGGACTGCCGCCTGCAGGCCAGCCGCTACCTGGAGCTCGTCGGCACCCGCCGCGGGTGGCCCGCCGCAAGGGCGTCGCGCGGTCCGCTGGCGGCTGACGGGATCACACCGGTGCGCCGCCGTGCACCGTGGTGGTCCCCTCCGCGGCCCCCTGCGGAGTTCGCCGGCGCCGTGTTTCCGGAGCATGCGTTCCCGCCGCGGGCCGAGCGGGCGGAGGAGTATCTGGCCGCCTGCCGCCGCGGTTACGCCGCGATGGCTGCGACCCGGGTCGTGGTCACGGGCCTGGCGCGGAACGTGGGTCACATCCTGCCGCTCGCGATCAGCCGCGTCGAGAATCTCGCCCACTGCTTCGCCGATTTCCGGGTCGTCGTCTACGAGAACGACTCCACCGACGACACGCGGCTGCTCTTGAGCCGCTGGGCTGGCGACGACCAACGCGTCGCGGCGGTCAGCGAGGTGCTCGACGATCCGGTCAATCCCACCACCCGCTGCCTCGACCGCGCCGCGCGGATGGCGGCCTACCGGCGCCGGTGCCAGGAGGTCGTGCTCGACCGCTGGGGCCGCTTCGACGCGGTGATCATCATCGATTTCGACGTGCAGGGCGGATTCAGCATCGACGGCATCGCCAGCACGTTCGGTCACCGGGGCTGGGACTTCGTGGGCTCCAACGGGCTGATCTGCCGCCGGCGGGGCCTGCAGATGAACACCCTGCGACAATACGACACCTGGGCGCTGCGATTCGACGCCACGCTCACCCCGCTCTCGACCAGGGCGGTCGGCGGGCTCGTCTACCAGCGGGGCGATCCGCTCGTGCCCGTCACGAGCTGCTTCGGTGGCCTGGGCATCTACGCCATGGAGGCCTACCGCAGCGGCTGCTACACCGGCGAGGACACGGAGCATGCCACGTTCCACCGCGCGATGATCGCCGCGGGCCACGACCGGCTGTTTTTGAACCCCAGCCAACTGGTCGTCTACGGCCGGCGGCACCGCGTCGGCGACGGCCTGACGCGGCTCCTGCTCGCAGCCTGGTCGCGGCTCCTCGCGGGGCGTCGCGAGACGATTTCCGCGCCTGTCGCCGGCCTGTCGCCGGCCGCCGACCGGGCGAGTCGCCGCGCGGCCTGACGCGGTCCGTCGCCGGCGATGCACGGACCCGGTCGCCGAGGCATACTGAGGGGCCTGCGCCTGCCTGCTCCGCGGCGGCCCCGCGGCCCCTTCCCGGAAACCCCACCATGGCCACCGCAGCTTCCCCGACTCCCGGCCTGGGCGATGACGACGTCGTCGCACTCGACCGACTCCGTGCCACCCACGCCCGGCTCAAGAACGAGCTGGCCCGCGTCATCATCGGCCAGGAGGAGACGATCAACCGGCTCATGATCTGCCTGTTCGCCCGCGGCCACTCCCTGCTGATGGGCGTGCCCGGGCTCGCCAAGACCCTGCTGGTCAGCAAGCTGGCGGAGTGCGTGTCGCTGCGGTTCAGTCGCATCCAGTTCACGCCCGACCTGATGCCGATGGACATCACAGGCACCGACATCCTGCAGGAGACGGCCGACGGTCGCCGTGAGTTCCACTTCGTGCCCGGGCCGGTGTTCGCCAACATCGTGCTGGCCGACGAGATCAACCGCGCCCCCCCCAAGACGCAGGCGGCGATGCTCGAGGCGATGCAGGAGCACCGGGTGACGGTGGTCGGCAAGACCTTTCGGCTCGACCCGCCCTTCTTCGTGCTGGCCACGCAGAATCCGGTCGAGCAGGAGGGCACCTATCCATTGCCCGAGGCGCAGCTCGATCGCTTCATGTTCCTGGTGGAACTCAACTACCCGACCGCCGACGAGGAAGTGGCGATCGCCCGCTCCACGACCAGCGGCGACCCGCCGGTGCTCGACCAGGTGCTCACCGGGCCCGAGATCGTCGCCTATCAGGAGTTGGTCCGCCGTGTGCCGGTGCCCGACCACATCTACGAGTTTGCGGCCCGGCTCGTGCGACGGACGAGGCCGCGGGGCGAGTCGGCCCCGGCCTGGCTCAAGCCGCTGGTGTCGTGGGGCGCCGGCCCGCGGGCGGTGCAGTACCTCGTGCTCGGCGCCAAGTCGCGGGCCGCCCTCTCGGGCAGCTATATGGCCCGCCTAGAGGACGTCGAGGCGGTGGCGGCGTCGGTGCTCACCCATCGGTTGATCACCACCTTCGCCGCCCAGGCCGAGGGGATCGACGCCCGTCAGATTGTCGATCGTCTGGTCAAGGAGACGATCGCCGAGCAGGCCGGGTAGGCCCACCATGTTCTCCGACCGCCAGCCCCGCAAGTTCCTCGAACCCGCCGTGCTCTCGCGGCTGGCGGGGGTGCCGCTGTTGGCCCGCCGGCCGATGGTGGGCAGTGTCTCCGGCCGGCACTCGAGCCCGCACCGCGGCTCGAGCGTGGAGTTCGCCGAATACCGCAAGTACGTGCCTGGTGACGACCTGCGCCGGCTCGACTGGCGGGCGTTCGGCCGGTCGGACCGGTTCTATGTCAAGGAATACGAGGCCGACACCAACCTGCGGCTGTGCCTGGTGCTCGACACCAGCGGGTCGATGGCCTACGGGTCGACGAAGGCCGGTGGTGCGGCCGTGCATCAGCCGCTGGCGAAGATCGACTACGCGCGGCGGATCTGCGGGACGCTGGGCTACCTCGCCGGCCAGCAGGGGGACGCCGTTGGCATCGCGTGTGCCGCCGCCGGCGTGGTCCGCACCTTGCCGCCCCGCCGCAGCCCCGCCCACCTGCGGCTGGTGTTCGACGTCCTGGAGGAGGCCAAGCCCCAGGGCACGACCGGACTCTGCCAGGTGCTGCACGAGCTGGCCGAGACCACCCGTCAACGCGCGCTGGTGGTGATCGTCTCGGATTTGTTCATCGACCCGGATGGGCTCATCGGCGCCTTCGGGCATCTCAAGTTCCGGCGGCACGACGTCGCAGTATTCCACCTGTTCGATCCGCAGGAGACGGCCTTCGCCTTCCAGCGGCCGACGAGGTTTCTTGATCTGGAGGGGGGCGGCGCGATCTTCGCCGACCCGATCGAGATCGCCGACCGCTACCAACGGGCCCTGGCCGCCTACCTCGAGCGGCTCCGCCAGCTCGTGCTGGAGTCGGGTATCGACTACCAGCGGGTGCTGACCGACGAGCCCTACGAGCAGGTGCTGGCGAGGTTTCTGGTGGGCCGGGCGATGGCCAGGGGGCTGCGATGACGTTCCTGCAGCCCTGGATGCTTGCGGCGCTGCCGCTCGTGGGCCTCCCGCTGATCATCCACCTGATCAATCAGCGTCGCTACCAGACCGTGCCCTGGGGGGGCATGATGTTCCTGCGGGCGGCCCGCGCGCTGTCCAGCGGCTACTCCCGGCTGCGGCATTGGTTGATCATGCTGCTGCGGATGCTGGCGGTGGCGGCGGTGATCCTGGCGATCGGCCGGCCGCTGTCGCGGGGCTGGCTGGCCTTGGCGGGCGGCGCCCGTCCCGACACGGCCGTGGTCGTGCTCGACCGCAGCCCCTCGATGCAGGCCCGCGCCGCCGCCACGCCGGAGACGAAGCTGGCCACGGGCTGCGGGCAACTGGCCGCCTCGCTCGCGACGCTCGCACCGCAGCGCTGCCTGCTGGTCGCGGCCGACGACACGCTCGTCGAGATTCCGCCCGCGACGCTCGCCGACGCGGCGGCCACCGCCCCGCTGGCCGCCTCGGCCGACATCCCCGCCATGCTGCGGGCGGCCTACGACCATATCCGCGAGCATGCGGCGGGCACCGCCGAGATCTGGATCTGCTCCGACTGCCGGAGCAACGACTGGAGCCTGGAGGCCGGGGGCTGGGCGGGACTGCGGGACGCCTTCGCAAAGGTCCCGCAGCAGGTGCGGTTCCAGCTGATCGCCTTCGACGAGCCGCCGGCCGGCAACCTCGCGGTGCGGCTCACGGCGACGAGGCTCGAGACACGTGGCGACGAGCGGGAACTGCTCGTCAACATCGTGGTGACGCGGCCGGAAGGAGCCGGGCGGGCGACCGTGCCGATCACGTTCGAGATCGGAGGGGCGACGACGAGCCTCGACCTAGAGTTGGCGGGTCACGAGACGGTGCTCGCCAATCATTCGCTGCCGCTGGGCCGCGGCGCGGAGCCACGCGGCTGGGGCCGGGTCTCGATCCCGGCCGACACCTGTCAGGCGGACAACGAGTTCTATTTCGTGTACGGCGAGCCACCGCCGCGGGTGTCGCTGGTGGTCGCCGAGGAGGCGGCCACCGGCCACGTGCTCGAACTGGCCGCCTCGATCCCGCCGAGCAAGGAGCTCTCCGCCCGGGCCGACCGACCGTCGCGGGAGGGACTGGCCACCGCCGCCTGGGACGAGGCGGCGGTGCTGGCCTGGCAGGGGCCGCTCCCGAGCGGCCGCGATGCGGAACTCGTGGAACGCTTCGTGTCACGCGGTGGCCAGGCGATCTTCTTTCCTCCCCCC
>Ga0194124_10006648_pt1 | contig 10209 bp, 12 predicted proteins | sample TA2KigCas0mmetaG_FD_148605 | JGI IMG/M metagenome (GOLD analysis project Ga0194124, IMG submission 148605) | Freshwater microbial communities from Lake Tanganyika, Tanzania - TA2015031 Kigoma Deep Cast 0m | ecosystem: Environmental > Aquatic > Freshwater > Lake | place: Tanzania: Lake...
CGGCCAAGGGCCACTGATTAACCATTCGGAGTCTGTCCGATGAGCATTCTGATTAATAAAGATACCAAGGTCATCACCCAGGGAATCACTGGCAAGACGGGTCAGTTCCACACGAGGATGTGCCGCGACTATGCAAACGGTAAAGCCTGTTTTGTTGCAGGCGTGAATCCAAAGAAAGCCGGTGAGGATTTTGAGGGCATCCCGATTTATGCCTCAGTTAAGGACGCAAAAGCGTCGACTGGCGCAACGGTGTCGGTGATCTATGTTCCGCCTGCAGGCGCTGCAGCAGCAATCTGGGAGGCGGTTGAGGCTGATCTCGATTTGGCTATTTGCATTACCGAGGGCATCCCCGTTCGCGACATGCTGGAAGTTCGCAACCGGATTAAGCGGGAAAACAAGCGGACCCTTTTGCTTGGTCCGAATTGCCCAGGTTTGATCACGCCTGACGAAATCAAGATAGGCATCATGCCAGGCCATATTCACCGAAAAGGCCGTATCGGGATTGTTTCGCGTTCTGGAACCTTGACTTATGAGGCGGTTGGCCAGGTCACTGAGTTGGGGTTGGGTCAGTCGTCGGCTGTCGGTATTGGTGGTGATCCAATCAATGGTTTAAAGCATATCGATGTGCTTCAAATGTTTAACGATGATCCTGACACCGCTGCGGTCATCATGATCGGCGAGATCGGTGGTCCCGACGAAGTCAACGCTGCGCGTTGGGCCAAAGAGCATATGAAAAAACCGGTAGTCGGTTTTATTGCAGGGGTCACAGCGCCACCAGGTAAGCGTATGGGGCATGCTGGTGCTTTGATATCGGGCGGCGATGACACCGCGCAAGCTAAGCTGGATATCTTGGAAGCTTGCGGTATTCGCACGACTAAAAATCCCTCTGAAATGGCAGCTTTACTCAAGAAGGTCATGTAAGCGCAGGCTATCTGCGCTTATTTTTTACGGGCAAGTGTTCGGATCGTCTTGAATAAAGTGAACGTAGCTTGCTGAAGTACAAGGGAGCCTTGTTATGAAAGAGAACGAAAGGCCGGTCGTTCGGCGTGGCTTGGATGTTTCACGAGGATCGAAAGTGACCGAGGGTATGTCCTTGCTTACTTATCTCGGTTTGCTGGCGAGTGCTGGTGTCATCACCAGCATGCTTGCGCGCTGGCTCTTGCAAGCCTAAGAAGCTAAGCCACGCATAAGGGTAATTTAATGACTGAGCAAGCTAATAAGACTTGGATGTGTTTGATCTGCGGCTGGATCTACGATGAAGCCGCCGGCTTGCCCGAAGAGGGTATTGCCGCAGGAACTCGTTGGGAGGATGTTCCCATCAATTGGACATGCCCGGAGTGCGGCGCGAGAAAAGAAGACTTTGAAATGGTCGAAATCTGAGATGCAGGACTAGGTCTTGACTTAAACGATCATCTCGACGGCAAACCAATTTTCCCGAAGCCTAGCCAATTTTCCCCAAGCTAAGCCATTTTTTTTAGCTATGTGGGCATGCTTCCGTGAGCATGCTTAAAAGCATTGCTCGTTTCGCGGTAAGGCTTTGCTTGTTGCGCGTTAAGGCTTTGCTCGCTTGACGACTTGATAGCGTTCTAAGGTTTTCTTTCGGGCTTGGTCGTGATGAACGATCGGCAAGGGGTAGTCGCTGCCAAGTTTGAATCCAATCGCCTGAGCATCGAGACATCCCATTTCCCAGGGGGCGTGAATTTGCTTGTCTGACAGTTGTGCGATCTCAGGAAGGTAACGGCGGATAAAGCGCCCCTCCCGATCAAATTTCTCACTCTGGCTCACGGGGTTGAAGATGCGAAAGTAGGGTTGAGCGTCGCAGCCGCTCGATGCTGCCCACTGCCAACCACCGTTATTAGCAGCAAGATCAAAATCAAGCAAATGCTGGGCAAACCATGCTTCGCCCCAGCGCCAATCAAGCCCCAAGTCTTTGCATAAAAACGATGCGGTGACCATCCGAAGTCGATTGTGCATATAGCCGCTTTGCAAAAGTTGCCTCATGGCTGCATCGACAAGTGGATATCCGGTTTGCCCATGACACCAGGCCTGAAAGTGGGATGACGCGCTCGACCCATCTTCCCAAGCAATGAGGTCATATTCGGGCTTAAATGATTGACGAACAACATGCGGAAAGTGATACAGAATTTGCATATAAAAATCACGCCAAATCAATTCGCTCAGCCAGGTCTGCGCGCCAGAGCTTGCAGCTTGCAGAGCAAGACGGGTGAGTTCTCGAATGCTGATCGTTCCAAATCTTAAATGTACAGACAAATAAGACGGTCCTTTGAGTGCAGGGAAATCGCGTGCCTTATCGTAGCGATCAATCCTGCCAGCAAAATCCTTCAGAAGAGCCCTCGCGCCGTCTGATCCGACTGGCACGCGAAGTTGACTTAAATTAGTGCTACGAAAACCAATCGCCTCGAGACTAGGCGGGGTCCCAAACCACAAGCCCCAGCTTCTTGATTGTGCAAGGACGCGACAGGCTGATTGTTGCGCTGGATCAGGGGCCATTAATCGGCGCTGATCAACCCTGGCTTCAGCGATAGCTTCTTGTTGTGCAGCAAGTCGCTTAAGCCAGGATTGCTTATAAGGTGTGAAAACATTATAAGGTTTAGACGCCTGCGTCAGAATCTCGCTGCGTTCAAAAACAACATGATCTTTATACGAAAAACAATCAATTTGCATGGCCCCAAGCGCTTGCGTGAAGTGGCCATCACGAGAAAGCGCATACGGATCATCATCGTGATTAAAAAATACCGCTTCCACGGCAAGCGCCTTGATCAGGTCGGGCAACGCGTCCTGGGCATGTGCATGAACCGTGATTAAGCTGCCAGCCAGTGCAGCACCGCGCTCAAGGCTTCTTAGACTTTCCCAAATAAACTCCACACGCCGATCGGCGCGATCGGGCAGTGCATCCAAAATCGCCCGATCAAACACAAAGAGCAGTTGCACCGATTCAGACAATCTGCAGGCATGAGCAAGCGCCTGATGATCGTCGACACGCAAGTCGCGGCGCAGGATTACAAGGCTTCGCCGATAAGGGCGTGAACTCGGCTTGATGCTGTCTTGTCTGTTGTGTTCTGCGCCTACGCTCATGGGCATTTCCTGGTGAGTGATCCTTGACGGAACTGATGCACTAAAACGTACCGATTATCCGAGACTCGATGCTCGCATTCCCTAGAAACACGAGTGCTTCGGAAGGGGTATGCGATCCAGGGCTGCTAGCATCGCGTCGTCATTAAAAGAAAAGCTTGCAAAGCCCATATTTAGGAGAACTACATGGATTTAGGGATTAAAGGTCGTTGGGCCTTGGTTTGTGCCTCGAGCAAAGGCCTCGGTTTGGGGTGTGCCGCCTCGCTTGCGGCCGAAGGTGTGAATCTTGTGATGAACGCGCGAAGTGAGCCCCTGCTCAATGAGGAGGCAAAACGTTTGGCTGCCGAGTATGGTGTCACGGTCCACGCAGTGGCGGGTGATATCACCACCGAAGCGATTCGCCAGAAAGCACTCGCAGCCGCACCGCAAATCGATATCCTGATTAATAACGCTGGCGGTCCCCCACCTGGTGATTTTCGTAACTTTTCTCGTGATGATTGGATTAAGGCTGTTGATGCCAATATGCTCACACCGATCGAACTCATCAAAGCAACCCTTGATGGGATGATCGCCCGTCAGTTTGGACGTGTGGTCAACATCACCTCTTCAGCGGTCAAAGCACCGATTGATGTCTTGGCCCTCTCAAACGGCGCAAGAAGCGGCTTAACGGGTTTTATAGCGGGTCTTTCGCGCAAGACAGCTCTTCACAATGTAACGATCAATAACTTGTTACCAGGCATGTTTGACACGGATCGTCTCCGTGGCACGATCAAGGCTGCGGCAGCCCAAATGGGTGTTTCAGAGGACGAGGCGGCAAAGCGTCGTATGGCTGGTGTACCCGCTGGTCGATTTGGCAATGCTCATGAATTTGGGCAGGCATGTGCTTATTTGTGTAGCGCACAAGCGTCTTATGTCACAGGGCAAAATTTCCTGATTGATGGCGGAGCATATCCCGGAACCTTTTAATCACAGCTAAGGCTCAGACTGAATTATTTAACGGAGAAGAAGTATGACCATGCAAACAACAAAAGCGATTCGGATGACTGCAACAGGTAGTCCCGAAGTCATGGCCTATGTTGATGTCGAATTGGGTGCGCCTGCAGCAGGCGAAATCCAGGTACGTCATGAAGCGATAGGCCTCAATTATATCGATGTGTATTTTAGGACAGGTCTTTACCCCGTGCCGCTCCCCGCTGGGCTTGGCTTAGAGGGGGCAGGTGTTGTGACTGCAGCTGGCGAAGGTGTTGACTTTAAGCCGGGTGATCGGGTTGCTTACTGCGATCGTCCGCCTGGTTCTTATGCACAAATGCGTAATATGCCAGCAAAGTCTGTGGTCAAAGTGCCAGACGGCATAGGTCTGGATACAGCAGCCGCGATGATGCTAAAAGGCATGACGGTTGAGTATTTATTTCACCGCACATTCCAAGTGCAAGCTGGCCAGACGATTCTTTTTCACGCTGCCGCAGGCGGTGTTGGTTTGATCGCCATGCAATGGGCTAAGGCTTTGGGCTTAACCGTCATCGGTACGGTTGGCTCCGATGAAAAGGCAGAACTTGCCAAAAAGCATGGATGCGACTACCCGATTGTTTACACCCGCGAAAACTTTCAGCAAAAAGTTATGGAAATTACAAACGGCAAGGGTTTGCCGGTGGTTTATGACTCGATTGGTAAGGATACTTTCCAAGGGTCGATTGATTCGCTCTCGCCCTTTGGGATGTTTGTCAGCTTCGGTAATGCATCAGGGCCTGTACCACCCGTGCCCCTTACCGCTCTCAAAGGCAATCTTTATATGTGCCGCCCCTCGTTGATGGCTCATACCGCAACCCGTTCAACCCTCGAAGCTATGTCGGCGCGCTTATTCGACATGGTGAAATCAGGTAAGGTAAAGATCGAGATCGATCAGCGCTACGCGTTGAAAGATGCAGCCCAGTCGCATCGTGATCTAGAGTCGCGTAAAACAACCGGGTCGACCATTCTATTACCTTGACTGATACGATTTCCGGAAGGCGCTCACGCGATCCAGGTTTTCAGGAAGTAGGCGGCGGGATGCAAGTCCTCGAGGAACCCAGGTCTTGCGATCCGCGCCAGTTTTCCGGCATTCTTCAGCTTTACGGTGAACGCGGTCTTGCGCGTTTGCAGGCAAGCCATGTGGTGGTTGCGGGCATTGGTGGCGTTGGCTCCTGGGCTGCCGAAGCCTTGGTGCGATCGGGTATTGGTCGCATCAGCCTTATCGATATGGATCATATTTCGGTATCGAATATTAACCGCCAAGTCCATGCCCTTCATTCCACGCTAGGGGCATCGAAAATCGAAGTCATGGCAGAACGACTTCGAGACATCCGCCCCGATATGGATGTGCAGCTAATTGATGATTTCCTAACGCTCGATAATTTGGAGCATAGGCTCGACTTCTCCTTCGATGGCTTCATCGATGCGATTGATCAGGTTTCAGTCAAGGCGGCGCTTATTGCGTATTTGCACAGACGCGCTACGCCAATGGTGGTCTGTGGAGCCGCTGGGGGGCGTGTTGATCCGCTCTTATTGAAGGCGCAGGACTTGGCCTTCACCACGCAAGATGCATTGCTTGCTAATGTTCGAGCACGGCTCCGAAAGCACTACGATTTTCCAAGGGATCTTCAAAAGCCCTTTGCTGTAACCGCCATTCATTCCTCAGAGGTTTGGCGCGGCCACCGAGCGAGCGCCGACGCTGGTTCGGCGCTTGCTTGCTCAGGTTTTGGCTCCTCGATGATGCTGACTGCCTCAATGGGCTTAGCATCGGTCGTAAGACTGATTGAAAAACTCATGACTTTGTGATTGCTCGCAAGCATTTGCGGCAGACAAAGGGTTTGATCCGATATGCCGGATCCTTGTTTTTCAATCTTTCGAGGAACTTTTATGAAGACTGTGTCTAAGCAAGATCTCAATCAAGCATCGCAAGCTAGCTTCCCATTTTTCAATCCAAAGTCCTCGCAGCCCCTGGCTGCGCAGCCTAATCCGGTATCCCCACAAGCAGCAGCTAAAAGTCTTGGGCATCGCATGCGCGGCGTCTCGCGTTTTGCCAAACAGTCCAAGCAGCTCGGCGCTAGCGCCATTGAGTATGGTCTGATCGCTGCATTGATCGCGCTGGTCATTGTTGGCACGATCACAACACTTGGTGGGGCATTAAAGCTCAAGCTCGATCAACTTGGTGTTGGCTTAGGCATCTAGAAGCGCCATGCAAGGCAAGGCCTTTTGGGTGGGTGCGCTTGGCCTTTGCCTAGCGCTTGGCGGTGCCTTCGGCATGAGTCGCTGGCATCAACATGCGCTCGAAGCTGAGCGTCAACGGTCGAGCACCCCTGTGCTGGTCGCCTTGCGAGGCTTAAACCAGGGCGAGGCGCTTGGTCCCTTTGACTTCAGGATGAGTGCTTGGCCCTCCGACGCATTACCCGAAGGCGCAGTGCTTGATCCCGCTGGCGTCGAAGGGCGTGTGCTCAACGCAAGCTTGCAAGCTGGTGAACCGATTTTGCTTGGCAAGCTTGCTCCCGTGGGAGCTGCAACAGGTTTGGTACAGCGTATTAGCCTTGGCCATCGGGCGATCAGCCTTAAGGTGAGCGAAGCTAGTGGCGTAAATGGCTTTGTGCAGCCAGGCCATCGCGTCGATGTGATCGCTTACCTTCCTGGCTCGGCTTCCGCGGGACTTGCGGGTCTGAGTACCCATAGTCCCGCAAAAACTCGAAGTCTGATTCAAGATGTGCTTGTGCTTGCCGTGGATCGTGAGGCGCAAAATGATCAGGGGCGACCAAGAGCAAGCTCTATTGTTACTCTGGAAATTAAGGCTGAAGATCAGGAACGCTTCGAACATGCCCGCCAGCTTGGTGCGATGAGCTTGAGCCTTCGCGCTGACGGTGATAGCCGTTTGTTGCAAAGCTCAGGGCAAAGTTCAGCGAGCCTTTGGGCTAACGACAAACCTAGCAAAAGCGCTTCGCGTCTTGATGCTGCAAAGCATCCCGGAGCTTTTGAAATGACGACAAGGGCTGCAAGGGTCTCAAAGCCCGCTAGTCCTGCTCAGGCGCAGCCTTTTGAGAGGCGCGAGCCCGCCCCTCAGTCTTGCGTGGAGGTGATTGATGGGCTCAAGCTGCGTCAAGAGTGTTTGCCATGATCGGTCTCCTTATACCGTTATTAAGTTTATGGCTATCGTTTGCGCTTGCGCTCATCGATGGTTTTGCCTTGCCATTAGCTCGGATAAAAGCGGGTCATGAGGCAGCCGATTGTATTCAGCAGCAATCCTTGGCAGTTGATCAAGCGATCAATGAGCAATCGGAGCAGGCGGGCGCTTGCGGCAAGGCGCTTGCTATCAACACAAGCCTTTGGTTTGGCAGTCAAGCAACAGCGAGCGCTCGAGAGCCTGCTCAAGCCTATTCGATCGAAAAGCCGCATCACACAAGCTGTGCGCTTGAGGTTGCGATTTGCGTTCGGCCCGAGCAGCAGGGTGAAGTAATCGCCGTGTCAAATCTTCGTTCAATTCGCTATGAAAATAATCGCTGTGAGCTCGAAGGTCAGCGCGCCATGATTACGGGATTCCAAGAGCCATCGGGGTTAAGCGCAAGACCTGACTCGGGTCACTCGCCTATGCCCAGGCTCGGACTGGCACCTCTGATCCGCTGCGATCAGCAAGGCGCCATTGAGCTTGCAACCGCTGACTGGCATTGTGTTCAAGAACAGGATCGGCAGCCACGCTGGTGGGGATCTGCTTCGAAGTTGGAAAGTCCTTGCCTGGTCTCAACAAGGCAGGGTGCACAAGCCTTTGAAGCTGCAACAACCGCTATAGGTCGAAAGCTTTACCTGCGTCAATCCTTGAATTGAGTGGGATCACGATGCGCAAAGATTTAAATACTATATATATTAGTCAAAATGCTAGATCTATAACTCAAGATACTAGATCTAGAAGACAAAGTACTATAACGAAAGGTGCTAGATCTATCCCTCAAGGCTGCCAAAGCCTTGCTAGGCAAACTGGATTGAGTACGGTTGAACTCGCACTGATGCTTAGCCTCTTGGTGCCGATGACGATGGCCATGACTTACGCAGGCCAATTCTTGCACCGCAGTTGGTAAATGGAAGAAACCGCAAGCATGGCCGTCCGGTATGTTGGTGATATTGATCCCGCTTCGCAGATCAGTCAACCCTTGATTGATGAGCAAATCAGCATGCGCTGTCAGCGCTTGACACAAGCTCTGTAACAAGAGCTACCAGCATTCCAACTGAGCCAGTGCGCTCGCATCGACAAGAACCGTCTGCAAGTCGAGCTGTATACAGCTGCTCGAGGACTGCTTGGGCCAAGCCGTCACCAAAGCAACTGGACTTTAAGGTACTGAGATTGCTATGAACGTTAGATATCCCAGTACTTGTGAGCGGGGGAGCATCGCGCTTGAATCGGCGCTTGGTTTATCGGTCCTTGTTCCATTGATCGTGCTCGGCATGGGCTATGCGATCAATACGCTGCTGCTTCAAGAAGATCAACGCGAGCTATCCATGCAATTAAGGGCGAAGGCGCAGCAAATGAACAGGGCTGATAACCGAAGCATCAACACAGAGATCCACGAAGCCAGTGACTATCGTTATGGTATTGCAAAGCGTTCGGGCGCTCAGGCTATTTGGCTTAAAGACAAGTAAGTAGTGAGAAGTTTATGATTTATATCTTTGCAGTCCTGCTGATGCTCGGTGTCGCTGCGATGATCTGGGCGATCTGGACATCATACCGTTCTGTGTTCAGTGAAAACCTAAGCGCGTTGCGTCAGTGGCGCGAATGGCACCATGATTCGCTTGCATGGTCACGGGCTGATGCGGCGGTGACGCCTGGTGAGCGGCGATGGCATATCCGCCGCAAGCTGAGCTCGATCGAGGCTGCAACGCCCGAACTCTTGAGCTTTCTTGCACGAGCGATTCGTGCGGGGCATTCGTTACCGACGGCTGTTCTTTGGGCGGGCGAAAGTTTCCCCGGACCCTTGGGCGAGGCATTTTCAAGAATTCGAACGCAATTACATGCCGGTATGGACATGCAAGACGCTCTTGATGGCCTGGCTGCACGTTATCCACTTTCCGAACTTCGCATGCTGGTTTTAGGTCTTCGTATTGCCCAGGATCTCGGTGGGCCGCTTCCAGAACTGCTTGATCAGTTGGCGGCCAATAGTCGCGCGAGGCTCAGGTTACGAGCATGTGTGAAGGCACTTTCTGCTGAGGCGCGATGGTCCGGATGGTTTCTGGGTCTGCTCCCGCTTGCGATCGTAAGCGGTTTGAGTGTGTGGCGTCCCGAACATATGGCCGTGCTGTGGCATGGCCCGCGCGGTCAGGTGCTGAGTTTGGCCGCGCTATGTTTAAGTCTTTGCGGAGCCCTATGGATGCGATCCATGGTGCGACATGTTGATCGACACTAGTATGGAGAAAAGCGCAAGCGCCGATCGCCCTAAGCAAGACTTGGCCGATCGTGTCGGTATAAAACTCAAAGCAGGGTTTATCAAAAGTCTCGATAAGCGATTTTAACGTTCAATGATTCACATTGGTTTGAGACATCCTATACCTATGCGTGCACTTCAATTGCTTCGATGGCTTGCAATCGTATCAGGTATTGGGTTGATCGGATTTTCGATCTTATTTTTGCAATCGACGGCTCAAACCCTAGTGATCACCTTAGGAGTCACTATCACTTGTGCGATTGATGCGGTGGTCCATGTTCGTGCTAAGCGTCGAACGGAAAAATTTGAGTCAGAGCTACCCGATGCGATCGATTTGTTCACGCTTGCCATGGATGCTGGGCTTAGCCTTGATGCGAGTTTGCACCGAATTGCGATCGACCTGCCAGTGCGTTCCAGAATACTTGGTGATGAGTTATTAGCCTTAAGCCTCGCATTGCGCTCTGGCCTTGGTCGCGCTGAAGCGCTAGCTGATATGGCCTGGCGTTGTAATGCCAAGTCGCTGGAAAGTCTTGCGTCCTTGGTGGCTCAGGCTGAACGTCTTGGGACCCCGATGATCAACGCGGCAAAGGCCCTAGCCCAAAGCATGCGTCAACAGTGCGAATTTGACGCTGAAGAGCGCGCAGGACAGATCGCTGTCAAGCTTGTTATGCCCTTAGTGCTTTGT
>Ga0194124_10006650_pt1 | contig 10208 bp, 6 predicted proteins | sample TA2KigCas0mmetaG_FD_148605 | JGI IMG/M metagenome (GOLD analysis project Ga0194124, IMG submission 148605) | Freshwater microbial communities from Lake Tanganyika, Tanzania - TA2015031 Kigoma Deep Cast 0m | ecosystem: Environmental > Aquatic > Freshwater > Lake | place: Tanzania: Lake Tanganyika...
GACAAACATTCGACAACGTCCAGTGCCCTCTTCTCCGTGCGACTAAATCCTCGCTGAAGGGCGAGGAACGGACTGACAGCCTATGAGCCAGCAGTTTCTCTTTTCCGCGCCCCTTCACCTCGTCTTCACAGGAACATTCCTACTGCTGCTGTCTCTTGTGTTCGTTATATGGTTTTTACTACCCGCATGGCGCCAATTTCGTCTCTTGAAGCAGGTCCTTCAGACCCTCGAAAGCAAGGACCTTAAGGATGCGCGCGACCCGCAGACGCTGGACAAGGCGTTCCCAAAGGAGGGCGAAGTTGCCCACCTGTGGCGCGAGTACAAGAAGACCCTGTACGCGGTTCCCGGCGAAGCAATCGACGGTATTGCGAAGGTCCGCTGGGCGTCCACTGCACCCGCAGAGATGGTGTGGAACTCGCAGCTCGCCGTTGACCAACGCGTAGGCGCAGAGTTCTTTAAACACCTGCCTGGCATCTTCACAGGCCTGGGCATCATCGGCACATTCTTCGGCCTCATCGAAGGCCTTCGCCGCTTCGAGGTCAGTTCCAACGCCGATGTAGTCCGAGGAAGCCTTGAGTCGCTCATGCACTCTGTGGGCGAGGCCTTCCTCATCTCCGCCGCAGCCATCACCCTGGCCATTGTTGTCACCTTTGTCGAGAAGCTGGTCCTGACCGGTCTGTACGGCAAAGTGGACGCCATCGCTTCGAGCCTAGACCGCAGATTCCAGGCAGCTGTCGCTGAGAAGTTCCTTGAGCTGACGGTAGCGCATACCGAGGAGACTGCAACCCAGCTCAAGCATCTAAAAGGCGAACTGCTCAAGGACCTTCACCCGATTCTTCAGGAACTGAGCGATAAGCACACTGAGACTCTGGAGCGCCTGGCCACTGCACTCCAGGACCGGTTCACGGAGGCGACTCGAACGCAGATTGACGCAGCCCGGGACAACAGCCAGGCGCTCGGCTCAACCATCTCTGGTGCTATCACTGGAAGCCTTGCGGGACCTCTGGATGACATTAAGACCGCTGTCCAGCAGGCGAGCGGAGACCAGTCGGCCGCCGCTGTCAAGATGCTCCAGGATGTGATGACCAGCTTCAGCCAGAAGCTGAATGACCTCTTCGGAGGACAGATTTCTGGCATCAACGAGCTGAACCAGCGCACCGCTCAGACGATGCAGGACGCGGTCACGAAGCTCAACGAACTGGTGGTGGCCCTGCAAGACGCGGGCAAAAAGTCCAGCGACTCCATGGCCGAGCAGATGGCTAAAGCCATGGCAGAGATGGAGGCAAGGCAGGCCACTATCACGCAGAACACGCAAGCCTTGGTTGACCAGCTCCGACAAGCTATCGAGCAGTCTCAGAAAACAACGTCTGAGGGGGTGCGCTCCTCAACAGACGAGATGGCTAAGCGGATGGCCGAGGCCATCGAGAAGATGGAGCAGCGGCAGGAGAGCATCAACGAACGCACGCGGGAGTTTGTTGACCAAATCAAGGCTCTGGTCGCCTCCTCCCAGACCGAGACCAGTGCGAAGGTTCAGTCCACACTGCAGGCACTTGGAGACCAGCTTGGCGGAATGCTGAAGGAGTTCCAAGCCGCCCAGCAGGCCGTTCTTGCAGCCGGTCAGGCTCGAGAAGAACAGGCGGCAAAGTCGAAGGACGACGCGGTCTCCGCCATCACCAACCGCACTGGAGAGTTCGTAGGTCAAGTCGGCAAGCTGCTTTCTGACTCCAACGAGCAGTCTCGCAGCATCCTTCAGTCGACGACCGACTCAATGCGCAGCCAGGTGGCCGCATTGCTCCAAGAGTTCCAGAACGCGCAGCGCGAGGCTCTTGAGGCTGGCCGCCAGCGAGAACAGGAGACGAACGAGCGCACTCAGTCGACCGTTTCAGGTCTTATGGGCTCGGTAGAGGCGTTGGTGCAGCAGATTGCTGCTGCCTCCTCAAAGATGGAAGAGAGCATCGCCGCACTCCGCGCCACGACTACTTCGGCCATTTCTCGGCTGAGTGATGGTGCAGACCAAGTCAACGCCGCGAGCCGCAACTTCACAGCTGCGTCCGACAAGGTCACCGGCGCTATGAATCAGGCCTCGACGGTCACGACCAAGCTGACCGACCTGACTACATCGCTCACCGTTGCAGCATCGTCTCTGCAGCAAGGAGTTCAGGACTACAGGACCCATCGCGAGGCAGTCGGCAAGCTTGTCAGCGACCTCAATGGCTTGGTCGCGAACGCCAAAACTGACGTCAGCATCACCTCGGACGTGCTCCGTCGCATCGAAGCTGCTGCCAAGGAGCTCAGCAAAGCGCAGGTCCAAACTGAGCAGTTCATGGCCGGCGTCGCTACTGTTCTCGGCAAGGCTCACGAATCATTCCGAGAAGCCATGCTCAAGACGGTACGAGAGAACAATCATGAGTTCCAGACAAAGCTTTCCTCGGCCGTCGCGCTCCTGGGTACATCCATCAAAGAGCTTGATGACGTGCTGAGCACCGCAACTCCGAAGGGGCGTAGCAAGTGATTGGACGCCGTAGCCCCTCTCAGCGGCGCGGCAAGGACGAGGCCGAGAAGCCGTTCTGGATTTCCTATGCTGACCTCATGACCGCACTAATGGTGCTGTTCTTGGTGGTGATGGCTGTTGCCCTGCTGGCCGTGACGCGAACCGTCTCCGAGCTGGAGAAGCGCGAAGCTGAGTACAAAGCCGACGTTGATAACTGCATGGCACTTGCAGTTGCGGCCGCGAAGCGGCATGCAGGAGTTGTTGTCAGCCCAGAAAGAAAGGTCATTGACTTTGGGGACCGCACCCGTTTCGAAGACAAAAGCTCCTTGCTTAGTCAAGAGCAGGAAGGAGTTCTTCGCCGCTTTGTACCCGAGCTCCTTACGATGATTGATAACGCCACGTGCCAGCGGGTACTGAAGCGCATCGTGGTTGAGGGACATACCAGCAGGACGGGGACTTACCTCGCCAACCTCAATTTGAGCCTGATGCGAAGTCAACGCGTGCTCTGCGTAATGTTTAAGGAATCAGGCGCCGACCTGCTTTCCGATGCTCAGAAGCTGAAGGTTCGGGACTACTTCTTTGTCGGCGGATTCGCATTTAACTCGTACAAGAATTCCGATGAAGAAAGTCGGCGTGTTGAAATGAGAATTGAGTTTTGGGGTCTCGATGAGAAGCGGACTCCGCCACCTCCCGCACACTCAAGCGGATTCGGACTTTGCTCAATTTGATGTGATGGATCCGCTTGCCCTACTGTCAAGTCTGCTTGGTCAAGCGAGCGGGCAAAGCTCGGTGGCTATGCGTCAGTGCACCGAGATTGACGGAGTTCTTGCTGAGCTTGAGAAGCGCGCCCGCAGCGGTGGCTCCAACTACGAACCGCGTGACCTACAGGTCGAAGCAGTCAAGAAGTTCTGGGATACGGGAGAGTTTTCTTCCTTGAGGGAAGCCCGCTTGGTGTCCTTCGGACTAGCCGTTCGTCCGTGGAACGACCGCCGATGCTTGATGGAGGAGCCTGAGCGCTTCGGTGTTGTAGTGACAGGACTGCGCGAATGGGAGTCCAGCCCAAGGCAGTTCCGAAAGTGCTACCAGGGTCTCGTCCGCAGCTACTTCGACTATGACGGTCTCGGGCGCGACGTACCTGCTACTGGTCAGAGGAACTGGCGGCAGCTTCAGGCCTACCTCGGCGACAAGGCGAAGCTCATCAGAGATGCCACTGTCAATCCCGACTGGGTCGGCTGTGCCCTAGAGAACAAGGGGCTCTTCTCCGAGACACCCTGCGCCGCCTACGCACAGGACTTGCTGGACGGTCGAGAGGACAAGGTCAAACATATCCGCGAGTTGCTTGGTATCACTGACGCCAGCTGGTTCACCCGTGAGCTTGTGCTGTCTCAGATTGCCCGGGTATGCGGGCTTGACCATGCGACGTTCAGCAAGATGGTCGGACGTCTGATTGCGCTACTTGGTGGAAATGAGGTACTCCGTGACCGCGGTCTTCAGATGATGCTGGATAGGTACGCCCGGGTTCCTCAAACCCCGCAGCATCCAGGCCTGAAGGACTACAGCGTGAACGCTTGGGGAAACCCCTGGCTTCCTTCAAACGAGCACCGATGGGGCGGGGTCACTGAAGAGGCCCGCCAGATGGTCGGGGATTGGCTCAAGCTTGAGTTCATTGAGCTCTTCTTCACCAAGCTCGCTCAAGACGGCCTCAGCGACACGCGACGGGTGAAGTTCTGGGCCAAGTATGTTCCCCTCATCGAGAACATTCACTTCGCCCTGGGTACTCACGCCATGTACTCCCGGGAGCGGGACTTCGTTGAACTGCGAACAAAGCTCAAGGGCTTAACCGTCAGGCTCGAAGATAAGCCGTCCAACAACGCGTTCGTCATGACCATGGGTGACCTTGTTGCAGTCGAGTTCAGCGGCGAATCGAACGCCTTCTACGGCTACAGCGTCAAGCGCAGCCTTCCGTTCGACCTGTCTAAGCCGGTCCGAAGCGCACCAGTCAACGGCAAGAACTCTCTTAAGAACGATGCGCGCGTCTTGTATCTGAGGCACCAGGACAACGTGCACGGGTACTCGGACTGGGAAGACCGCTTCAAGGAGCAACTTCGAGACAAGTTCGGCCTGGTTCCTGGCCGACAGGCAGTCCGCCGCGTCGTGGCACACCCTGCACCTGCCGACCGGCCTCCGCAACCCCCTGCCCCGCCTGTGACCGCACCGGCAAGTCAGAGAATCTCGTCGCAGAGCCACGGTGTTCTTCGACTACCTACTGTGCCAGTTCAACCACAGACGGCGCCGAGTCCGCCGCCGGCACCAGGGCGTAGGACTCTGCCCATCCCGGCTTCCGAGGTCTACAGCGAAGAAAACGTCCGTAGGCTCGCGGGTCGCTACAACGCCTCCATCGTTGACCGCCGAGAAAAGGGCGGTGCTCTCTGGCTCGTGATGGGCGACGCCCCAGAGGCACGGCGAATCCTAAAGGCCTGGGGGTTTCAGTACTCTGAAGGTAAGGGCTGGTGGAAGAAGGACGCGGGATGAGCATCTTCAGTCTATTCAAGAAGCCCACGGCTAGCGAGCGGCAGCAACTTTGGCACCGGGCACTGTCTGAAGTCGGTGTAACGATTAGCCCCAGCGCTGGTGAGGGCGAGCCACTCCAAGCGACTGGACTTGGGGGCGCCCTAAGGCAGATGCTCGACGATGGCCTGGCAGAGGAGTCCGGAGAGGGCTTCCTCCTCGCGTGGGACCGCCTCTTCGAAGCGCTGAGCATGAAGGAGTACGAGGGTCTATCGGAAGCGCTCGAACTCCCCGCGCTCACGACGCTTCGACCCGTGCTGTCGTCTCGGGGTGCACTAGTCGATGATGACTTTGCTATCAGCCTTGGTCCGTGGGTCGATGCGGATGGGCAAGACGTCAGCCCGGAGTACCTGGGAGCGTCGCTTCAGGTTGCCAGCTGCTCTGAGCTAATGACACCTGAGCAATGGGAGCTGTTCAAGGCTATCAAGAGCTTCGCGCAACGCTCGTCTGAGCAGCGTACTGAGCAAGCACAGCGTCTCGCCTGGGGGCGCATTCGTCGTCATGCACTGGCAGCGCGGGCAGTCTTGGGTGACTTCCTGCTAAAGACCGTCGTTCTCACTCCTGAGCGCCTCGACTTGGCGTTCAGAAAGTCAGACGCGGTAGCGGACGACACCGTCATTGAGGTACTGCCTGGGTTCGAGGACGCCCCTGCGGACTGGCTCACGCAGTTCGACCGCTTTGACCACGTAGCCAGCCGATATGACCTGCCGACCCCTGACGGCGGCTTGGTTCAGGTAGTCATCTCACCAGAAGTCCGAACCGTCCTTGAGCAGGTCAAGCGTCTTCCAGGGCGCCGCATTGCTGGGTCGCGCGCTCAGGCCTTCCTGGTCAACCCATTCGCGACGCTCGGTGAGGCAGCCTCCAAGGTCATCGACGAAGAGCAGTTCGAGCAGGCGAAGGTCGACGCGGGTCTGTTGTTTGAGCGATTCACTCCGGTTCTCGAGCGAGCCGAGGACGGGTTTCCCCAGCAGGTAGGACTTCGCATCGAGAGTGCAGACGCTGCCGGGCTGGCCTCGGCTGACGTCGTTTACTTCTCCGACGAGGAGTTGAAGCGCTTCGTTGGCCGGCTGGAGCATGCGTTGAAGCACGGCCACCAGCTGGTTTTCTGGGAAGGCCGGGAGCTTGAAGTCCTCCCGGAAGCTGAAGAGCACCTCAAGACTCTTCGCTTTGCTCTAGACCAGCGGTCGATGCCGAAGGTCCTGGTCACGTACGACCAGGTCCATGACCGTTCAGCCTACTCCCCCCGAGTCGAGGGGGTCGGCGTCGAGAAGCCGTACTACTCCCCGTACATCGCCAAGAAAAAGGAAGACGAGGGGTGGTTCCCGGAAAACGTCTTCCCAATTATCGCGTACACGCCTGACGGCAGCGACGAGCAAGTCGCGATTACCGTCAACAACGAGGCTATCGAGACGCTGCGTAAGTCGGCTGACGAGGCGGAGAAACGCGGCGAGACCGAAGTCAACCTCCCCTGGCTACCGAAGCCCATCAAGGTTGATGAAGCCAAGCGAATTGGCGGCACCTTTGGAAAGGTCCTGGACAAGGTCAAGGAACGCAAGTTCGACCCTGAGAAGCGCAGACCTGCTGGTCCCAAGTCGAAGAAGACGCTGGTACTCCGCCCAAACATCGACACCGTCGACTACGAGGAGAAGCGAGCGGCGGCGCTGCGAGTGAAGCGGCATGAGCCACGTGTTCCGCGGACCCTCGAACCCGACGCAAAGTTGCTCGACCACCAGCGCGAAGGTGTTGGCCAACTGCAGTACCTCTTTGATCTCCGCACGGGACTGAATGTCCGGGGCATGGTCCTAGCGGACGACATGGGCCTGGGAAAGACGTTTCAGCTGCTCACGCTTATGGCGTCCATCCTCGTGGACGACCCAGCGGCCAAGCCGATACTAGTGGTGGCACCGGTGTCCCTTCTGGAGAACTGGAAGGAAGAAGCGGAAAAGTTTTACCCGGGTGCGTTCAGAGTTCTGACCGCCTACGGCGAGGCACTCTCACCACTTCGTGTGGCGCGCGAGAGCATCGACGAGCGGCTCCGGAACGAAGATGGCTTGGTCAAGTTCTTGAAGCCAAGCTGGGTGGGCGATGCCAAACTCGTGCTGACCACATACGAGACCCTTCGCGACCTGGAATTCTCATTCGCTGCCCAGCACTGGACGTTGATGGTCTGTGACGAGGCCCAGCGAATCAAGAACCCGGCGGCCATGGTTACACGAGCGGCCAAGAAACAGAACGCAGAGTTCAAGATTGCCTGTACTGGCACACCGGTCGAGAACACGCTGGCCGACCTGTGGTGCCTCTTTGACTTCGTCCAACCCGGCCTGCTAGGGGCGCTGAACGAGTTCGGTCGAATGTACCGTCGGCCGATTGAGATTGATGACCGCGACGAGGTAGGCAAGAAGCGCATCGAGGAACTGCGGGAGCGCATCGACCCACAGATTCTTCGTCGTCTCAAGCTAGAAGTGACGAAGGACCTACCGAAAAAAATCGTGGTCGAGGACTGCCGCCGCCTACCGCTCTCAACGGCTCAGCGTCAGCTCTATGCTCGGGCCGTCGAAGACTTCAAGAAGCGTAGCGACCCAGGGTCGCACACGCCTTTCAAGAACCACCTCGGGCTTCTCCACTATCTGAGGCTTGTCTGTACCGACCCCCGCCGGCATGGCCTAACCGTCTTCAAGCCAGAGCCGCTCGTCCAGTACCGGCAAGCTGCCCCGAAGCTTGACTGGCTCTTGGCTCAACTGGGCCGAATCGAAGCCAAGGGCGAAAAGGTCATCATTTTCTGCGAGTTTCGGAACATCCAGCGGCTGCTACAGCACTACATAGCCGAGGTCTTCGACTTCGAAGCTGACATCATCAACGGCGACACAACAGCCTCCGCGACCAGCGCTACGAGCAGGCAGAAGCGCATCAAGGCCTTCCAAGCAAAGCCAGGCTTCGGAGTCATCATTTTGTCCCCGGTCGCAGTTGGCTTTGGCGTCAACATCCAAGCGGCCAACCATGTCGTCCACTACACAAGGACCTGGAACCCCGCGAAAGAGGACCAGGCATCCGACCGTGCCTGGCGTATCGGCCAGAAGAAGGATGTGTTCGTCTACTACCCGGTTGTCGCCGCGGACGACTTTACGACCTTCGACGTTAAGCTGGACCAGTTGCTTGAGAGAAAGCGCTCTCTGGCCGGTGACATGCTCAACGGCTGCCCCGATATCAGCACCGCTGACTTCCGAGTTGAGGACGTCGTCCCTGGCGACTTCACATCAGACATTGACGAGGTCGTCACCCTCGACACAGCGATGCGCATGGAGTGGCGGCACTTTGAGGGCCTGGCTGCCGCAATCTGGAGCAAGAGAGGCTTCGACACCGTCTACTGCACTCCGGCGGCAAACGACAACGGTGTAGACGTAGTCGCAATACGGGGTAACTATGGAGAGTTGATCCAATCTAAGTCATCAGCGGCTGATGGGCGGCTTCTGGGGTGGGACGCTGTCAATGAGGTGGTTGCTGGTGAGGCCTTCTACCGGCGTAGGCACCCTGGGGTCACTTTCAAGAAGGTGGGCCTGACAAACCAGTTTTTTAATAGCGGCGCACACGAAAAGGCGTCACTAAACGCTGTTGAACTTCTTGATCAGAGCCACTTAGCTCAAATGCTCACCGAGCACCGTGTCACCCTGCTTGACGTCGAGAGACTGCTTTATATTAAGTTGAATGATGCTGAGGCGGAGGTAGTGTGAACCACCCCGGGTTTTCGAGGAGGATCATCATGCCTACGCTCTCTGTCGATAATTTGATTGCCTTTCACAACGCTACGGGTTGGCCGCTAGCTGATGCACGGCGCGTCCTCATGGGGGTACAGCCGGAGTTGTGAGAGCGATTCCTCATCGCGGCAAGGTCAGGGAACTCGGACAACCTTGTGCTTACAGACCCCATCGAACAAGATCCAGTCATCCGGCTAAAGGTGCGACAGGCGGGAAGAAAGGCAGAGGCGCAAGAGTTGTACCAAGGGCTTAGCCGGTGCCATGCTGTTTGGGATAAACAAGCGAATATCCTATGGGACGAACACGGCATTCGCTGGTACTCGCCAGCGCAGATGAATCTTTTGATGGACTACGACTGATCTCTCGACCTTAGCTGTCTGCTGAAAACAGACACACGGACTGGAAGTGTCAAACTCCGTACCGACCCCCCAAAAGTCAGGAGGTCCTGAGACAAAGCCCGTCTCAGACGCCCTTTCGGCTCCGCTGGCAGAAGACGCAGTCAGGAGCCCATAACGCAAAGCCCCGCGTGGTGCGGGGCTCCGGGCGCCCTCAAAGCCCGCTCAGCAGGTTCGAAGGTCTTGTTTTGGCGGGGCAACGGAGATTCGAACACACAGTACTGAAAAGCATTATCGGTCCGTTAGTTAGCAAGTCTGGTGTCAAAAAAGAAATTACCCCTGTCGTGAACTTACGCAAACCGCGAAGTGCAATTCACCGCCCTCAGGAAAAGAGTTTCGTCCAGTCGCCAGAAAAAGTTAAGTCATGCTCGTGCCCGCATTTGTTTAAGAGCGCAACCCTTGTTGATTCAGGAAGATCATCAAAAGAGACGGGCTCTTGCCGCTCTGGGTCATATGCGAAAAACATGGCTTCACCGCAGTAGTCCTCTCCGTCGTCGAAGAAGAAGTAGGGATCCCCCGGAATAATATTGTAAGAAAATACCCGTGCAGTCGTTGGGTCAATTTTCAGCCCCTCGGCTCGCTTACGGCGTAAGAACAACTCGTAGATTTCCATAGTAAAGGACATTTCGACACCTCCTTGGTTTGGATAAAAACTTTGCAGTCGTTGGATCAATTCTCAGCCCCTCGGCTTGCTTCGGGCGTAAGAACTCTCTAACTCTCATGTCGGCACACTTGCCTGATTCATCGACTTATCCCATGTCGGTCCTCCTGGTTTCAATGCACTTTGCCCGACCTGAACCGATTTGCCTCGCGTTCACCATCAGCCAAAGCACGGCTATAGATCACTGACCTCGGCTAGCCCGGGCGTACTCGTTGGCCGCGCTTACCGTTGTGTCCCGATTGCTATTTTTCTTCGGCGGCTCGGAGAAAACCTGTAAAACCTGTAAAACCTGCTCAACGCGCCAAGACTCTGCCCCACCGCCACCCCCGCTGCGTCCGAAG
>Ga0194124_10006654_pt1 | contig 10204 bp, 9 predicted proteins | sample TA2KigCas0mmetaG_FD_148605 | JGI IMG/M metagenome (GOLD analysis project Ga0194124, IMG submission 148605) | Freshwater microbial communities from Lake Tanganyika, Tanzania - TA2015031 Kigoma Deep Cast 0m | ecosystem: Environmental > Aquatic > Freshwater > Lake | place: Tanzania: Lake Tanganyika...
CTACTTTATCTTGACTTTTTCTAAGAACTCTTCCTATAGACTGAAGATTTCTAATTCTTGATTTACTAGGTGAAGCAAAAATAACATTGTGTAAATTTTTAATGTTAATTCCAGTTGAAAAAGTTCCGTAGGAAGCAATAATAATTGCATTGGTTTCCGTTTCTACTATTCTTCGGACTTCTTCTCTTTCCTTTACACCAACTCCACCATAAACAAAGAAAACTTTTCTTTCTTTGTTCTTGGAACTATTTATAAGATCGTAAAGAATCCTTCCATGAGAATCTACTCTACTAAACAATACCAAAGTATTTCCTTTCAAATCTAAAGTTAAATTTTTGATAAAAGAATTTCTACGATCATTACCTATAATAAATTGAACCTCTTGTTCATAATCATCAAATTTAATTCCGTTATGCTTAAGTAATAAAATTTTAATGTTTAAATTTGATAGGTGCCCTTTCTCAATTAATTCTTTAGTTTGAATCACTTTATATGAAGGGCCAAACAATCCCTCTAAGACCCATTTATGCGTCTGTGTGCCGTCTAAAGTTCCAGTGAGACCAAATCTATACTTGCAGTCTAATAATTTGGTCATGATGTCAACGAGAGACTTTGATTTGAATAAATGTGCCTCATCTCCAATAACAACATCAAAACGATCAAACCATTTTAATGGTTCTTTATAAATTGATTGCCAGGTTGTAATGACTACTGGTAAATTGATATCATACTTTTCCTTTCCTGAGTAAATAATATGACAATAACTTTCAGATTCCCATCCATAAATTGAGAAATCTTTATACATTTGTTCTACAAGAGATGTTGTAGGAACAATGATCAAAGTTGATAAACCTTTATCTGTATAGTATCGAGTAATTGAATAAATTATTAAAGACTTGCCAGATGCAGTTGGAGATACTAAAAGTTTGCGATTATTTTTTAATGCGTCGTAAACACTTTCGATTTGATAATTTCTTGGTTTATGACATGAGATAGATGTGATATAATCAGATACTCCCTCATAAGAAATATTTTCGTTTACTTCAAAAGGTAATCCATAAAATTTACTATTTTTAAATTCATAAGTGTAATTACTAGAATTAGCAAAACTTATTAACTTATCTAATAGTCCAACATACAATTCATTTTTAGTTAAACTAAACAATCGTATTTTTCCATCCCAGTATTTACTGCGATACTGTGGCATGAATTTTGCACCAGGAACTTCAAAAGTGAACAAGTCATTTAACTCCTGACATATGTGAGGTTCTGCCTCAATATGTAAGTAAACTTCATTCTTTTTTGAAATTATAATATTACTCATATCCTGCTTGGAATTTATGCCAATCAATTGCATTCTTAATTTGATATGTTCGGTTATGAATCTGCTTGATAATATCGTCTAGATATCTCAACATTGAATCATAGTATTCATTTTTTAATCTAATCGTTGATAGTTTATTGTCAGCATCAATATATCTATTCATAGATTCTTTATCCCGAACTTTATATGGAAATGGTTCTTCAGAATAAATCTCTGCTGAAGATTTTCCACTATAATACTCATATCTTTCTTTCTTTAACTTATTAAAATCATCTAAAGATTTTTTCTTAAGTAAAGATACATTGTTATAAATGTTATAGTATTTTGCGTGAAGTTGTGGAATTTTTATTGATTCCACATGTAAATTATCAACGTCTATAATTGCATCATTTCTCCAGGATTCCTGGATTTCATCAAGGTTCATACTCATTATAATTTTGATCCATTATATTGTATATAGTATACTTAAAAGTGACTCTTGCTGTAAAATAATCGTAGTCTTTTTTTGTCGTATCAAAAGATAATCCAGTTAATGAAGTTGGAAAAATATCTCTAAATTTAATGTTCACTTGTGGTTGAAAATTACTATTCAGAACTTGCAGAGTTGCATCCGAATATATGTTTCTAAGATCTTTACCACTCGTAGATGGGTCTGTTGTATTTGTTTCTCTCCACTCATTAAATTGTGCAACATTTTCCGGATAACCTAAACCAATTAACCAGTTATATACCTGAATGTAATTAACTAGATCTTCATCGACTAGAAAGTCTAAAGTTAAATCTTCGTATTCTAATTTATCCCCAGGAATTGGAATATCCTTTAAGTATGTTGGTTGAATTGCAACACCAAGATTTACTCCAGGTATACCGGCTTTGGTGCAAAAGAAATCAACTTTAGGATATCTTGATAATATAAATTTGAACCCAACAGGGGACAGATAATTGCGATTACTTATTTGATTACTGTATGGTGTTGCTGGCATTTTCTTTTATTTTTATTTAGATAAAAAAAAGGAGCCCCTAGGGACTCCTTGAAAAATATGTGAACCAATATCACATAAGGTTCTTGACTTGTACTCTTCTGTAATAACGGTTAGAGTTAGTCTTGAGTCTACCGAGTCCTTGATCGGTTCCTTCAGCGAATGGATTAGCAACCATGCCGTAGCGGGTCTTAAATCCAATTTTTGGTTGGAAAGTGTCCTGACCAACGGCGCGAACCATTTGGAGAGGAACATAAGGACAATAGAACAGTCCAGCGTCATAAGGGGATGATCCCTTAAATCCGATAACATAATACTGGTTAGCAGCAATGTTAGCCGCATATGGGTCGATATAAACCTTATACTTACCATTAATAACACCAGCAAAAGTGCTGGCAGTATCATCAACATTGAGCCCAACTTGGAGAGCGGGGGTGTAATCAAGAACACCAGCCATGGTGAGTGCCGAAGCAACGTCAGCAGAGCAGATGATCGTGTTACCCTTTCCTCTACGAGTTCTTTGAGCGATAGCGTTAGCATCGCGCTCTAGTTGGAACAGAAGACCCTTGAACTTCTCAACTGACCAACGACCGTTGGAGTCAACGTCAAGGTCAAAGATACCAGCAGTGGCAGTGTTTGCTTGAGCGCCAGCTTCAGCAATTTGATAAACTGTACGAACAACTTCTCTGTTGATTTCTGCAAGGATTTCAGTTGAGAGAATGTTCGCAAGTTCTGCTTCAGCATCAAGACCGTGAATAGCCTTAAGGTCTTGAGCAAGTTCGAGGGAATACTCGGCCTTCAGTGCTCTTGACTTTGCGGCAACAGTGACTTTCTCAATCGAGAAATTCATCTCGTTGAAGAAGTTGTTCGCAGTATCTCCGAGTGCTTCAGCGTCGGTGGTTGCCATTGCCTGACCTACGTTGTAGGTTCCAGGTGAGGCATCGTTAAGAACAGCTGGATTGCTACCAGTTTGGGCAGCAGTGGTGGCGATACCAACAGATGCTTGTGCAGTGTAATCACTTGCGGCAATATCAAAGTTGGCGTCTTGACCAGAGAATCTGGAATCTGCTTCGTTGAAGAATGCTTCGGTTCCAGCAGTACGGTTAGTACCGAAACGAGTTCTCATTGCAAAGATCAGTCCAGTAGGACCAGTCATTGGTTGAACACCACAAATATCATAAGCAATCAGTTGTGGCATTGAACGTCTGATCAAAGAGATCAGAACAGGGTCGAAACCAGCAACAGGACCTGATGCAGCAGCAGTACCATAAGTACCACCACCAAAACCACCAGTTCCTGCGGTGTGAGTTGGAGCTTCAGAAAGGAAACCGCGCTCTTCGCGGAGTGCTCTTTCTTGATTTTCTAGCAGAATAGCGGTTACTCCTCTACGATGTGAATCTTTGATGGGATCAAGTCCTTCACAATTTAAAAGAGGGGACCACTTTTCCTGCAGATATTCTGCGTTATACATTGGAAAATTTCTCCGTTAGTTAAAAAGTGTTTAAGTTATAATTTAAAAATCACTTAATAGAGTATTTTTGAGCTGCTCTAATATACATGTCCATTGACTCTGAAAGAGTTTCTGACGTTGTTCCGAGCATTTCATCATCGTTAACTCTAGATTGAGTTACTGGGGTTCTAGAGAAATAGGATTCTTTAAGAACTTCCAACTTCCCACGATAGTCATTTTCACTAATGAACTCAACACTTTCGGAAAGACCTGCGAGTTTTCCTTTTTGGGTCTCAGAGAGACCTCTAGCAACTTCGTGGAAGATGCTGTCGGAAACTGATTCGCTAAGTCTTTGGGTTAACTGAACGTTTCTTTCGATTTGTTCGTTGAGTTTCGACTCCATATCATCAAGTTTGTCTACCATGCTTTCAAGCACATTATATTTTTCTTCAGGGATTTGTACATAATGTTCTTCAAAAAGACCCTTGAGTCCAGTCATAAAGGACTCAGAGAGTTCTGATTTAAGTCCACGCTCTACTTGGAGCGCATTTTCGGTGATCCATTCACCAGCAACATACTCAAGGTATGAATCCACTCTTTCTGTAAGTTCCTGGTGAATTGCTGCCACGTTCTCTTCGAGTGCTCTCTCATAACGAGCAGCAATCATATCGGCAGCTTCTTGAACCTTTGATCTAAGTGCTGTTTCAAAAACAGTTTTTGCTCTTTCTTTAAATTCTTCTGAGAGATCTTCATTACCAAATAAAGCTTGAACATCTTCCTCTACATCAATTTCAAGTTCATCCTCATCTTCTACTTCTTCATCTTCTACTTCTTCATTCTCAACTTCTTCTTCATATCCTTCAGTTTCATCAACTTCTGAAATTACCTCTTCTTCTTCATACTCTTCTTCTTCTGCTCTCATTGCCTTTGCATTAACTACGTTTTTAACAGAAGCAACAGCAGCAAAGTTTAATTTTGCTGAATCATCTGTAGATCTGTAATTATCAGGAGTAGGACCCCCAAGATCAGTAATAGTTTGTCCAGGAGTTCCGCCAACAAAAGCGCCATTGCTCAACATTGGATCCCCAGGTTGAGCAGTCGCATTTACCGCAGACTTGGATTGGTTAGTTGCTGTAGCGCCCATTTCTTGTAAATTACCAGTTGACATTTAGATCTCTCCGAATAAATTTAAATTATCCTTTATTCTATTATTTATTTATGAATTAAAGATTTTTGAGGTAATGATTGAAGAGTCCTAGCAATTTTTCTTCATTCGCCATTTTATCTGGACTCATTTTCATAGTCAAAAGTCCATTTAAAGTTTGTTCTGCAAGTTTGCCATTTTGCCAAACCCACTCTTTACCCTCCATAATACCCTCAACAAACGCATCAGGTGCAGAAGGATCTGATACGATATCAGCAGCAGTAGATAACATAAAGTCATCTCCGACATATTTAATGCCATTTCTTTCAACAAGAGATCCAACACCTCTTGAAGAGACTCCGAGTTTTACGCCTTCGCCAAGAAGAGACTTGGCGATGTTACCCATTGGTGTATCGAGAATTTTTGCTTTTCCTACGAAGTTATTTCCTTCTGCCTTCAAACTTGTAATCATGTGGGATACTCTGTCCAGATTTACAGTTGGACCATCAGGGTGTCCAAGTTCTCCTAACGCTCTACCACATGTGATGTACTTATCGTTGTATTTCTTAACTTCTCTTTCTAAAATTGGGAAAGGATAACAACGTCCGTTTCTATTTGTGACCTCTGCTTGAAGAAATGGTCCGGTAATATACAGGTTAGTTTTACCGTTCTTTTCTTCTTTAATAACTTTAATGGATTCGATTTGTTCTGTAATAAGTTTCATGATTATGCCTGGGATGTGATTTGGACTTGTGAAATTTGTGCATAACCAGCAGCATTACCAAAAGTATTAATCACAACAGATCTTCTAATATCCGCACTACCAGTAAATGCTGTAGTTGTAGCAGAACTATTAAATGAGACTGTGACTGATTCTGATCCTGGAGTTGTATTTAATGAAGTTATTAATTGGTGACTACAATTATAATCACCAACTGACGATCCAGTTACTGTTACAAAATCTCCAACCAAAAATGGATTTCCATTATTTTGATCAAATGTGTAAGTTGTGGAAGTTCCTGTTGTTGCAGCACTTACTCTACTAGATGCAACTCTATCCTTTAGAATAACCTCAGATGTCGAAGGGACAAAATAGTTATTTCTACTGGCAATTTCCGTTGCGGTAGAGGCAATACTTACATGGGCAGCAACTGAAGTTGCTATTCTCAAATACCCAGTCTGAAGAGAAATCGGTATTGATGTTACTCCGGTTCCTACAGATATTGCAACTGTAGTTCCTGTCCCTACTACTTTGTGAGCCATTACTCCTCTTCTACCTCTAGTTGTGTGGGATCAAATAATTGTGCTGCAACATATGGTCTCACGTCATTAATCATTTGAACAGATCTATCAAATAACATTTGTTTGATGTTATCCGCCAAATCTGTGGGAGATGCATCAGACATTACCATATCGACAAATTCCGAAGTTTCCATAAATTATCAGTAATTTTAATTATTTATATCTTTTCACCTTTACTGGTTTTAATTTCAGGTGCTTCCGTAGATTTACCTGATTTTTTTAAATCTGGTTCTGTTATAGATTTACCCAGTCCAATCTCAAGATCCTTAGTATTTTGATTTTGAGTTTTCTTAACCAGTTTTGAACCAACGTCTGTAACATAATCCATTGGCATTCCGGTACTGGGATCAATCTCTGGCGTTGGTGGAGGAATAATGCCAACCTCTTTTTCATATGCCATTTTTTGATCTTGCTCCACAATCTCATGATCAGTTTGATGAAGAATATTTCTTCTGATATAATCAACTGAATAATATTTACCGATATAAGGATCCATAACTTGAAGAAGATTCATTCTTTCATTCATCAATTCTGTTTGCTTTAACTCTGCAAAATGATTGTCATATAAGTAATCATATTGAATATGATCACTCATCCCATCCCATTCTTCTGGGGTAACAATATTTTTTAAAATAAGTTGAGTTCTCAACATATCATGAAAAAGACCGCTAAATTTTTTCCTAAGTCTTCCTACAAATCTTGAAAACAGAATTTCGTCTCTTAAAATTTCTGAGGACCTTCCTAAATTGAATCCTTGGTCTGCTCCAATTCTAGATTCTGGAATTCCTAAAGATCTATAAAGTTTTTTCTGAAAATATTCAACGTCAGTTAATTCACCTAGATTTTGTCCACCTGGAAGTGTGCTAATCTCTGTTCCTCTACCACCTTCTCTACGAGGTAACCAAAAATCTTCAAGCATACTCATATGCTTTTTGTCATCACGTATTTCTCCTGTGCTAGAGTCGTAAACAATTTTGTTACGATAGCGACTCATAACTTCTTTAAGATATTGCTCTGCTTTAATCTTAGGGAGATTACCTACGTCGATGTAAAAAATTCTACGTTCTGGGGCACGAGACATTCTATAAATGACGAGAGAATCCTCAATCATTCTCAATTGGTTTAATGCTTTAATTGCTTTATGCAAATAGGATAAAACATTTTGCTTATTTCTATCTACCAGTCCTGAAGATACGTATGTGATAGCATCTTTAGAAATTTTAATTGATTTTCCATATCCACCACCTCCTGCACTTCCAGCAGAGGCAGATCCATAACCAGTTAATTTTGGAGTATATGCAAAATACTCTTCAATTTCTGGAAAATCTAAAGAGGATTCATCAATTTTCCCATAGATATTATTGAGTGATGATGTGTTTGAAATATTAACTGGACCTAGACCGTTATTTTTTTTCTTAAGTTCTCGAACGAACCTAATTTTCATAGCATCAATATATCTAATTTCTTTAATACCTTCTTGTGGATTATCTAAATCAATTACTTTATGATAATAAATTCTTCCATCCACATACCAATTCCTAAAAATTTCATGACATTTTTTATCAAACTGCATTAAGTCTTTAATGTATTGAAATTCCCCACGAATAATTTGTTTAATATTTTCATCAACTCTTAAATTTGACAATTCAATTTGAATTGGCGAATCATTTAGGTCTGATACAATTGCTTCGTTAACAACGTCTTCAATTGCACGATCACACTCTGGGTGTAAAGCCATTTCACGATATCTTTTTAGGAGATCGTATTCAGTTTTATAAACACCTTCAATGTCTACATATTGTCCGTAAAACCCACTACTAATATAATAATCAGACCCATCCTCATTTGATTGAGCAACAGGACTGATTTGTTTTTTAGGTTTTTGTACGTTACTGTTTATAGAAAATCCAAAAAGTCCAGACATATTATAGTTACATTTAAAATGGTATCAACCTATTTATGTCTACTGAACTTCGATACCTTTATTACCATTATATGCTTCCCAATACTGAACTTGAAGATCTACTGTAAATTCTTCAATACTACTATTATCCGCATAGGAAACTGGAATTGCAGATATATTAGTTGGGAAAACTCCATACATGTGATATGCTCTTAAAACTGGAATAGTATCTGAGCTATCCACAGCGGTATTCATTGGAGCACGTCCAAGTTGATAGACCCAGGCATCTCTTTGATATGTTGCGGGATTAACTTCTCCAGCATTATCCAAAGATCTGCTCATATAATTAATCCACCTCTCAAAAGCACCTCTAATTGAAAAATCAGTGTCGTTGATGACTGTAACTGACCACGGTTCAAATGTTCTGTCCCCAGCAATTTTCAGTTCTCTACCTCTAAAGGGAACAGAAATTGGAGTGATTGTTGAAGCAGGAAGAGATGATGCTTTTACTAAAAATTTAATTTTGTCAGTAATGTTAGTTTCAGTGATTCCGTTAGGAAGAACAATGGTTGGAAATGCGACTTCGCATTCAAAGAGATTGGCACGAACACCCCCTCCACTCATTCTGCCCTTAAAGTTATCTAGAAATCTTCCATCACTCCCAGAGTTTGGAATTTGTTGAAATGACATGTTTTTCTCCGATGGTTATGTGTTAATTTATGATTTAAACTCTTCCAATGATTTCTTCAAAGGATACTCCCGTTCTGGTGGCAACGAAAGTAAGACCGATAAAGTTGATGCTGCGAGCAGGCTTAATATAGATATCAGCCTTAAATTCATTAGCATCAATTACATCAGGAGTGTTGTTGGTTTCATCACAGATAACAACAAAATCTTGAATACCTCTCTTCGCCTTAACATCACGGAGGAATGGTTCAGTAATGTTCACAAAGTTTGTTCTAGTGATTGCATCATTAAATTCAAAGAGTGATGCTCTCGATGCTCTTTCGATTGACTCTTCAAGAACAAGGAACAACCTTCTAACATTAATTCTATCAAATGCTGATTGAACAGCAAGTCCAGTTTTGTCACCAAACAGGATAATTCCTGACCCTGGAGCAAAAATTACTGGATTGATTCTTCTAACATATAAACGATCTCTTTCAGATTGTGATGGATTGTATGCCAGTTTAACTGCGTTGTTGATAACACCACGTCTTGTACCAGCAGGAGAAAACCATGCAAAATCATTAATTCCAGTTCTTGCCATGCAACCAGCAATATCAGCATTTAATGGAACGTATCTAAACTTATTACTAAATCTGTCATACTGATATTTGTAACCAGTATCAAAGACTGCATAAGAAGATGATGCTACAGAATCATAGAATGCGATAACATTATTTGTTTGAGTAGTGGTGCTTACAATTGGTGCTGGTGAACTTCCACCCGCCCCAGGATCAACTAATACTGCAGATCTTTGAGGAGAAATACATGCGATGCAATCCTTTCTCAATTCTGCAATTTGAATCAGTTTATTTGCTTTTGCTTGAGTTTGTTCTTTAGTACCAAATCCAGGACCCTGAATTAGGAAATTGATTGGGTATTCTCTTTGATTAACAAATAAATCATACCCTGCAATCAAATCTCCAAGAGTAGTTTCAAATCTTGGATTTGTTGAATCACCAGCACCATAATTATTTCCACCTTTTAGTGTATATGTTTTTTTACCAACAGCGTGGTAAGTAGTACCTTGGGCAGTTAATCCCCAAGCTCCATCACCATTAGTAATCGATGTAATTCCACTACTAAATCCAGTTGGTTTGCCAACTTCAGCATCTCCTGCAAATAAGTATCGGGAATTATCTGCTATAAAATTCTTATAATAGATTGGGCCAGATGTGGAAGAAGTAGCATCTACTGCTTTGGAAAGTCCTACAAATTTTTCAAGAATTGTTCCGGGAGTTCCCGAAATTGTTCCTTTATCATCAATAACAACAATATGAATTTCATCATTTTTTCCACTTCTGGCAGTGGCAAAATTACTAGTTCTGGGTCTTTCTGCAATTTCTTTCCATAAGAGATCTGAATTATTTAATCC
>Ga0194124_10006658_pt1 | contig 10198 bp, 10 predicted proteins | sample TA2KigCas0mmetaG_FD_148605 | JGI IMG/M metagenome (GOLD analysis project Ga0194124, IMG submission 148605) | Freshwater microbial communities from Lake Tanganyika, Tanzania - TA2015031 Kigoma Deep Cast 0m | ecosystem: Environmental > Aquatic > Freshwater > Lake | place: Tanzania: Lake...
TTTTGCTGGTGATCGCCACGGTGTTCGCGGTGGTGATCGGGCTGCTGGGCTTCACCGCCGCGGTGGTAACCGCCGCTGTCACGGCCCTCGTGGCGATGGTGTCCGTGCTCGCCCTCTGGGTGCTGCTTCGCCGGGCGAAGGCATCGCCCTCCGAGCACCAGCACCTCAAGGCGTTCCTGCTGCTGTTCATCGCCTGCGTCGTGTACTTCGTGCCGTCGTCGCAGGCGGGATCCACCATCACGGAGTTCACCCAGGACTGGGTGCAGCGCGGCGTGGGGTCGTTCACCATGCCCACCAGTTGGCTGTTGTCCGTCAACCCCGTGCTGGTGGTCATCTTCGCGCCGGTGTTCGCCGTGCTGTGGACGTGGCTCGGGCGCAGGGCCCCACCACGCCCACCAAGGCGGGCACCGGCATCGCGGGCGTGGGCGTGGGTGTGAGCTTCCTCGTGCTGGCAGCGCCCGGCTTCGCGGCGCAGGACGGCCGGTCGTCTGCGCTCGGCTGGGTGCAGCTCACCTTCCTCATCCTCACGTGGGCCAAGTTGTTCATCGTGCCCATCGCGCTCTCCACCACCACCGAGATCTCCCCGCCCGGCCTCACGGGGCTGTTACTCAGCCTGTGGTACCCGGCGTCCGCCTTCGGCGGCGCACTCGGAGGCCAGACGGCCCGGCTCGTGGAGGCCCTGGGCTACGGGGGCTTCTTCCTCGTGTCCGGGGCGATGGTGATCCTCATCGGGCTGGCGTTCCTCGGCCTGCGCCGCCGCTGGTCGGAGTTGCTCGCGCCGTTTCGCTGAGGGGCGCTGGTAGCCTCGCCCGCACGGGACGTGGCGCAGCCTGGTAGCGCACCTGCTTTGGGAGCAGGGGGTCCCCGGTTCGAATCCGGGCGTCCCGATAGCGGAGCATCACCGGCCCTCGGTTCGCCTGCACAGCCGTCGGCCACCCCGCCGACCCAGCACGTGGGTCCCGAGTACACGCCCGACGGGAAGTGGATCGCCCTCGCGGCCAGCCCTGATGGCAACTACGACACCCACCGAATCCGGCCCGATGGATCTGGCATGAGCCGCATCAGCCGCCCCAGCCCGAGGTGTCGGTTGGGTGGGGGCCGCTCGCAGCCAGCTAGGCGGCGCTAAACGGGTAGGCGCGGCCTGTCCGGGTCCTCGGCTTCCGCGGGGCTGCGGTCCCAGCCGTGCCAGCGGTCCACACGGATGCGCACCGAGATGCGCGGATGCGCGGTACGGGGGTAGGGCCTGCCCGTGTAGATGTTGCTGAGCCCGTCGATGTCCGCGCGGTCGACGTCCTCGTAGATCTCCTCCACCTCGCCCATCAGGCTCACCTGCCGGTAGAAGGTATCGGGGTCGATGCAGGTGAAGGCCACGCGCCCGTCACGGCGCAGCCACTTGAGGCGTGGGCGCACGTCGTCCATGTTCACGAGCACGCGGTCATCGCCCAGCCACCGGTACCAGATGGCCGTGGTGTGGGGCGATCCGTCGGGGCGCAGCACGGCCATCACGCAGAGGTTGGGCGCATCGAGGAAGTCGGCGATCGCCTGGGGCACGGGTGCTTGGGGCATAACGGGTTAGTACCACAGCACCGGCGTCCGGCGGCGATACGCGGCACCATAGGAGCGTGGACGCGCATGCGATGGAACTGTTGGAGCTTCCGGCCATCCGCGAGCGACTCGCCGGAATGACGTCGTTCGAGGGCGGGGCCGCGCGTGCCCGTGGACTCATGCCCTCGTCCGACGCGCATGAGGTCGCCAGGCTTCGCGAGGTCACCCGCGAGGCGGGCATGTTGTGGGAGATGGCCGTGGCCGGTCCCGGTGGCGCGCACGACGTACGGCAGGAGGTGGGCGATGCCCGCCGCGGTGCGCCCATGGAGATCATGGCCTTCGAGCGCGTGCGCGCCACCTGCGAGGTGGCGGGAGAAGTGCGCGAGGCGGTGATGGAGGGGGCCAAAGCGGTGCCGCTGATGGCCGACGTGGCCGATCTCATTGATGCCGGGGCGATGGCGCGCGTGGCCGACCGCCTGGGCGCGGTGCTGGACGGCCGCGGGGGAATCCGCGACGACGCCTCGCCGGGGCTCGCCCGCGCCAGGCGCGATGTGGCCGAGCTCCGCCGTCAGGCGCAGGACGCCCTGCGCGAGATTGCGCAGGGCGTGAAGCCCCACCTGCAGGAGGGCTTCATCACCGAGCGGGCAGGACGGCCCGTGCTGGCGGTGAAGGCCTCATCGCGCTCTGCGGTGCCGGGCATCGTGCACGACACCTCCGACTCGGGCGCCACGCTGTTCGTGGAGCCGCTGCCGGTGGTGGAGGCCAGCAACCGCGTGCGCGAGGCCCAGGCGCGCGAGCGCGAGGAGCTCGCGGCGGTGCTCGCTGGCCTGCGCGCGCTAGTGGAGGATCACGGCTACGCCATCGAGACCGCCGTGGAATCGCTTGCCGAGGTCGACCTGCGCCTGGCGCGTGCGGCGTTGTCGCGCGCGTGGCGCGGCGCGCCGGTGGAGGATGGCGATCCGATGCTGGTGGACGCCCGGCATCCCCCGGGCACCGCAGTGCCCATCACCCTCGACCTGAGCTCCGTGCGCGCTCTGGTCGTGAGCGGGCCCAACACCGGCGGCAAGACCGTGTCGCTCAAGACCCTCGGCCTGTTCGCGCTGCTGCACCAGTGCGGGCTCGAGCCGCCCGCCGAGTCGGTGCGCCTGCCGGTGTTCGACGCCGTGCTCGCTGACATCGGCGATGAGCAGTCGATCGCCGAGAGCCTCTCTACCTTCTCGGCGCACGTGCGCACGCTCGTCGCCGTGCTCGACGCCGCCGGCCCGCGATCCCTGGTGCTGCTCGACGAGGTGGGCGCCGGCACCGACCCGAGCGAGGGCGCGGCCATCGCCCAGGCGGTGCTGGGGGAGTTGGTCGACCGCGGGGCCCTGGTGCTGGCCACCACCCACTCGCCCGAAGTCAAGTCGTGGGCTGTGGAGACCGAGGGTGCCGCCAACGCTGCCGTGGGCCTCGACCCCGACACCCTCGCGCCCACCTACCGCCTTGCGGTGGGCGACCCCGGCGGATCGCACGCCATCGGCGTCGCCGAACGGCTCGGCATGCCGCCCGGGGTGCTCGCGCGCGCGCGCGAGGCCCTGGGGGCTGAGCGCGCGGCGCTGGCCGGTCTCACCGAGGATGCCGAGCGCGCGCGGGCGGCAGCGGAGCGCGACCGCGTCGAGGCGGCCGAGGCGCGCGCGGTGGCCGAGCGCGAGCGCCGCGAGGCCGGGCGGCAGCGCGAGAAGCTGCGCGTGCGGGCCGACGAAGAGCGCGCCCGCATGCGCGCCGAGGCCGAGGCAGAGCTCGAGGAGCTGCGGCGCGACCTGGCGGAGCTCCGTCGCGAGATCTCCGCGGGCCGCAAGCTCGAGGACCGCGATCGCCGCTCGGTCGATCGCCAGAAAGAGCGCGACCGCCGGCTGGGCGCTGCTGACGAGGCCGCGCGCCTGGCCACCGAGCGCCTCACGTCCATCGCCGCGCCGGTCGCGCCGGAGCGTGCCCCCGAGGTGGGCGAGCACGCGGTCGACCTCGCGCTGGGTGTGCGCGGGGTGGTGATCGCCATCGAGGGGGATGAGGCCGAGCTGCAGGGACCGTCGGCGCGGGTGCGCGTGCCGCTCGCACGCCTGGCCCCCGACCGCACTCCCGCCGCCACCGCCGCGCCGCGACCTGTGGCCGAGGTGCGCCCGGCGCTCGAGGCGGTGCCACCAGAGGTGGACGTGCGCGGCCAGCGCGCCGAGGCCGCCCGCCGTGCCGTGCGCGATCACATCGACATGGCCGCCCAGGCGGGGCTTGGCACCGTGCGGGTGATCCACGGCCGTGGCACCGGCGCCCTGCGCGAGTCGGTGGCCGATGAACTGCGCGTCCACCCGCTGGTGAAGTCGTTCGAGCTGGCCCCCGTGGATGAGGGCGGCGACGGCGCGACTATCGCGACCCTATGAGCCAGATCCGGTGACAGTCACCAGCGATGGGTGGTGACTGTCACCGGGCGAAGGCCGCGCACACCGGCCACTGGCCGGGGCCCCACTTCACGAAGAGCACCGCGGCGCGGTAGTCCTGCTCGGCTTCCGTGGCGGCGGCGGGGTCGCCCGTGCCGCCCATGGTCACCCAGGTGCTCTGCATGAACTGGTACTTGCCGCGGAACTGACCCCCGCCGCCGATGGAACGCGGGTTGCCGCCCGACTCGCACTGCGCGATGCGCTCGAGCACCGCGCGCGAGGGGCCGCCGGGCACGGCCGGCCACCTGCCGTTGCGGGGCGTGGTGGCCGTTGCGGCGCCCGGCGCGACCGCCGCCCTCGCGTCCCTCTCGCGGCGAGACGACGCGGCGCGGTCGCGGGCCTCCGCGCGCGCCAGCACCCGGCGGGCCTTCGCGAGTGCCCCGGCGCGTGATGCCCGGAGCCCCTCGAGGTCTGCCCGGTGGCTCGCGGCCTCGTCGCGTGCCTCGCGCGCGATGGCCTCCTCGCGGCTGAGGTCGCGCTCGATCAGCGCCACCTCGCGGCGGTCGGCTCTCAGGCGGGCCACCATCCGGACGTCCTCGCGGGCGGTGCGCTCGGCACTGGCCTGCTCCGATGCCAGCGCCGCCAGGCCACCGCTCGAGAGGAATACGGTGAGCAGCGGGTCGGCGTCGCCATCGCGGTAGATGTCGCGAAGCCGCTTCGCAAGGACGGCCTGGCCCGCGCGGTGTGCACTCGCGCGAGTGGAGAGCTGCTCGCTGGCGCGCCCGAGGCGCCCCGTCGCCTTCGCAAGCCGGTCGGCAGCCCTGCGCTCGGCCGTGCGTGCCGTGGCGATGGCGCGATCGGCCTCGATCACCTTCTGCTCGAGGGTCCGTATCGATGCCCGCGCGGAATCGGCCCTCGGGGCAGCGGCCGCGGGGGCGATTGCCGCCAGCCCGCACAGGGCGGCGGCGCCGATGGCGGTAAGGGCGCGCATCGCGAGATCGAGACGAAATGGCCGGCGGCCCGTGTGAACCGCCGGCCAGGCCATATTCGGCCTCGAGGGCCCTCAGCCCTGCGGGAGCTCCCCGACGTTGCGCAGCACGCCGACCGTGGGGGCCATCGTGCGGAAGGTCTCATCCTTCTGCAGCACGCCCACCACGTAGATGGGCATGTCCGGCATCCTGCGCGCGAGCGTGGATGCTGCGTCACGCGAGCGGGGCACGGCCTTGAAGCACGAGACGAGCACGGCGTCCACGCCGCCCTCCTCACAGCGCGTGAGCGGACCGGGCCAGAGGGGGTCGATGATCTCAACGTCCCAGCCAGCCTCGGTGAGCTTCTCCACGGCGACCTCTGTGCCGGGGAAACGGACCTTGCCCTCCTTGTTGAGGACCTCGTCCGTGGGAACTGTGACAAGAAGAAGTTTTGGCATGGGCGGCAGGGTAGACAGCCGCCGCTCGCGCCCGCCCGGGCAACCGCATGTCGAATCACTCGCCATGGCCGTGACGACCATTCACCGTCGGTAGTCATGCACGGGGCGCCGTCGCTGTGTAGATTGCTGCAACCGCGTCTCGCACGCAACGAAATGCTTATGCCCGCTGACCCACAGGGAGACACGTTCGATGGCCGTGAAAGCCTCTGACATCCCGGATCTGCCGACTCTTCAGACGGTCGGCAACCGCCGTAGCTACCGGTACTACGACCCCAACAGGACGGTCGAGGACTACAAGATCGACATCATGCTCAACGCGGCGCGCCTTGCGTCGTGCCAGGGCAACATCAACTGCACCGAGGCTGTCGTCGTCACCAAGGACTCCGACCTCTGGGACGAGATCGAGGAGTGCGTCTCCGGCTTCAACGTGCAGATCATCAACCAGTCGTCGCACCTGATCTTCTGGTTCACCAACCTGAACGCCTGGTACGGCCGCGCCATCGACGGTCTTTCGACCCTCGCCCTCTCCGGCGCCCTCACCAAGTACCACGGCTGGAACTACGAGTTCTCGATGACGCAGACGATTCCGCGTCTCATGAGCTTCCCGGTGGAGCGCACGGACGACCTGCTGCGCTTCGAGAGCGGCCAGGCCGTGGCCCAGGCCATCCTCGCCGGCCAGGCCATGGGCGTCGGCTCGATCCTCATCGCCTTCGGCCGCAAGCCCGGTGGTATCCAGAAGGCCTTCGGCCTGCCGGCCCACTACTCGTTCACCTGGGGCCACGCCCTCGGCTACCCGCTCGAGGACGATAAGGCCGGTGGCCAGCGCGTGCGCCTCAAGTTCGAGGCCCTCTTCAACAACGAGGAGATGGGCAACCCGCGCTCGATGGCCGACGGCCTCGAGGACGCGCTTCGCGAGAAGGGCATGCTCCAGGAGCAGGCCCCGATTCCGGGCCGCTTCGAGGAGATCGACGCCCTGGCCGAGCAGTTTGGCCGTGACCCCGGCGTGATCTCGTGGCCCGAGAAGGATATCAAGCGCCTCATGGCCGACGATGACTGGGACTTCGGTCCCAACATCAAGGCCCGTGCCCAGTACGTCCTCGACAACGAGGACCTGCCGGAGTACCCGCCGGAGGTCCTCGAGACCTTCCGCAAGATCATGGCCGAGCACGGCATCGACACCACGAAGCTGCTGCCGGACAGCTGATCATCCGATCACCCTGATGGTCCTCGCGGGCCCCGTCACCTTCTGGTGGCGGGGCCCGCGTCGTTTCCGGGGCGACTAGGCTCGCGCCGCACGCCCCAACTACTCGATGGAGAGACCACCCCGTGTCGCATGAGCTCAGCGCCCGCCACCGCAACACCCTCGAGAAGCTGCTCGACCACGAGGGCCACGCCAACGTCGAGTGGCGCGAGGTCATCTCGCTGCTTGAGCAGGTGGCCGACGTGGAGGAGGAGCACAACGGCAAGTACAAGGTGAAGCTCGGCTCTGAGGTGCTGTTCCTGCACCGTCCCAAGCACAAGGACGTGGGCCAGCAGATGCTGGTGGACGTGCGGCACCTGCTCGAGCAGGGCGGGGTGGGGCTGGCGTAGCGGGGCCGGGGGCTACGCTGCGCGTGCTGGCGCCCGTAGCTCAGCTGGATAGAGCACCCGACTTCTAATCGGACGGTCGCAGGTTCGAATCCTGCCGGGCGCGTTCTCGTACGCTCCCGCCATGGCGATGAACGACCAGTCGCAGGCGGCCGAGCGCCGCGAGCAGGTGCTCGCAGCGCTCGCGGCGCGCCCGGGCGAGAGGGTGTCGGGGGGCGCGCTCGCCCGTGAGCTCGGCTGCTCGCGCGCAGCGGTGCATCGCCATGTCAATGCCCTCCGCGCGTCGGGCGTGCCCATCCAGGCCACGCGCGCCGGCTACGTGCTCGACCCCTGCGCCGACCCGGTCATCCCCGCCGCGGTGGGTCCGCGGCTGCATGCGCCCCTCGCCGGTCCGGTCACCTGGACGTCCGAGGTGGGGTCCACCAACGACGAGGCAGCGGCGCTGGCACGTGGCGGCGCGCCCGAGGGCACCGTAGTGGGGTCCGACCACCAGACGGCCGGCCGCGGGCGCTGGGGGCGCGCCTGGGTGGATGCCCCGGGCGAGGCCCTCATGTACAGCCTCATCCTCAGGCCGAGGGTGAGCCCTGTGCAGGCCGGCATGCTGCCGGTGGTCATCGCCGTCGGCCTTGCCGATGCGCTCGATTCGTGCGGGGCTCCCGATGTGCGCATCGCGTGGCCCAACGACGTGCTCGCGGACGACGGCGGCAAGGTGGCGGGGATCCTGTGCGAGATGTCGGCCGACCAGGAGCGCGTGGCGTGGGCGGTGGCCGGCATGGGCGTGAACGTGGGGCCGGTGCCCGACGTGCCGGGGTCGCGGTGGACGCCCGGGTCGCTGGCGGCGCTGGGCACGCGTCCGCGCCGCGGCGACCTGCTCGTGGCGGCGCTGGGCGCGATCGGGCGCAGGTACGCGGCCTGGCTCGAGCACGGGCCCGGCGGGGTGGTGGGGGCGTTCCGCAAGCGCGACTACCTGGCGGGCCGCCAGGTGACCGTGGGGACCCCGCAGGGCGATGTGCGCGGCACGGCGCAGGGAATCGACGACCTTGGTCGGCTGCTGGTGCGGGATGATGCGGGTGCATCGCACGCGCTGGCGTCGGGTGAGGTGACCGGGGTCGACCGCGCCTGACCGCGCTGCGTATGCTCCCCTTGAGCCGCACGACAACCTCTGAGTGAGGAGCACGGGAATGGGTGGACTGAGGAAGGCGGCCGCGGGCGTGGCGGCGGTGGCACTGGCTGCCGGCGCGATCGCCGGATGCGGCGGCAGCAGCGACACCGCGAGCACCGCGGCTGCGGAGGGCACGGCGACATCCACGACCGTGGAGCTCACGCAGGCGGAGTACGTAGCCAGGGTAAACGCCATCTGCACCAAGATCGATGACGTCACGAGCTCGCTGGGCGAGAACGTCGACACCGAGACGCCTGAGGAAGCGCAGGCCGAACTGGATAAGGTCGTGGCGTCAGCGCGGGAAGGAGTGGCCGAGCTCAAGGGGCTGGTGCCGCCCGCTGGCCTTGAGGCTGCTCACGCCACCCTGGTGCAGACCAGCGGCGATGCGATTGACCTGGGGTCGAAGCTGATCAGCGCCGCTGTCGCGGGCAATCTCGATGAACCCGCCCTCGTGGAGGAGGCCAAGCAGGCCGAGTCCCTGGAGGCGAAGCAGCTCGCCGCGGCGAAGGAGCTGGGAGTCTCCGATTGCTTCACGGGCAACACCGCCGATGGCGGGGCGAACGATTAGCCCCCGGGGTTGCGGAACCGCCGTTCCGGGGGCCGCGCGATAGCTTCCCGGGGTGGGGTAATCCGAAACGAAATGTGGAGCAACCCCGAGCGAATGGCTAGATTGAAGAAGGCCGGAACCCCGGCATACACCGGCAGCCGGCACTCCGCGCCCGCGGAATCACTCCGGCGTCCCTCATGGAAGCGAAGATCCCGCATGAAAACACCACGCACTGCCGCAATCGTACTCGGTGCAGTCGCCCTCGGTGGCGTCGGCTTCATCGGTTGCGGCGGCTCCGACACATCGGCCACCACCGCGGCAGCCACGGCCGAGTCCGGTGACGCCGGGCAGCAACTGACCGCCGAGGAGTACATCAGCGCGGCCGACGCGGTGTGCAGTGAGATCACGACCCAGTTGGAGGCGCTCACCGCGCCCAGCGACCCTGCCGAGATCAAGGCATACGTCGCGGAGATAGCGACCCTCGCGGCGTCCGGATCTGAGGGCCTGATGACACTCGTCCCGCCCGCCGACCTCGAGACCGCACACAAGGCGCTCGTTGCATCAGCGGTCGACCAGACGGAGTTCGTCAACCAGGTCGCCGCCGAGATACCGGACCCCGCGACGGAGGCGGATGCCGCTGCGGCGGTGGAGAAGCTCCAGAGCGCCGATGCGAAGGCGATCGATGCCGAGGCCAAGGCCGCGGCGGCTGAGCTCGGTCTCGCCGAGTGCGGGAAGGACGCCGCCGAGGGCGAGGCGGACGCCGACTCGGCGGAGTAGCGCGCCGGTGGCATCGCTGCCGTGAGGGCGGCGGTCTACCACGGGGCGGGACGCCTCACGATCGACGATCACCCGGACCCCTTAGCGGGTCCGGGTGAGATCGTCATCCGCACGCGGGCGTGCGGGATCTGCGGCACCGACCTCATGGCCTGGTACCAGGACGCCAGGGCACCGGTGGTGCTGGGGCATGAGCCCGTGGGCGACGTGGTGGCCGCGGGCGAGGGCGCACCCTTCGCGGTGGGCGACCGGGTGTTCGTGCACCACCACGTGCCATGCCTCTCGTGCGATCTCTGCCTGCGCGGTCGCGACACCCTGTGCGAGCGCTTTCGCGCCACGCGCATCCATCCCGGGGGGCTGGCCGAGCTCATCCGGGTGCCCGCTGAGAACACCGCGCTCGACGTTCACCTGCTTCCCGACGGGATGACCGACGAGGCCGGCACGCTGGTCGAGCCCCTCGCGTGCATCCTGCGCGGGCAGCGACTGGCCAGCGTAGGGGAGGGGTCGCACGTGGTTATCCTGGGCGCGGGCTCCATGGGGCTCATCGAGGCCGAGGTGGCCGCAGTGCGGGGCGCCGCCCGGGTGGTGGTGGTGGAGCCCGATGCCGCGCGCCGGCCGGCCGCGGAGCGCCTTGGCGCCGCGGTGCTCGGCGGCTCCGCGGATGTCGAGGCGGTGCGCGCGGCGCTCGGCGGGCGCCTGGCCGACCAGGTGATCGTGTGCACGCACCACCACGTGGCCATGAACGAACA
>Ga0194124_10006661_pt1 | contig 10193 bp, 10 predicted proteins | sample TA2KigCas0mmetaG_FD_148605 | JGI IMG/M metagenome (GOLD analysis project Ga0194124, IMG submission 148605) | Freshwater microbial communities from Lake Tanganyika, Tanzania - TA2015031 Kigoma Deep Cast 0m | ecosystem: Environmental > Aquatic > Freshwater > Lake | place: Tanzania: Lake...
GCCGGAGTTACCATGATGATCATCGGGAACAGGACGGAAGCAGTAAAGACACTTTTTCATATTAATTTTTTTTGGGTGATTATCGCTAAACGAATATCTTTGGTTAACGAGTTAAACTTTTCTATAATTTTGAGTTTATACAAAGATAAGGCAATATTTTGATATTAACCCAACTTTTATTTTGAGAATTTTACCATTCTCCGCCTCATACTTTTTTAAAAATTGTAACTATATGAATTACAGCTTATTAGGAAAATACTTTAGCCAATTCAGATCCGTGATTCACATGAACCAGCTGAAACTATCTGAGCTTGCCACCAGAGACCCTAAAAAACTCACAGATCAGCAGATACTGGAGGCGGATGAGGCATGTCCAATAAAGTTTGAAACAGAGACTATTCGCTTCTGGCGCCTTAAAGGGCTTTTGCCTTTTTTTGAGGATAAGAAACATGCCAGAATCAGCCTTGCCCAATTCATGTGGCTTAAATTTCTGGTAGAGCTGAGGAAACTGGGCCTCTCCACCACTGAGATGCAGGTAGCCCATGATCGCTTTATAAGGAAAGCCTACGACGACAGACTGGGCTATAACAGCCTTTTTGAATTAGAGCGACAGCTTAAGGCAACCCATGTGCTAACTGTACAGGAGCAATATGCGCTTACTACAGTACAGCAAGTTATCAAAGACAATTTTTTGATGCAATCCCTAAACCGGGATATCAACTACTTTAATATGGGAATTACGGAACATGTAATTTATGGCGCTAATGTTGTTTTTGCTTATTACATTGAACGTACCACAGGCAGTAAAGCTGGAGACATTGATGAGAAACCCGTTTTCAGTGTCATAAAAAATGGGAAACTAGAGCAAACTGGCGCAGAGGGGAAGGCCGAAAAAAAAGATTTTGACTTTACCCAACATAGCTGCGTTCTTATACCGGCAAGTCAGATTATCAAAGAAACTTTTTACGACTGTAATATTTCGGAAAAAGCATTCAACATCCAAATCATGGAGAAGAGCGAACGAGTATTGTTCAAGCTCATAAAAGAAAAAAGGGTCCAAGAAATAATCTTGAACCCTTTACCGGAAAATGCCTTCGAAATTGAACGCTATGCTATGCTAGACGACTATGGTAATTTAAATATAGAAAACATAAAAAAGATCAAATTGATTTTAGGGACGAAACAATATCAAGATGGGGAGGCTGTATTAAAAAGTAATGTGAAACACAATTTTAATCCAGATCCTAATCGTGATTTAAATTAATAATAGGGAGTTACTATTCAGAAATCTTGAATTATCATGATTAATTATGAAATCTCATGAATTATTCTAATCTAACCAAATTTTACTCCCCTTAAACTCTTCCATGGTAGCATGGCCGTCTGCACTTATCCCCTTTCGACGAATCACATTAAAAAATGTCATCCAAAGAATTTTCAGGTCAAACAGAAAGGACTGCTTTTCGACATATTCTATATCGTAGCGGAATTTCTCTTCCCAAGAAATAGCATTTCTCCCATTTACTTGTGCCCAGCCAGTGATTCCAGGTTTTACTTCGTGGCGGCGGGCTTGATCGGGCGTATAGCGATCCAGGTATTGCATGAGTAGTGGTCTGGGCCCTATCAAACTCATATCTCCTTTTATTACATTAACCAATTGTAGTAGCTCATCCAGTGATGCCGATCGAACCCATTGACCTACCCTTGTTAACCGCATTCCATCAGGAAGTGATTTACCAGTATCGTCAAAGGCATAACGCATGGTTTTGAATTTGATGATTTTAAAAGGTTTTGCTTGATAACCGGGACGGGGTTGCAGGAAAAATACCGAACCTCTGTTGACTATTACTAACAATATAATTACACCCAGAATTATGGGAAATAAAATAATGAGTAAAAATGCTGCAGCCAGAAAGTCTATCAGCGGTTTGACTATATGCTTGTAGAGTTGCAAAATGATTAATTGAAGATTCTACTTAAGGCTTTGAAGATTCGGTCGAATTCTTCCTGCGTTAGATTAGATCCGCTTGGTAAACACAAACCCTGCTCAAATAACTTTTCGCATACACCCGAACCATAAAACTTAGCTCCCTCATAAACCGGCTGCAGATGCATAGGTTTCCAAAGCGGGCGTGATTCAATATTCTCCGCCTCCAGTGCCAGGCGAACATCTTCCCTACTGATCCCACCGGTCAACCTCGGATCAATTAAAATAGCCGTCAACCAATAAGTACTGTAGTAGTTTGCATTGGGCTCGGTTTGAAAAGTAATACCAGCAAAATCCTTGAAGAATTCTCTGTACCGGTGGTTGTTTGCCCGACGTTGCTTTACCCTTTCAGGCAATACTTCCATTTGTCCCCGGCCAATACCAGCCACAATGTTACTCATCCGATAATTGTAACCAATTTGCGAGTGTTGATAATGTGGGGCTTCATCACGTGCCTGGGTGGCTAAAAATCTAGCCCGATCAATATAATCTTTGTGTTTAGAAACTAAGGCTCCTCCTCCACTAGTGGTAATGATTTTATTTCCGTTAAAGCTTAATGCGGACATTAAGCCAAAAGTTCCACAGGCCTGCCCATTGAATGTAGAACCTAAAGCCTCTGCTGCATCTTCAATGACCGGCACTTGATATTGATCGGCGATGGCCTGAATCTGATCCATTTTTGCTGGCATGCCGTACAAATGCACCGGCATAATGGCCTTTACATTTTTACCCTGATAATCTGCCATGGCCTTAGCAAGGGCCTCCGGGCACATGTTCCAGGTGTCTGACTCGGAATCAATGAATACAATTTCCGCCCCCTCATAGCTTACCGAATTGGTGCTTCCACAGAAAGTAAAACTTTGCACCATCACTGTATCTTCTGCTTCTACATTCAACATTCTGACTGCTAGGTGTAAGGCTGCTGTTCCAGAAGTCAATGCAGCTGTATGATAAATTTTATCTAAAGAAAGTGATTCTGTTATTGCTAATTCAAATTGATTCACATTGGGCCCCAATGGTGCCACCCAATTGGTATCAAATGCTTCTTTTACATATTTTTCTTCGGCGCCCCCCATGTGTGGAGAGGATAGCCAAATTTTATTTTTTTCTGCCATTACTATTTTTTTTATACAGCATATAATACTGCATCAGAGCCAACCTTGGTGTGAATTCTAAAATAGAAATTGTATTCTAAATTCAACCCGGATACAAATTTGTATATGTCAACCAGGTGGGACCGTTTATGATAAAGCGAGATTGCCAGTTTAGGTTTATTTTTGAGGATCGTATTTTTTGCACCTTCCAATGCATCCAGTTCAGAGCCCTCCAGGTCCATCTTAATATAAGTGACCGATACATTTCCACAGATATTATCAAGCGCATCCACTTCTATTTTGATACCACTATCATATTCGCCCTGAATAATTCTTGAAATGTCATTCTCTTCAACAAAACTCAAAGTTGTTTTTTTATTCCATACACCGGTTTTGTATGTGTGAACATTTACAAATTTATTATCAGCAATATAATTGCACAATGCATCGTACGGTTTAATGCTGGGTTCAAAAGCAAAATAATTATCCCATGTACTGATTTTTTTTGAAAACAACTTGAGAGTATCCCCATCAAAGGCCCCGCAATCTATAAATGATTCATGGCCGCTTAATTCGATGAAGTCTGGGAAATACATTTTTTCACATACATGCGGCTGGATATATGTCCAGCTGCCAAAATATCTTGACTTTAAATAAGATGCAAAACTTTCCCTCGATGTATCGTCGGCAAATGCATTGTACATGGCATTGATCGTGTCAGCATACTGATTGATTTTTTCATCATTGATATGCCACCCAAAGCCCATCAGGTCAAAGAAGCAATAGACGGTTTCAACCATTGGCATTGACCTGTAACGCACTTCCTGTTCTATATTACCATTTCCCCTGATAATATTAATACGGGAATATTTTGATTCAACCTCTTTAAATGAGACAACCTTGTGCCCATGAAATTCCAATCCGCTTTTCGGCTCAGCATCGATAAATACTCCGTCTATGGCGATCTTATTTTTGCTTAAAATTCCATAGATATACTCCGCATAATTACCACACCCCCACAAAAAAAGCGGAAGCTCGCTAGCCCGTAATTTATCAGCCACTTCATAATCTGAAAGTGGTAAGTGTGCCGTTTTTTTTTGCATTTTCAATTGCGAAATAATATCTACCATAATTACATTCTTATTAGCGTTAAAAAACAATTCGGGGAAATCCTATCATTAAGGGAAAAAATTATAAAACAGAAATATTAAGCGACTGAAAGCCTGTTACCTGGCCAGGTATCCGCCATCAACAGGGATTACCGTTCCGGATATATAATCACTTGCCTGGGATGCTAAAAATACAGTAAGCCCTTTCAAGTCTGCACCAATCCCCCATCTTTTCATGGGTATCCTATTCAGAGCTTCGGCATTTCTAATGGGATCATTGATCAATGCAACATTTAATTGTGTGTCCATATATCCGGGGGCGATAGCATTAACGGTAATACCTTTTGCTGCCCAGTCATTAGAAAGACATTTTGATAATTGAGCAACACCACCTTTGGAAGCAGCATAAGCAGGAATTGTAATGCCCCCGAAGAAACTCATCATGGATGCGATATTGATGATCTTTCCCCCTCCATTTGGTATCATTACATTGGCTGCAAGCTGACAATAAAAAAATGTTGCATTAAGATTTATCGATATAACATCGTCCCAGTCTTTTTCAGGGAATACTTCGCTTTTATGTCTTCGTTGTATGCCGGCGCTATTTACAAGAATATCTACTTTTCCTCCCAATGTACTTAAAGCGATTTCAAAAGAGCTTTTAATCTGTGCCCTGTCGCTTACATCTGCTTTTATAGCAGTTACAGTATATCCTTTTCTGGAGAAATTATCACAGATACCAAAGACCTTATCATCCAGGTCAATGATAACAAGTTCTGTTCCGGCCTCAACAAGCGCTTCCGCCATTGCTACGCCAAGGTCTCCGGCTCCTCCAACTACCATTGCTTTTTTTCCTGAAAGATTAAATTGATCAAGAATTTTTTTTGACATATGCTTTTCATTACATTACTAACCTATTAGGAATTGAAATTTCAATGTAATGCAAATTCACAAAATTCGCATTTATCCATTTTAAATTTGAATCAAACTAAAATTATTAAGGCCCTTTAAAAAACCATTCTTATGCTAATGATATTCTATTTATTCAACTTTTTGTAAATTAGACCTGCATTATTTCCTAAATACTGAACTGGTATGTTATATTTACTGCAGAACTCGTGATATGCTTGATAAGCACCATCGTAAATACTATATGAAGTCGAAACATTATCAACCATTATGCAACCTCCATATTCTAACTGATCATAAATTAGTTCTAATGCCTTAATGGTTGGCAAGTATAAATCAACATCCAAAAAAACTAATTTCAATTTTCCAATTTTATTTTAATCAAATTTTGAACAATCCGATTGATAAGGCATTAGAAAACTAAATTCTTTAAACTTAGAAGACCATACATTGAAGTTGTTATAAGTAAAATTAAGAAAGTCACCATCAGACTTTGGCTTACCTCTATTCTCAACTTCAAAATTTATATCATCTTCTGTAAATGAATTAAAAGTATCTATCACAAAATATTTAATTGGAGACCTAGATTTAACTATGTGCTCGCAGAGAAATCTAGTTGTCATTCCCTTATCAACCCCAACTTCGAGGATAGACCCATCAATGTTTTTGTTGTTTTCTAAATAATTTACTAAAAATGCTAATTGAATCGGTTCAACTAGATACAAATATTTTGGATCCATTAATCTTGTATATTTGAACACCAATCCTTTTAATTTTTCGTACATTTTTTTCTTTAAATTCATCATAGATATTAAAATTATAAATACTTCATTTTCTTTCTAACTCACAAATAGTTGTAAAAACCAAAAGATATTATTTAGTGAATGAATATTAAATCACCCCATGAATAAACCTCCATTTACATCTAATACTGCGCCAGTTGTAAATCCTGCTTCTTCACTTGCAAAATAACACACAGCGGCAGCTACTTCATCAGATGTTCCAAATCTTCCGATAGGAAACCTTCCCATTAACTTTTTTAAAGTTTCCTCATCCCTTGCTTTCAACATATCGGATTCAATGGAACCCGGGGCAACGCAATTTACAGTAATTTTTTTGGATGCTAATTGGCGTGCAACACCATAGGTCATAGCTATCATGGCTCCTTTTGATGCGCTGTATGCCATACCATTCTCAAATCCACCCATTCTGCCTGAGTTTGAAGATATATTGATGATGCGTGGGGCTTTGCTTTTTTCGAGGTATTTAACAGCTTGCTGGATCACGAAAAATGCGCCTCTTTTTTTTATCGCCATCACTTCATCCCAGTGCTCAACGGTCATTTCATGAATTTTAGCCATATCCAAAACACCTGCGTTATTCACGAGCACATCAATTGAACCAAAATGCTGATTGATAGCTTCCAACGCCTCTTCTACAGAAGCAACATCCGAAACGTCACACTGAATTCCAATAGCAACTCCACCAGTCTCTGTAATTAAAGCAGCAGCCTTATTAGCGCTTCCCTGAGAGACACTCAGTATTGCAACATTCATCCCACTCTTTGCAAATTTCTTTGCAATCGCAAGACCGATATTTCTTGATCCGCCGGTCACAATTGCTGACCTGCCTGTTAGTGTAAGAACTGAATCAGTTTTCATAAGACCTATAATCTTTAATTTTTTTAGGATCGACCCAATCTATTATCATATTTTCACCATTAACATCATTAATTGTAAGCATTTTCTGAAATTCAATGATCTTTTCCCCGAGTTGTTCAAACGAATCACATTGGGCATATATTCTGGCGAACACCTGTCGTTCTGTTCCTACCATGTCGGGCTCTACAACATCATTTTCATTAAAACGCTGAAGCAAAAAAGATACACTTTTATCGTTCTTTATTTTATCAAGCCCGATTACTTGACCGATCTTTCCGCTTTTCAACAGCACCCAAACTGTGGTCCCATATTTATTCCGGAATAAACAATCATTCCTCTCGTCAAGATCAGCAACACCTAATGAACCAGTAAGTGCAAAATTAAGCAGCATCTTCCTGTGATCAAATCCATTAATCGCCGCTATATGAATGTGCGGGGCTTCCCCTTGCAATCTAAAACCAGGATCGTAAGCATAGAAGCGGCCGCCTTTGACAAAAAACTGTACGTTCAACACACCATTTTTCACTCCCAATTTTTCAAAAAAACTAAGCATTCCCGGATTTACATTCTTAATAAATTCTTTTGCATATTTGGATGGATATATCGCGCCCATACAGACAGGACTTAAATTTCCCTGTTTTTTTGTTGTAATTCTATCAGCAAGTGCGGATAAGTATACTTTCCCATCTTTGAACATATAATATGCGAACATGTCATCGCAGTTCATGTATTGCTCTACCAATACACCCCCTTTCTTGGAATGGGACAAAGCTTTGTTGATAGAATCATCCAGTTCTGATCTTTCATAGCATATTCGCATGCCGACACCTGCTCCGTTATCAACTGGCTTAACCATCAATGGCAATTCAAGATTCATCCTGGCAACCTGTGAGACATCATTGATGTAAACACCAGGAATATCCTGAAGGCCGTATTTTTCACAAGCTGCTTTAAAGCCATCTTTACTGCAAAATGCTTTTACGATTTCTTTTGTGGCATAGCAAGGCATGTTCAACTTTTCACAAATGGCCTGATAAGGAGCCACTAAAATATCAGCAACACCTACCAGTACACCATCTACCATTTTTTCTCTTGCAAATTCAACGATCTTATCAACTTCAAATCCATCAAATTCACAATGTTCCTTGGCTTTTTGTTTGGCAGGCGCAGTCGGGTTAGGGTCAACAACGATGGTGTATATACCAAGTGAATTGGCTATATCAATCAATATCCCTGTTTCAGGGTTTCCACCAAGGATCAGCAATCTTTTGCCGCTTAAAATATTTTCAATCATTTAAAAAATTAAAATTGAATCCAATATAGCTTAAATAAGATCTAACAAACTCTTTATCCACGATCAAAGGCCTGTATTTGGCACAATTGAAACCATAGAGAGACAGCACATTTAATATCTGTTCGATCTGGCTTCCATCAATACTAGCAATAATAATAGAATCATATTCTTTCGCTATCTTAAAGAACGGCGAATCTACCTGTAAGCCAAGCTCATTACTTTCGACATGATCCAAATCGATCCAAGAGGTTAATTGAAAGACATTGTGAATATTATTAAATGCAACTAATCGCTGGCCAAAAGTTCCGGAACTATAAACCAAAACCCGGTCACCTTTTTTTAGCCCCTGAAAAGGTATATGTGATTCTGAGTTAGATATCAGTCCCCCAAAACGCACCAATGCCTGCGAATACAGATAATATAACAGATCACGCCTGAGTTTTACTATATCAATTTTTTCCAACAAGGCAGTATACAAATAAGATACTAAATTGATCAGGTGGCTTCTCTCCATCTCACTACTCTGGATAGCCTTGACCATTGAGTTCACCCTTTGCCTGTAAAAATAATTACAACTATGTGTGATGCCTATGCTCGAACAGAGTGGCATATACGAATATGTAATGGCGGCATCTTCACCCATTGTAATTTCATTGGTAACATAAAATAAGATTTTAGCAAGTAATTCACGCCGGAATAATTTGTTCCATACATAAGTTGATACGCCATGCTGAAAAAAAGTACTCGTATTCAACATATTATTGAGTAACTCAGTCAGGTCACCACAAGCATATATCCCTTGTTTATATAAAGGTGTTATTTTCTCATTCCTTCCTTCAAAAGCCCTGATATGGCCGCTAATAACCATGTCAACCTGGTGCAATTCTACAATTCTATACATCGATGCTAGGAAATCTACATCAACCCAGTCATCGCCGTCAACAAATGAAATAAATTCCGCACGTGCAGCTTCCAGTCCAGCTTTTCTCGCGCTTAACAGGCCACCATTAGGTTTATTAATGATAGTGATTCTTTTATCTTTTTCCTCGTAACTCAAACAGATTTCATGAGAATTGTCAGGACTACCATCGTTAATCAGTATCAATTCAAAATCAGCAAAAGATTGTTCAAGGATACTCTCTATGCATTTAGGCAGGAATGAAGCAACATTATAAATAGGTACAATCACACTGATCCGTGGTCCGTTATTAAGCATCTCTTCTTATTTTAACGTAATATACTGCCCCACCTTTTTCTTCTCCTTTTGCATTTGACCTAGCAGTGGTCACATATAGGTTCTTATGATTATCAAAGCAAACTGAAGTTACATTCTGTAAAGGGATCTCAATTTTTCCCTTATAGTTTCCTGTACGAGAGTTCCAAATTGACACGCAATATCCACCCCATTCTGCAACCCAGAGGTTACCATCTTCATCTATATCCATACCGTCTGGTACACCTGCACCCCGAAAATGAACTATATTATTCATATACTCACATGAACCAGATTCAAGATCGTATGTATATTTTGCTATGGTACGGGCAGGTGTGTCGATAAAGAACATGTTCTTTGAATCCTTAGTAAAGACGATACCATTGGAAATGGTTGTATTACTGATCAACACTTTAACATCACCATTGGAGTAAGACAGAACAGACCCCATATTATCAATAATTTCTGGATAGCCCATGGTGCCTATCAGGAAGCGCCCTTTTGCATCTAGAGCGCCATCATTAAACCGCGTATTGGATGGAATTGCTATTTCGAATATTTTTTCTGCAGTTAACGAATCAAAATTCAAATTGTAAAAGCCCTGAGTTGATGCAGCTACGATTCCGAATTCAGTGCTTATGTAAACACAGCTTGTTGGAGATGTTAGTTGAATATAACGCATCTCCCTGGATAAAGGATTAAACCTGTACACACGATAATTTAAAATAGAAACGAAATAAAGAAGGTGAGTAGTCTTATCGTATACCGGCCCTTCAAGCAATTTGGCGCCCAGGTCTGCTACCAGTTCAACATCGTATTTCATTCTATATATATTCACCTCCATTAACCCGTATTGTGGAACCAGTTACCATACAGGATTCGTCAGATAAAAAATACATAACCGCAGGAACAGGATCATTTACGGT
>Ga0194124_10006662_pt1 | contig 10192 bp, 6 predicted proteins | sample TA2KigCas0mmetaG_FD_148605 | JGI IMG/M metagenome (GOLD analysis project Ga0194124, IMG submission 148605) | Freshwater microbial communities from Lake Tanganyika, Tanzania - TA2015031 Kigoma Deep Cast 0m | ecosystem: Environmental > Aquatic > Freshwater > Lake | place: Tanzania: Lake Tanganyika...
GCAACTCCCAGAACAACGCCACACTGTTGGCACCGCCCGGCAGGCGGCAACCCATCCCCACAATCGCGATCGGTTCCGGCGTTAGGGGCTGGTGTGCGGCCATTCCCCCCCCAAGTACAACGCGGCGATCCGCCTGCGATTCTCCACCAACACGCGATCAAACGGCCCCAGGCTGCGGGGCGACAGCTCCGGGTTGAGATCCGCCAACTGGGCCAGAGCACGCACATCCAGGTTGAGCTCGTGGGCTGTGAGCGCCCTGGCGATCGGGGCCGCCAACCAGCGGTGCAGCGGGCCCGGCAGCAGCCGCGGCGCATAAAGCACGGTGGTGAGTTGAGTGCGGGTGGTGGTGATCGGCAGGAAAAACATCACCACCCGCATCCGAAACCGCCGCAGCCGCTCACCGCGCCGCCAGGTTTGCTCATACACCGTGAGCGGCGGTTCAAAGCTGGTGACCCAATCATTCGCAAACTGATCGCGCGGCCGAATATCGATGAAGGCATCAAACAGCCGCGGAAAGGGTTTCTGGGGGCCGCTGTTCCACACCCGCGTGGCGGCCGGCTCCAGCTCCAGCCGCAACTCCACCGCCGCCGGATCCGTGAAGCCAAACACCTGGTGGATGGTGCTGGTGTGCTCGGTTTCGGTGAAGTTGTCGAGCGTGAGCTCCAGGGGCGCCGGCACCTGGTGCACGGTGATGCCCGCCGGCAGCAGATCCCCCTGGGGCCAAGCGGGCAGCGGCGGCGCCTCGGCCTCCCCCGGCGGCGGCTGCCGCAGCCAGATCAGCCCATGGGCCTCCTGCACCTGCAAGGCCGGCTGGTGCAGCCCCGCCGCTGGCATCAGCGGGCAGTGCACCGCCCCATCGGGGGCAAACCGCCAGCCGTGGTAGGCGCACACCAGCTGCTCCCCCTGCACCCGCCCCGCCGCCAGCGACATGCGCCGGTGCGGGCACACCTCCGGCAGGGCAGCCGCCTGGCCGCTGGCGGTGCGAAACAGCACCAACGGCTCACCGCAGAGTTGGCGGCGCAACGGCCGGGGCCCCAGCTGATGGCTGGGCAGCAGCGGATGCCAATGGCGCAGCCCGGCGCGGTAGCGGCAGGGGGCCTCAGCCATGCACCAGCAGCTCCGCCAGGAAGGTGCGGGCGTAGGGGTCCACCAGCTCGGCAAAGCCGGGGCAGTGCACCCCCAGGGGCTCCAGCCGCTGCTGGGTTTGGCTGCAGCTGGGGCGGGCCTTGTGGGGGGGCTGGTTGAGCTCCGGGTAGGTGAGCTGCTCGGGGCCCCAGCGGTGCGTGAAGAAGGGCTGCAGCGGGTAGAGGGGATTGCTGGGCTGCTGGGCCAACGCCTCGAGCCAGGGGGCCAGCGGCACCGCCCGCAGCGGCGCCCCCCGCTTAATCAGGCCCGCCAGGAAGTCTTCCCACAGCACCGGCTGGGGATGCTGCAGATGCAGCACATCCGGGCCAGGCCCGCCTGCGGGGATGGGCGTCCAGGCCAGGGCCCCCACGGCGGCGGCCACGTAATCCACCGGCACCAGATCCAGCTCCATCGCCAGCTGCGGCGCCTGCCCCAGGGCCAGGCAACCCCGCACCAGGCGGTGCAGGAAATCCTGCTCATGCCAGGCGCCCGTGTGGGAATGGCCCGCGATCAGGGGGGGCCGGTAGATCCGCACCGGCAGGCCCGCCTGGGCCGCCTGCCACACCAGCCGCTCACTCACCCACTTGGTTTGCGAGTAGCCCAGGTGAATGCCCCTCCAGGCCGCCAGATCACTGCCCTCATCCAGCCGCTGGCCCCGGTAGGCCTCCGCCTCATACACCGAGGTGCTGGAGATGAATTCCAGGGGCAGGCGGGCGCGGGCCGCCAACCGCAGCACCTCCACGGTGCCGCCCACATTGGCCGCCTTCAGCTGGCCGTAGGGGGCCACATAACTGAGCTGGGCGCCGTTGTGCAGGATCCCCCCCAACCGCGGCAGCAGGCCACCCCAGGTGTCGTCCGCCACCCCCAGCCCCGGCAGGGCCAGATCCCCGGGCAGCCCCACGAGCCGCGGGGCCCAGGCGTCCTGCCAGAGGCCGTAGTGCTCCAAGTTGGCCCGCAGCCGCGTCCGAGCCGCGCCAGCCCCCTCGGCCCGCACCAGGCCATAAATCTGCAGCTCCGGATGGCGCTGCAGCTGATCCGCCAGCAGAAACGCCCCCAGGAAGCCGGTGCCGCCGGTGAACAGGATGGCCTCGCCGGGGCCCGGCGCGCCCCCGGCGGCGGCCGCCAGCTGCGGCAGCAAGTCCGCCGGCAGCTGCGCCTCCGCCCCTAGATCCACCGCCTGCGTGGGCTCCACCGCCGCGGGGTTCTCCAACAACGCCAACAGATGGGCCGCCAGGCTGGCCAGGGTGGGCTCCCCCGCCAGGGCCCCCAGCCCCAGGCTCACCCCCAGGCCCGCCTGCACCGCCGTGGCCAGCTCCACCGCCATCAGCGAATCGAGCCCCAGGGCATCCAGCCGCGTGTCGGCCCGGAGCTCCTCCAACGCAAAGCCTCCGAGCTCCGCCAGCAGCTTCGTCAGGGCGGTCTGCACCGCCGCCAGGGCTTGATCGGCATCAAGGGCCGGCAGCTCCGCCGCCAGCCGCTGCAGCCGTGGCGCCAGGGGATGGCCGCCCGCCGCGGGCTCCAGCCGGGCCAGGGCCACCCGCCCCTGGCGCGGCAGCCAGCGCTGCAACAGGGCCAGGGCCTCCGCGGGCTGCAACGGCTCCAGCCCCCCCTGATGGCGCGCGGCCATGCCGCCGCCGGCCCAGGGGCCCCAATTGATCGCCAGGCCCGGCAAGCCAATGGCCTGGCGCTGCAGCATCAGGCCATCCACCCAGCCGTTGGCGGCGCCATAGGCCACCTGGCCCGGGGAGCCCAAGGCGGCAGCCAGCGAGGAATACACCACAAAAAAGCCGTGGGGCAGCTGGCGGCTGCAGCGATCCAGGTGCAGGGCGCCCTGCACCTTGGCCGCCGCCACCGCCGCACAGCGCTCGGGGCTCTGGTGGCTGAGCAGGCCGTCGTCCAGCACACCGGCGGCGTGGATGATCCCCGCCAGGGGCCGGCCCGCCGCCGCCAACCGCGCAAAGAGGGCCTCCACCGCGGCGCCATCGGCCACATCCAGCTGCTCGAGGCTGATCCCGATCCCCAACTGATCCAGGGCCGCCAGCCGCTGCCGTTGCGCGGGGCCGGGGGCGCGGCGCGCCACCAAGGTGAGGTGGCGCGCCCCCCAACGCTGCAACGCCTCCGCCGTGGCCAGGCCCAGGGCCCCGAGGCCGCCGCTGATCAGCGTGGTGGCCGTGGGGGCAAACACCGGGGCCGCCGCGGGTGCAGTGGGCTCGCAAGGCTCCTGCGCCGCGGCCTCCACACCCCCCGCCGCCCCAAGCCGCCATTCCGCCCCAGCCTGCGGGGCCGGGGCCTGCAGCAGCATCCGCTCCAAGCCCTCCCCGCTCGGGCCGCACCACAGCAGCCCCCCCGCCTGCGCCCCCAGCTCCCGGGCCCAGCCGCGGGCCAGGGCCGCCCAGGCTTCAGCGGCGGGGGTGCCTGGGGCCCGCAACAGCCAATGCACCGCCGCCAGCTGAGGGCTGCGGCTGATCAAGCCCTGCAGCAGCGGCAGCCAGCGCCGCCAGAAGGGCAGATCCAATGCCGCCTGGTCGCTGGGGGGGGCGACCAGCAGCACCGGGGGCGGGCCGCTGTGGGCGGCCAGGGCCTGATCGAGCGCCGCCTGATCGGCCAGGGGCAAGGCCTGCGCAAGCTGTACCTGCAGGGCAGCGTCTCCCCCCAGCAGCCACAGGGCGCCCACCGCGGGCGACTCCCCTGCCGCGACCGGGGTCCAGCGGCGCTGCCACTGCAACCCCTCGAAAGCATCCGGCTCAGGGGTGTCGGCCTCATCCACCCAACAGCGAATCCGATCCAACGGCGTGGTGGGCAGCACCTGGCGCGGCCACAGGCCTTCCGGTGCCAGCGGCTGCCACTGCACCGGCACCCCCGCCAACCACAGCTGCACCAATTGCTCCGGCTGGGGAACCTCCAAGGGCAAGGGCTCGCCGTAGCAGTGCTTTGCCAGCTCCGCCGCGGCGGAATCGCCCGCTTCAATCAACCGCAACCGGGGCGGCGCCCCCGCCAACTGCGTCGCCAGCACCCGCTGCGCGGGGGGCACCACCAGGGCCGTGGCCTCCACCCCATGGGCCCGCCAAAGCGGCCAGTGAGCCGCCTCGGAGCTGGGGCCGAGGGCAAAGGCCAGCCGCGACGCCTGGGCCGGAGCCTCCACCAGCGCCAACGGCTCGCTTAAGCGCTGCACCGCCTCCGCCGCTGAAGCCGCCGGCACCGCCAGACGCCAGCGCAGGCTGGAGCGGGCCTGCCGGCTGCTGGCACAGATGGCCGCCCAGGCCTCAGCGGGCTGCTGGGGCAACCAGGCCGCCATCGCATCCGCCAACTGCCGCAACCCCGCCTCCGAACCGGCGCTGAGCAACAGCCAATCCCGCTCCCGCAGAGCCGGCAGAGGCGGCGACAGCTCTGGAGCCTGCTCCAGCAGCACATGGGCATTGGTGCCGCTGAAGCCAAAGGAGCTCACCGCCGCCCGCCGCGGCCCCGCGCCGGCGTGCCAAGGCTCGGCGGCGGTGGGGATGCGCAGGGCCCAGTCATTCCAGTTGAGGTAGGGGGTGGGCTGGCGCAGGTGCAGGTGCGGCGGAATCTGGCCGTGCTGCACCATCAGCACCGCCTTGATCAGCCCGGCGATGCCCGCGGCCCCCTCCAGGTGGCCCAGGTTGGTCTTCACCGAACCCAAGCGCAAAGGCTCCGCCCGCCCCGGCCGCCCGTAGATCGGCGCCAGGGCCTTCAGCTCGATCGGATCCCCCAGGGGGGTGCCCGTGCCGTGGGCCTCGAGCACGCCAATGTCGTCGGGCTGGAGCTGGGCCTGCTCCAGGCAGCGGCGGATCAGGGCCGCCTGGGCCTCGCCGTTGGGCACCGTGAGGCCAGCACTGGCCCCGTCTTGGTTCACGGCACTGCCCCGCAGCACCGCGACCACCGGATCGCCCGCCGCCAGGGCATCGGAGAGGCGCTTCAGCACCACCACCCCGCAGCCCTCGCCGCGCACATAGCCATCGGCGGCGGCGTCGAAAGTTTTGCAGTGGCCGTCGGCGGCCATCATGCCGCTGCGGGCGAAGCACAGGCTGTTCACCGGCGTGAGCAGCAGACTCACCCCCCCCGCCAGGGCCAGATCGGTGCTGCGATCCCGCAGGCTGCGGCAGGCCAGATCCACCGCCACCAGGGAGCTCGAGCAGGCGGTGTCGATCGCCAGGGCCGGCCCCTGCAGCCCCAGGGCGTAGGCCAACCGGCCTGGCGCCATGGCAAAGCTGGTGCCGGTGGCGAAATACATGTCGAGGTTGCTGTCGGGGCTCTGGCCCCGCAGCTGCCGCCAGGCGTAATCGCCCGTGCAGATCCCGAAGTACACCCCCGCCGCCTGGCCCCGCAGCCGCTCGCCGCTCAGGGCCGCCCGCTCCAGCGCCTCCTGGGCCACCTCAAGCAGCAGCCGATGCTGCGGATCGATCGCCTGGGCCTCCCGCGGTGAGATGCCAAAACGGCCCGGATCAAACTGCTCCGGCGCCGCCAGAAACGCCCCATGGCGGCAGTGCATCTTGCCGGGGGTGCCGGGGCTGGGGTTGTAAAAGCGCTCCAGCGGCCAGCGGCTGGCCGGCACCTCCGACACCGCCTCCCCCCCCTCCAGCAGAAAGCGCCAGTAGGCCTCAGGGGAATCGAGATCGGGTTGGCCAGCGCCCCCCGGGAAGCGGCACCCCATCCCCACCACGGCAATCGGCTCCGCCGCCAGCAAACGCCGCTGTTCATCGGCCTTCTGGGCCAACAGCGCCAACTGCAGGCTGGAGAGCGCCTCAGCCATGGGCCAGCGCCTCCAGGATCGCAGGGGGATCCGCCTGCAACCGGTGTTGCTGGTAGCGGCTGCGCAGGGCCTGGTAGGCGGGTGGATCCTCCAGCCAGCGCTGCACCACCGCCGCCAACTGCCGCGGCCGCCGGATTGACGTCTCCAGCCCCCGGGCAGCGAAATAACGCGGCGCCAGCAGCTCCTGGGGCATGGTGAGCCCGTAGCGGTTGAAGATCAGCGGGCAGGCCATCACCAGCGCCTCGGTGGCAGTGCGGGCCCCCGGCCGGCTCACCACGGCCCAGGCCTGGCGATACAGCGCCGCCATCGCCTCCGGGCCCTGGAACCCCAACGGCTCAACCTGCAGCTGCGGATGCTCATCCATCCAGGCGCGCACGGCCTGCTGCGCCGCCGCCCGCCGCCCGCACAGCGCCACCACCCGCACACGCCCGGCGAACGGCAACAGCTGCTGCAACAGCTGGCGGTGGTTGTTGGCGCCGTTGGCGCCGGTGCCCAGCACCAGCAACGGCAAGCCCGGTGGCAGCTGCTCCGGCGCCGGCCCGCGATGGAAGGGTTCGTAGAGCAGCGGCCCCAAGCAGCGGATGCGCTCGGCGGGATAACGCCGACGGCGCAACTCGGGCTCGAGCGCTGGGGTGAGGGTCCAGAAGCGATCGGCCCGGCGGCTCACCCAATTACGGCTGAAGCCGAAGCCGCCATCCAGCTCGGTGCAGCAGGTGATGCAGCGCAACTGCGGCCCCACCACCCGTTTGGCCAGATCGAAATGGCCCCGATTGGTGTGCGGATGGGTGGAAATCAGTAGATCCGGCTGAACGCGCCGTAGCAAGCGCACCAGATAACGGTGACCAGACAACACCGTGCCAGGCTTGATCAGATCTTCCAGTTCAACAAGGCGCCAATAGAACTGATGCAGCCACGGCGCAGTTTTCTGGATCCAGTTATAGAGATCAACGCCCAAACGCGTCACAGGGCTGGCGTTTTCCAGCACTGATTCCACCTGCACTTCGGCGGCAGGCCAACACGCCTGCATCCAATCACGCAGAGCAAAGGCCGCCGCATCATGAGCTGTTCCGCCGCTGGAGGTGAAAATCAGCACCCGCATCCAGCAGCCCTATCCCCAAACCTGTTGGGGATGAGCCTAATTCAACCGGCCGGATCGCCCCCTTCAGGCCAACGCCGCAGCCGCAGCGGGATGCCATTGCGGGATCGCAACGTGAGCCGCGCCACCAAATCCGGCGCATGGCCCGGTTCGGGCAGCAGCTCGTAGCGGCGCACCAGCTCCGCCAGCACCAGCAGCGCCTCCTGGAGGGCAAAGGCGGCCCCGGGGCATTTACGAGGACCCAGGCCAAACGGCAACCAGGCATCACGGGCCAGCTGCCGGTCTTGATGTGAGCCCCCCTCCGCCAGGAAGCGCTCCGGCGCAAACCCATGGGGCTGGGGCCACTGCCCCTCCTGGCGCTGCACCACCCACGGGGAGATGGTCACCAGCGAGCGCAGCGGGCAACGCCGATCCACCAGCTCCCCCTCCTGCTGGGCTTCCCGAATGAAGAAGCTCACCGGCGGATACAGCCGCAGCGTTTCGTTGAACACCGCCACCGCGTAGGGCAACTGGCGCAGGTCGTCAAACGTGAGCGGCCCCCGGCGATCCCCGAGCACCGCCTGCAATTCCTGGCGCATCGTTTGCTGCACCGCGGGGGTGGTGGCCAGCAGGTAGGCCGCCATCCCCAGGGCACTGGCAGAGGTTTCATGGCCTGCCAAAAACAGAAAACACACCTGATCGAGCAGCTCCTGGCGGCCAAAACCGCTGCCGCTCTCGGCATCGCGGGCCTCGATCAGGGCCTGCAACAGATCGCCCTGATCGGCATCGCCGCCGGCCTGCAGGCGCTCCTCAATCGCCCCATCAATCCAGCTGCGGATCGTGCGGGCATGGCGGCCGAGATAGGCCTGCAGACGCCGCTGCGGCAACCGCAGCAGCCGCAGCATCAACGCCTGGCCGGCGCGGCGCTGATAGCGGCTGAACGCATCAAAGATGCCCGCCGCCTCAGCCGCCGCCAACGGCCGCGACAGGATCGTGCGCACGATCACATCGGCCGTCACCAGAGTCATCTCCTGGTCGATCTCCACGGCGGCGGGCTGATCGCCTGCGGCCGCCAGGGCCCCATCCAGCCGCGCCACCATCGCCTCCACTGCCCCCTGCATCTGGGGCAGCACCCGCCGCAGCTGGGCCACCTGAAAGGCCTGATCCAGCAGACGCCGCTGCCGCGCCCACTCCGCCCCATTCACCGAGAAAATCGCCCGGCCGATCAACGGCTCCAGGATCCACAGGGTGTAGGGGTGCTTGGGGAAGGCCTCCACCTCCTCCACCAGCAGGCGCTTCACGCTGGCGGGCTCATTCACCAAAAACAGATTCAGCCCCAGAAACTGCACCGAGCCCACGGGGATGCGGAAGTCCACGTCGCTCAACAGCCCCAACCAGCTGCGGGTGCCCTTGAGCAGCCGCCAGAAAAAATGCTTCCTGTAGGGCGCCGGCCGGGGATACACCGGCTCCACGGGTGGCGACGCCCAGGGGCAACCCATCAGGCCAGATCCCCCAAAAGCGCTTCGAAATAGTCAAAGCCCCCCTGCAGCTCAGGGGGAGCCGTGTGCAGGTATTGAAAATGCAGGGGGAATTGGGTGGTGATCAACCGCCACCAGCTGTGCAGCCCCAGCCGTTGGGCCAGCTGGATCAGCTGCAGCTGTGGATAGGCGGGCGGCTCCAGCGTGAGGCCGCAGCTGCGGTAGGGATCCACCGCCGCAAAGCAGAGGTAGTCGTCGCGGGAGGTGATGTCTCGCCAGGGCAGGCGGGGGGTCTGCGCCAAGCACGCCAAGTCGGCATGGAAAGCGGATGCACCGCGATGCACCGCCAAGTTGGCCAGGTTTTGGCCCAGGCTGAGCAGGTTCAAACGCGGCGCCAAGCCTTCGGCAAACCCAGGCTGCCGCCGCAGCTCCGCCGCCAACATCGCCATCACGAAGCTGCCGGAACTGTGGCCCACCAGCAAGGCCTGCGAAGCAGGCCAGTCGGCCTCCCGCTCCTGCAGCCGCTGCGCCAACTGCCGCAGCCGCGGGCGCAGCTCCCCATCGCGGGCCTGCCCCAGCCGATGGGTGAACAGGATCGAGCGAAACAGCCAAATCACCCCCTGCTGCTCCGCCAGGCGCCAACAGAGCGGCAACAACGCCAGCACCGCTGCCAACCCCAACACCGCTCCCAACCAGCTGGGCACCAGCGCCTGGATCAACAGCACCAAGGCCCCGAGGGCCAAGCCGCACGCTCCAAAGAACAGCAGCGGATAGAGCCCACACAGGGCCACCGATGGACAGAGCCGTGCGATCTGAAGCAAGCCGCCCCTCAGTAAGTACCAGAGGCCAAAGCGAAACCCCTGCCAGGCAATCAGCCAGGGGTTGGCCGGCCAGTGGTCGCGCACGATGTCATCCCAATGCAGGAAGCACACCTCCAGCAGTGGCGTGCCGTGCTCCTGCACCTGCCAGCTGCTCAGCAACGGATCCTGTTGGCCCCGGCGCCGCCCCACGGAGAGGCCTCGGCCCGTGCGGGCGCCGTAGGCCTGCAGCTGCTCCACAAACAGCCGGTAGTAAAACGAAGAGCCGCGGGGATCAAAACCGCTCAGGAAATACACCCGCCGTTTCAACGCCGCCGCTTCTTGCTGCACACCCCAAACCTGCAATCGCGACCCCTGGCCGCGCTGTTGCTGAGCCTAACGGTGGCTAGCGGCAGCGACGGCCGTTACCGGGCCAGCATCGTGGTACACACCACCCCCCAGCGGGCCTGGGCTGTGCTGACCCGCTACGAAGCCATGGCCGGGCAACTGCCCGACATCCAACAGGTGCGCCTGCTGAGCCGCTCCGGCAACAGCGTGCAGCTCCAACAGACCTACCAAGCCCCCTACACCTTCGGGCGCCGCATCCGGACCACCCTGCGGCTGCAGGAAGTGCCGCCCACCCGGCTCAGCTACCAGCTGATCCAGGGGGATGACCTACGCGAACTCCAGGGCAGCTGGACGATCACGCCCCTGGGCAAGAGCATCCGCCTCACCCACCAGCTCCGCATTGATCCGGTGGTGCCGGCCTTCATCCGCCCCGTCTACGACGAGCTGTTCGAAGCCAACCTGCAGCAGTCGATGCGCACCCTCAAGCGGCTGATGGAGACCCCCTAAACCAGCCCCGCCATTGGCTGAGCAGCGCCAGCAGCAACACCCACCCCAACGCCCCCAAGCCCACCGCCAACGGCCGCCCAGGCCCCTGCCCCAA
>Ga0194124_10006667_pt1 | contig 10187 bp, 5 predicted proteins | sample TA2KigCas0mmetaG_FD_148605 | JGI IMG/M metagenome (GOLD analysis project Ga0194124, IMG submission 148605) | Freshwater microbial communities from Lake Tanganyika, Tanzania - TA2015031 Kigoma Deep Cast 0m | ecosystem: Environmental > Aquatic > Freshwater > Lake | place: Tanzania: Lake Tanganyika...
CGTCAGCCTGGGCCTCGGCGGCACGATCACCGTGGCGCTCGGCTGCCCGGTCGACGACGGGCCGGGGCCTGACCTGTTCGTCTACGAGAACCCCTTCGTCGTCGCCGGCGGGCCGCGCGTCTTCGCCGACCCGGCCGCCGTGGCGGTGTCCGTCGACGGCGAGGCCTGGGCGACGTTCCCGTGCGTGCCGCCGTCCACCGCCGTGGCCGAAGACGACGGCGTCGATGGGTGCGCCGGCCTCGCGCCGGTGGCCGCCAACGCCGACAACGGCCTGACCGGCACGCCTGCCGGCGGCGGCGACGCGTTCGACCTCGCCACCTTGAACGTCGCCGACGACGGCAGCGCCTTCGTCGTCGGCGAGGGCGTTCGCTTCGTGCGGGTCACCGATCGCGGCCCGGGCGGCGCGGCGCCCAACGCCGGCTTCGACCTCGACGCCATCGCGTCGGCGGTCCGCTGACAGACTGTGGTGAAGACGCCGTTGGCGTTTCACCACGGCTTTCTCTCCCGCTCTGGATTGCGTGGTTCAGGCCCGCCCCCCTTCGAGCGAGGCTCGGGGGGGGCCTGCGGTGAAAGCCGCCTTCGGCCATCTTCACCGCAGGCTGCCCAGCCATCGGAGAGGCCCGCGCGACCTCGAGCGCGACGGCCGACAGCGTCTGGCTGCGCGGGAGCGGCCCGATTCACCAGTACACGAAGACGCCAAAAGCCGAGCGCCCCACCGTCTCTCGACGTCGGGGCGCTCGGCCGTTTCTTTTTGCTTGGAGCTGCCACCGGGATTTGAACCCGGGACCTCGTCCTTACCAAGGACGCGCTCTACCAACTGAGCTATGGCAGCAGAGCGGGGTACGGGATTCGAACCCGCGACATCCAGCTTGGAAGGCTGGCACTCTACCAGCTGAGTTAACCCCGCAAGGCTGGACTGGTTCACCGTACGAAGGGAGCGGATGGTGGAGGGGGAAGGATTCGAACCTTCGAAGTCCGAAGACGGCAGATTTACAGTCTGCTCCCGTTGGCCACTTGGGTACCCCTCCGCAAACTCCTTTCCGCTCTCGCCACGGTCAGGGAGCCCTGACCGCGCTTGTCTCGCTCGAGCCGGTGACGCCGTCGTCATCGACCTCGCGCTGGAGCTGGCGACGGGACTTGAACCCGTGACCCCCTGCTTACAAGGCAGATGCTCTACCAACTGAGCTACGCCAGCGCGAACGCAGGCATCCCTAAAAAACGACGACGAGCCTGTCAAGCGAGCCCTCGCCCCTTCGTACGTGGACCGCTAAGCGACCTGCGGCACGAAGGAGTCCTCTTGCGCCGCGCCCGCAGTCTCGTCGTCGTGATCGCGTTGCTCGCCGTCGTGGCCTGCGTCGACTCCGGCCCGGCGGCGCCCACCGCGCCGGGGGGCAAGCTCGCTGGCAAGCCCGTGGTGGTGCGCGTGCTGGACGCGAAGCCCGAGCGCGTGGAGCGGATCATCGAGATCACCGGCACCCTCGCCGGCGCCGAGGAGGTGGTCGTGTCCGCCGAGGTCGACGGCCGCGTCGAAAAGGTCGTCGCCGACCTCGGCGACGTCGTGCGCGCTGGCGGCACGCTGGTGCAGCTCGCCCGCGAGGCGCCTCGGCTGCAGGCCGCGCAGGCGGATGCCGAGTACGCAGCCGCTCTCGCCAGGGTCGGCGTCGACGACGCCGGCCTCGACGCGGCTACGCACGAGACCTCGTCCACCGTGCGCCGCGCCACCGCCGAGCACGACGACGCCATGCGCTCCTTCGCTCGCGTGCAGGAGCTGGCGGCCAAGGGCGTGGCCGCCGCGGCCGACGTCGACACCGGGCGCGCGCGGGCTGAGATCGCCGCGGCGCAGCTGGCGGCGGCCCGCGACGACGCGCTGGCCGCGCTCGCCACCGCCAAGGCCAGGCGCGCGGCGCTCGGCCTCGCGAAGAAGCGGCTCGCCGACACGACGATCGGTAGCCCCGTCGATGGCGTCGTCGCCGCCCGGCTCGTCGGGCTCGGCGAGCTGGTCAAGCCCGGGCAGCCCATCGCCCGCGTCGTCGTCGCCGACACGCTGAAGCTGCGCGGCGACGTCCCCGAGCGCTACGCTGACGTGATCAAGAAGGGCCTGCCCTTGTCCATCGACGCCGCCGACGTTGGCGCCCGGGGGCAGGGCGTCGTCGGCCGCGTCGGCCCGCTCGTCGACGCGGCCACGCGAACGTTTCCGCTCGAGGCCACCATCGACAACAAGGACGATCGCCTGAAGCCCGGCACGTTCGCCCGCGCGCGGGTGGTCACCGGCAACGACGAGGACGTGATCGCCTTGCCCGAGACTGCCATCTCGAACCTCGCGGGCGTCACCAAGGTCTACGTCGTCGACGCCGACCACAAGGCCGTCGAGCGCCGCGTGCAGGTGCTGCGCAAGCGCGGCAGCGACGCGCTGGTGGCCGGAGAGCTGCGCCCTGGCGAGCGCGTCGTCGTGACCGCCGTCGCCCGCGTGTTCCCCGGTGCGACGATCGAGGTCGACGCCGGTCCACCGCCGACGCCGTCGGGGCAGGCCGCCCCCCGCGGCGAGCAGCCCGGCGTCCCCGCCGCTGCCACCGACAAGGCAGCGCCACCGCCCGCGCGCCCGGAGGCGAAGTGACGTCGTCGCCGACCGCTTCGTCCCCGGCGTCGTCTCCTTCTCCGTCATCGCCGGCGCCGCGCGGGATCGGGTTGGCCGATGTGTCGGTGGACCGGCCGGTGTTCGCGTTGATGATGAGCCTCCCCCTCGTCGTCGTCGGCCTGCTGTCGTACCAGCGCCTCGGCGTCGACCTGCTGCCCGCCGTCGAGCAGCCGCAGGTGACGGTCTTCACCGCGCTGCCCGGCGCCGGCCCCGAAGAGATCGAGAGCGCCGTCACGCAACCCATCGAAGAGCGCCTGAACACCATCGCCGGCATCGAGGAGATGCGGTCGGTGAGCCGCGAGGGCTTCTCGTTCATCATCCTGACCTTCACCCTCGACCGGCCCATCGATCAGGCGGTGCAGGACGTGCGCGACAAACTCGCCAGCGTTGTGCGCGCGCTGCCCGAGGGCACCGACCCGCCGGTGATCTCGACGTTCGACGCTGAGAGCACGCCGATCCTGTCGGTGGCCGTCGCCGGGCCGTTGTCGCTGCGCGAGCTCACCGAGTACGCCGAGACGCGGGTGAAGGACGTGCTCGGTACGACCCCCGGCGTCGGCGCCGTCACGCTCGAGGGGGGGCGTCGCCGCGCCATCAACGTCGTGGTCGACGCCGAGCGCCTCGCCGCGCTGCGCCTGAGCGTGCTCGACGTGCGGCGCGCCCTGCAGCAGCAGAACGTCGAGATCCCCGGCGGACGCGTCACCCGCGACGCCCGCGAGGACATCCTGCGCACGATGGCCCGCGCCGAGACCGTGCGTGACCTCGAGGAGATCGTGATCACCCGCCCGGCCGGCGCGGGCGGCGCGGGGGCCGCTGTGGGGGCAGGTGGCGCGCCGATCCTGCTGCGCGACGTGGCCCGCGTCGAAGACGGCACCGTCGAGGAGCGCGGCACGTCCCGCCTGAACGGCGCGCCGGCCGTGACCCTGAACGTACAGAAGCTGTCGGGAGCCAACATCGTCGCCACGGCGGCGGCGGTGAAGCAGCGGGTCGAGGCGCTGCGCGCGACGCTGCCGGCGGGCATCGAGCTGCTTGTGCTGCGCGACTCCAGCGTCTTCGTCGAGGAGTCCGTGGCCGAGGCCCGCTTCCACCTGGTGGGCGGCGCGCTCCTCGCTGCGCTGGTGGTGCTGCTGTTCATGGGCTCGTGGCGCTCGACGCTGATCGCCGCGGTGGCCATCCCGGCCTCCATCGCCGCCACGTTCGCGGTGATGCGCGCGTTCGGCTTCACGCTCAACAACATCACGCTGCTGGCGCTGACGCTGTCGGTGGGCGTCGTCATCGATGACGCGATCGTCGTCGTCGAGAACATCCACCGTCGCCTCCATGCTGATCGGCTGACGCCGCGCGACGCCGCGAAGCTCGCCACCCGCGAGGTCGCCCTGGCGGTGTCGGCGACGACGCTCTCACTCGTCGTGATCTTCCTGCCCGTCGCCTTCATGACCGGGCAGGTGGGCCGGCTGTTCCACAGCTACGGCGTCACTGTCGCCGCCGCGGTGATGGTGTCCTTGTTCGTCGCCTTCACGCTGACGCCGATGATGGCCAGCCAGCTGCTCGCGCCGGTCACCGCGGCCCACGCGCCGACCCGCCTCGAGCGCCTTGCCGACGCGGTGATGGGACCGCTGGAGCGGAGTTACGTCCGCGCCGTTGACTGGTCGCTGCGGCACCGCGCGGCCGTCTTCGCCGTGTCGGCGGCGCTGATGATCAGCATCGTGCCGCTGTACCGGGCGGTGCCGTCGGACTTCATGCCCGAGGACGACCAGAGCGAGTTCGAGGTCTCCATCGAGCTGCCCACCGGCACGAGCTTCACCGCCGCCGACGCGGTGATCGGCGAGGCTGAGACCAAGCTCGCGCGCCTGCCGGGGGTGAAGGACGTGCTCGTCACCGTCGGCGACGCTCGCGGCACTGGCTCGGCCACCCGCGCGTCGCTGTATGTCGGCCTGGTGCCCATCGCCGAGCGCAAGGAGGCGCAGGCGGATTTGATGCAGCAGGCCCGCGGCGTCTTCGCCCGCAGCCCCGACCTGCGGGTGACGGTGCGATCGCTGAACACCACCGGCCTCGGCGGCACCGGCTACGGCGGCAAGCTGCGCATCGCGATCCGTGGCCCCGACCTGGCCCGCCTCGAAGACATCCTGAAGCAGTTGCTGACGGAGCTGCGCGCCGACCCGGCGTTCGTCGACGTGTTCTCGCCGTCGGTGGACCGTCTGCCCGAGCTGCGCGTGGTGCCCGATCGCAAGAAGGCCGCCGAGGTGGGCCTGTCGCCCGCCGAGATCGCCGAGACGCTGCGTGTGCTCGTGGGCGGCGATCGCGTCGGCTCGTTCAAGGAGGGCGACGAGCGCTACGACGTGGTCGTGCGCGCCGAGCTCGACGACCGCGACAGCCTCGAGGACATCGGCCGACTGTCGCTGTCGACGCCCGGCGGCATCGTCGCGCTGCAGAGCGTGGCGCAGCTGCAGGAGTCGCTCGGCCCCACGCTCATCCTGCGACTCAACGGCCTGCGGCAGGTGTTCCTGTCGAGCAACCCGTCGCCGACGACGACGCTTGGCGACGGTGTCGAGCGGGCGAAGAAGATCATCGACGACCTGAACCTGCCGCCGGGCTACGACACGCTGTTCGTCGGCGACGTCAAGACGCTCGATGAGACGCGCCGCGAATTCCTGCTCGCGCTGCTGTTGAGCCTGGTGTTCGTCTACATGGTGCTCGCCGCGCAGTTCGAGAGCCTGCTGCATCCGGTCACGATCCTGATGGCGCTGCCGTTGACGGCGCCGTTTGCCCTCGCGTCGCTGCTGCTCCTGCAGGAGTCGCTGAACGTCTATTCGATCTTCGGCATCTTCATGCTGTTCGGCATCGTCAAGAAGAACGGCATCCTCCAGGTCGACACGACGAACAAGCTCGTCGCGTCGGGCATGGACGTCCACGCCGCGATCGTCGAGGCCAACCGCGTGCGGCTGCGTCCGATCCTGATGACAACGCTGACGCTGATCGCGGCGATGGCCCCGATGAGCGTGGCCGCGGGCCCGGGCGCAGCGTCGCGGGCCGCGCTGGCCCGCGTGATCGTCGGCGGGCAGGCGCTCAGCCTCGTGATCACGCTGCTCATCGTGCCGGTGGCGTGGTCGCTGTTTGACGGTCTCGGCCGCTGGCTGCGCGCCCGCCGTCTGCCTTCGTCGTAGCTGGCGTCGTCGCGGCCGCCGGCCGAGGCTGTCACGGAGCAGGCGTCGTCGCCTGCGCGGCGGCGGCGCGGGTCAGGGCGCGTGCACCGAGGCGTTCGGCGTCGACAGCCTGGCCGTTCACGCGCAGCACGTAGTGCAGGTGTGGCCCGGTCACGCGCCCCGTCGCCCCCGAGCGCGCGAACGGGTCGAGCCGCCGCAGGCGCGCCCGTGGGCGGGCGTCGACGCCGTCGAGGTGGCACCACGACGTCTGCACGCCGAGCCCGTGGTCGAGCACGACGTAGGTGCCGCTGGTGCGGTCGTCTCCGACGCGGGCCACTGTGGCGTCGTGCACGGCGCGCAAAGTTGTGCCGACGGGCATGCCGATGTCGGTGCCGTTGTGGAAGCGCCGCTCGCCAGTGACCGGGTGGATGCGCTCTCCGTACGACGACGTCACCGGGAAGCCCTCGCCGGGCCACGCCAGCGCGCGAAGCCGCCACACGTGCAGGACCGCCAGCGCCCCCTGCAGCGCGCCGCGGCGGGTCCCGGGCGACAGGAAGGGCGCGTGGACCTCGACGTCGTCGGGCACCGGCAGCGCCGAGCGCCGCGCCGCGGTCAGCGCCTGCTGCAGCGCCGGTACGCCGACGAACAACGCCTCGATGGCCGGCTCGGGCGACGTCGTCGACAGCGCCTTGCCCGCCGCCGCGAGCCCGGCCGCCAGCGCGTCGACGTCGACGACGCCGGCCTTGCCCGGCACCAACGCGGCCAGGCGATCGGGCGCCAACGCCGTGGAGCGGCCCTCGTCGTCACAGCTGCCGCGCACGGCGATCAGGGCGGCCAGGGCCTCTTCGTCGATGCGGTGGGCGGCGGCGGCGGCGGCCAGCGTGGCGGTCTGCGTCGCGCCGGCGAGGCTCGTGGCCACGTCGCCGACGCCCCCCGGCCCCCCGGTCGCAGCCAGCTCGCGGCCGCGGAACGTGGCGAACCAAGACGGGTGATCCTTCTGGCCGCGCGCGACGCGCACCGCCGTCTCCGCGAGCGCTCCCAGTGGTGTCGCCGCATAGACGCCCCAGACGAGCGCCCCCATCAGGAGCGCGTCGAGCAGCCCGCCCCGCGGGCGCAGCGCCCGCGGCGATGTCCGCGTCGTCGTGGTCGCCGGGCCGGCGGTGTTCATGGCGGCGCCCCCAGCCGCTCGAGCAACGGCAAGAGCGCCAGCGATCCCAGGCCGAGCGCCGCAACGGCCAGCGCAACCACGAGCCAGCCGCCGCGCACCGCCAGGCGGAGCTCGTCGACGGCGGCGGCGACGCGGGGAGGCGCACCCGAGCGCGCCGCGCGACGTCGCGCCAGCGCCGCGCGGGCGCGTTCGCCGCGCTCGTGGGCCCGCACCACGGCTCCCCACAGCAGGTCGGGTACGAACCGCGCGACGAGCAGCAGCGTGGCGACCACCGCCAGCACGGCCGCGAGGTTGCCCGCCAGCGGCGCGACGAGCGCTAGGGCGAGCAGCGCCGCGCGCGCCGGCCCCTCGAGCGCGAGGCCCGCCTGCACCGCACCGGCGCCGACGAAGCCGGCCAGGACGACGGGGGCCAGCAGCCGCTCTACGTCGAGCACCTGCAGGCTGGCAACGAGCCGCGCCGACGACTCCCGCAGCTCGTCGCGCCGCGTCGGCCCGTGCACGCCGCGCGTGCCCCAGCAGAGGTCCCACAGCATGACGTCGAGCGTCAGCTCGGTCGCGAGGGCGAGCCGGAGCGCCAGCCATTGCTTCTCGGGCAGATCGAGCGTGAGGGCGAAGCCGTCGGCGGCGCGGGCCGCGGCGTCGTCGTCGAGGAGCCCGCTCGTCGCCAGCGTCGCGAGCATGGCGGCGCCGGCGTCGTCGAGCATCAGGTCGACGGCGTCGAGCAGGTCGGCGCACAGGACGTCGAGGACCTGCGCCGCGGCGTGCACGCCGAGAAAGAGCAGGGCGAGCCCGCCAGGCCGGCGCAGCAGGTCGCGCCGCCGCCCGAGCAGCCGCGAAAAGCCCGCCAGAAGCCGCACCAGCGCCATACCCACCTGACAACGCCCGCGTCTGGAAAAAGGTCTGCGCGCCGTCGACCAGGGTTCCACAACAGCTCGACGGGACGCTATGTCGACGTCGTGCGACGACCAACCGGTGTGCTTGTGCTGTGTCGGACCCGCGCCGGGGCGCAGGATCGTCTGCGCGCGCGCGACGCCGACGTTGTCTGGACCATCGGCGACCTCTTCGAGCGGCTGGCGACCTGGGCCACGCTCGTGACGGGGGCACGGCGTGACGACGTCGTCGCCCGTGTGCGCGCCGCGCACCTGCTGGCCAGGGGCACACCCGACGACGCGCCGGCCGACTCCCTCGCAGGCGACGCCGCCGCCGACTCCCATGGGGGCCGCGACGACGTGACGCGTCGTGCGCGCGTAGCGATCCGTCCACGGCTCGCCCCCGCCCTGGACGCCCTGCGGCGCGAGCTCGTGCACGCGCAGACGTCCGCGGCGGAGCTCGCCGATGCCACCGGCGCCTTCGACGACGACGGCAACGGACAGGGCCGGCGCGCCGAGGTGCGCCGGCTGCTCGGCTGGGCGGCGGCCACCGACGCCGCGCTTGCCCGCGACGGCGTCGTCGACGAGGCGACGGCGTTGGCCCGCGCGCGGGACCTGCTGCGCGCGGGCCGGCGGCCGGGGTTCTTGAAGGGAGTGGGCGCCGTTCACGTCGACCTGCCGGTGGAGGCGACGGCCCTGCAGGCGGCCGCCCTCCAGGCGCTCGCGCGGCACGTGGACGTCGTCGTGGTGCTGCCGGTGGACACGGTGCCGGGGCGCCACGCCCTCGACGGCGTCGACGACGTCTTTCGCGCCTTTGAGCGCGACGCCGACGGCGGCCGCCTGACGGTGCGGCCCGTCGACGTCGCCGGCGACGGCCCCCTGGCGCCGCTGCGGCACGCGCTCTTTGGTGATGGCGTCGTCGACGGCGCGGTCGCGCAGGCGGCCGCCGTGCGCCTGCTGCCCGATCAGCACGCCGAGCTCGCCTTCGTCGCCGGCGCCGTGGCCGCGCGTCGCCTCGCCGAGCCGGGGTGCCGCGTCGCCGTCGCCGCCCGCGGCGAGGACGCCCTCGACGCCGTCATCGCCGCGCTCGAGCGACAGGGCTTGCCGGTGCGCCGGCGCCGGCGCCGGCTCCTCGACAGCCCGGCGGCGCGGCTGCTCATCGACGTCGTCACGCTGCAGCTCGACGGGGCGCCCCGCGAGCGGCTGCTTGCGGCGCTGGTCAGCGTCGCCCGCCGCGGCGGCTCGACGGGCGCGCAGGGGGCCGCTGTGCTCGCCACGCTGCGCCGCGCCGCCGCTCGCCGCGACGTCGAGGACGCGACGCGCCCGACGGGCAGCTACCGCCACCGCCTCGAGCGCCTCGCGCTGCGTGACCCCACCGCGCGCGCCGCCGTCGCCGAGGCGCTTGCTGCCATCGAACCCCTGCTCGCCGCCACGGCGCGGCTCGCGCCGCTGGCGCCGCTCGGCGACCAGCTGCACGCGCTGCTCGGGGTCATCGACGAGCTCGTCGAGCAACGCGGCCGCTTCGGCGGCGCCGAGCTGCGTGAGGTCGTCGCGCGGCTGCGTGCCGGCGTGGAGCGAGCCGGCGTCGTCCCCGCCCGTGACAACGCCGCCGGCCATGACGACGACCAGCGTCACGACGAGATCCCCGAACACGAAGACGACCACGAACGCGACGGTGAGGCGCCGGTCGATCTGCACGCGACCCTGCAGCTGGTGTCCGGCGAGCTGGCCGCGCAGCCGTGGCTCGAAGACGACACCGAAGCCGCCGACGACGCCATCGAGGTTCTGACGCTGCCCGAGCTCGCCGGGCGCACGTTCGACCATCTCGTGGTCGTGGGCGCCGTCGAGGGTGAGCTGCCGCGTCTGTCGTCGTCCTCGGTCCTGCTCGGCGACCACGATCGCGCGGCGCTGAACCGTGCGCTCGGCCGACGGGCGCTGCGCCTCGCCGACGACACCGGCGTCTCCGCCGGGCGGGGGCGGGGCACCGGGCTCGAGGGTGCATGGTGGCTGTTAGGGCTGCGCTCCGCGCGCCGCTCCTTGCTGGTGACCGCCTCGTCGCGCGATGGCCGCGCGCGCGAGCGCGCGCCCAGCGCGTGGGCGCTCGATCTGGCGCGCGCGCTGGGCCGCGACCCCGAGGTGCTGCTCGCCCACGGAGCGGCCGGCGGCCGCGTGGCCGTCGTCGAGCCGCCGCGGGCGCGCCGGGTGGCGCGCGCCCGGGCCCTGCGCGCCGCTGGCGACCGCCGCGCTGCTGGCGACGCGCCGCAGGGCGACGCCGCGTTCGCCGACGCCGCGCTCGCCGACGCCGCGCTCGCCGACGCCGCGCTCGCTGACGCTGTGGCCCTGTACGGCCGGATGGCCGACGAGCGCGCGCGGCG
>Ga0194124_10006673_pt1 | contig 10182 bp, 12 predicted proteins | sample TA2KigCas0mmetaG_FD_148605 | JGI IMG/M metagenome (GOLD analysis project Ga0194124, IMG submission 148605) | Freshwater microbial communities from Lake Tanganyika, Tanzania - TA2015031 Kigoma Deep Cast 0m | ecosystem: Environmental > Aquatic > Freshwater > Lake | place: Tanzania: Lake...
ATCAGTCCCAATGAGTAAGTCTGAGAGAAATTTTTTCGACTGCGCAGTGCACAAACTAATTGTCCACCCACTTCTACCGGCGCGCCCGGTGCGCCCGGAGCGGTGCAGATACTCCTGCTGCGTTGAGGGAAGCTCAAAATGAACGACCACCGAAAGTTCAGACACGTCGATTCCTCGGGCTGCCAGATTAGTGGCGACGAGATACTTAATTCCACCCGACTTGAAGTGCCTCAGGATCGTAGCTCGTTCGATTTGTCCGAGTTCTCCCGACAATCCCACCGCTGACAATCCCTGAGCTTGAAGAAACTCTGCGACCTTCTGCACTGACTCTCGGGTCTCACAAAACACAATCCCAGATTGAGTTTCTGACGCAATGTGTCCCAGCAGTTCTCCGAGCGCCTCGATGCGCCCTATACCGGCTGGAACGAGAGAGACTTGATGCAGTGCAACCGGGTTCTGTGAGCCGGAATAACTGCCGATGCTCAATGCATCGCTCGTCCGCACATCGACGCGCGTTCCGCGGTGCACCAGACGATTTTGTAGTCGGCTTTGCCCCTCTGATTCGGTGGCAGAAAACAGAGCTGCTTGAACGCGATTTGGCAGGCGATCGCAGATCATTTTGACCTGTGCCTCGAACCCCATGCCCACCATGAGGTCGGCTTCATCTAAGACAATCGCCTTCAGTGAAGATATCTTGAGAACCTCTTGCTCAATCAATTCGAGAGCACGCCCTGGAGTTGCAACAACTACAGCTGGGTTCTTCAGAATCTCTGCCTTTTGGGTTTCTGCCTTTTGTCCACCAAACACACCGCGCACCTGTAAATGCTTCCCATCGCTCTGGACGAGGCATTGAGCGACTTGGGTGGCAACTTGTGCAATTTGAGCGCCCAATTCGCGCGTAGGAGCGAGCACGAGCAACTGCGTGGTTGCCTCAGCTGCATTCAGGCGCTCCATCAAGGGAATAAGAAACGCGAGTGTCTTACCGGAGCCTGTGGGAGAAAGCGCAAGCACCGACTCACCACGCGCCAAAATCTGTATCGCTTCCTGCTGGATTGGAGTTGCGTTCTGAAAACCGAGAGATTTCAAAACAGGATGAAGCTGGGGCGGGTCAATAATGTCAAGAGTCATCGGGGTACCTGCGGCCTGAGAGTCCGACGAGGTACGTAGAGAGTTTTACTGGCAAAAGATACCTCTATTTTGACCGAAGTGAGGTTTCAGTGGGGGCATCGGATCGTTTTCAGTCTCCTTGTATTCATTCAAAAAATGAATCTTAGGATATTCTTTTTTTGTCTATTCAGGCGAGCATTGAGCATGTCTAAAAACGATAACATTCCAAAATTAATGATAAATATACCTTGGCACACCCCCTGCTTCCCAGCTCCTTGTGAGGATTAACTCACGAGCAAGGAGACTTCCATGGTTAGAAAACTCTGTGCAACTCTAACAGCACTACTTTCGCTCGCCACATTCAATGGAGCACTGGCACATGGAAGCGATAACCCGTCGCAAGACGTTCGCAGCCTTCAGGGCCCTTACATCGCGATCAAGCCACCCGTGTTACTTTCCGCGGGCATTTTTGTCGGAACCTACGCGGGCGAAAGCATGGCCTACGGCTTCACAGCTGATATTGATTCATACGTTGTTATGGCGACAGTATTTGCTGGCCCTTATGTAAGATTCTACAACGGCAACAGCTTCTATTTTCAAAGCGCCTTGGGAATCGGCTCGAACAGCCGCTACCGTAAGTTGCTCAGTGCCGAGCTCCACGGCACCATCGGAAACGAATGGCTGTTTGATTCAGGCTTCATCATTGGCGGCGAATGGATTGGCATTAAGATGGCTAAAAGCATCGAGGGGGGCGAAACCTTCAGCGACAAGTTTGTCATCCCAACGCTGCCCAAGCTGCGCATCGGATACTCTTGGTAAGCTTCAAGAACTCAATGACAGGAGCAAGCCCCCTCAGCAGGGCTCGCATTTCAACATCCAGTCGACAGATGCGGCAACATGAGTTTCAATGAGGTCAACCAGAGCAATCGAATTCCGGTGAGCAAGCGTTCGTGCACGCCATTCCCTGTCTTTTACCAATAAACCAATTTCTGTGCAGCCGAGCACAATTGTGTCAGCACCTTTTTCAGCAAGGTGATCAAAGCAGTGCTCGAAGAGAACTCGGGTTTCATCCTTGAACTCTCCATGCACGAGTTCTTTGTAAATTGCTCTCGCTATTTTTGTAAAATGAGGCTCATCGGGGGTCTTAATGATAAACCCAGCTTTCTCATATTCCTCGCGGTAGCGTTGGTCGCCCATGGTATAGCGTGTTCCGACGAGTCCGACACTTTGTGCGCTCAAGTTCCTCAGACGCATGAACAGGGCGTCATAGAGGCTCACATGCTCCAAGCCAATTTCATTTTGAATGTAATCTCCAAGCCAACTGAGTGTATGTGAAGCAACAATCAAACCTTCGCAGCCTGCAGACTTGAGTCGTTCTCCCTCAGCGAGAAATGCTTGCTTCAGCGCATTCGAATCTTCGGCTTTCTGCCACTCAAGGAGCTCAGAAAAGTCAAGGCTGGAAAGAACGAGTTTTGCGCTATGAGTTGAACCCAGGCGCTGCGAGACACCCTGATTGAGAAGCCTGTAGTATTCGATGCTGGAGTGCCAACTGACACCCCCTATGATTCCAAGTTTTCTCATATCAGCCATTCACCGATAAAGTATTGAAGAGATTTTTCCGGACTCTGTGCTTTCCAATGAGATACAAATGAATTTATTATATCAGCAGCGTATCAATCAGCGCTAGTTACAATTGAAAGCATACGTCAAATGAAAAAGCTTCTATTCGCAGTACTTTTAACTTTTCCCGGTGGTGCAGACGCGGAGGAAAAGGAGTCGTTCAAACATTATGTCTCGCTGAAATATGGCTCTGTGCAAAGCCGAGTGGGATTCGAGTCTGATGCTCGGTTTAAGAATGACCAAGGTAAAAGAAGGACGTCGGTTTTCTCTGGGGTAGCTATTCATATGCAAAGTTTCTTGGAGGAGTGAACCTTGAAGATGACAATCAGCTTGCTGGCTTCACACTGGGTCTAGTTCTCAATGACAATGATTTGTTCACAGTTAAAACCTACATGACAGATGACGACCTCGAGAAGGCCGGTGAATATGATGACTTCAGCGCAGGACTCAGCTTCGGACGTAAACGAGAGCGGGAAAATGATCAGTGAATATGCAGGTGACTGGCTCTTTCTGCAATCTAAATTAGGTTTTGGTCTGTATCATTTCGAACTCAGTGACACTCAATATAGTACGGTATACAAAAATTGGTACGACAAATATGGATTCAAGAGAGCCTCCGGAACCGAACCCGTTGGTAACATGTACATTGAGCTCGGCACACATGCGTCTTTTGATTTAACTTTTGGTCGCGTGTTGGCCACTTTGGGCTACTATTACTTGCTGCCACCTGCGACACTTCGCCTTGTAAAAATGAACACAACCAACACAGACTACCACTTCACAATCCAAGGGAGCCCGCACCATGGATTTTCAGGTCAAATAGCCACTGCGTTTTAACAAACTGTTCCGACGTGAAACAAAATGGGGTGCCGCGGAACAGACTGGCACTTATTTCAGCCGTCGCGATCCCCAGTCACAAGTTCGTCGTGGATTCGCTTTCTCAAAGCTATCGCAGCGCGCTTGACAGATTGACAACGTTACTCCGTTCAAATTCGCGAGCTCTTTCCCACCTCCGCCGCGTACAACGCAGCGTGCTTCAGGATGCGCTCTAAAAACACGACCATCCCACGAGCAGCGCCGCTGCTCATTAGCAGCAAAAGACTGACACCTATTTTCGCACTCGGCACGATTCGATTGACCGCTGAAGAGTTGATTTTGACCACCACCAACAACGAGACAGCGTCCTTCCTGAGCCCCGCCTCCGGGTCGAGGTGTTGAGGTCGCACGCGGTGTCACTGCAGGTTTGCGAGACACCGATGTGCGTGGAGCTGCAGGTTTGGGAGACACCGATGTGCGTGGAGCTGCAGTCGGCGCGGGCGTAGAAGCGGGTGTGGTTGGCGTTGCTGGCGATGCTGGCACCATTGAATACGCAGCGCGCGCACCAGCAAGATCACCCGCACTCAAACCCTTTGAGTTAGCAATAATAACACCGCCGTTCTTTTTGCGCATATTCGGCGTACCGGTCTGATTTGTCCCGTAATGCATAATCGAGTCGAAATCGTATGCAATGTAGTTTTTGCTCCCCTCAACTTTGCCAAAATTCGAGTCACTTACCAGAACATTGGTTGCAAAAATCACGTATTGATCGCGATCGGAACGCATATGTTCATGCAAAAAACCAAGTGTATGCCCGGCCTCGTGAATGATCGTGCGGAGAATATCGCAACTGCCACCCCGCTTCGCCAGTTCTGCCATTTCAGCGCGACTCATGAGCCACAGTGGCTGACCAGAACCACCGATTTGGGCATATGCCTTCTCAGGAATCTTTCCTAAGTACGCTGTCCCGCAGGCGGTTGGCACGCGCGCACCAATAATCACTCGAACATATTCCTTGTCTGCCGGCTGCCGAGGTTCCCAGCGGATTCCAGCCCGAGCCCACTCCTGCACCATGGTCGCCCACTCTTGTTGGTGCTCCATGTTTGCCGGAAGCTCGTAAGGCACTCGCCCACCGGGCCACAATGCAGTTTCAGGGCGCGAGGCTAGGCCGAGCTCGTCATCTCCAAGCGAGGTGAGCGACATATCCTTTGGCAACAGAGTGTGCCCGCCAATAACGGCAAGCCCTTTTCAAGCTTGAAGGGCACTCCGGGCAGCTCATCGCCATTGCGCAAATAGCCAAACTGCTCTCCTTCTGAGTTCTGCTCTGTTACACTTGCTTCCTGCGAGTTGTTGTTCTGCGCTACACCACAAGACACTCCGACAGCCGCTGAAAAAAGCAATACTCCAATGAACCTCATACTCACTGCCCCACTCTGCAACTTCTTCTTCGCGGTTGGAGCGGGATCGGACGTCCGTTCGAGTCACATAAGGGGATTCAAAGACTAAAAAAAAATATTCAGTTTTTATTCAATGTTGAGGCATAGGAACGACTCCCTCGAACCGAGAAGACGAACCCATCAGCCGGACGGAGCTGCCAGTAATTCAAGCTCTGCTTTCAGCCTCTCCAAGAGCAAAGACCGCACAAGAACCGCCAATTCAACGAGGCGAACAGCCTCACAGACCGCAAAGACAGACGCATACTCAGGCTCAAAGAGAAAACTCAAAGCCGCGGATGAATGCCCTCCATCAACATTGATGTTCCGGTGCATCTGTAATGGCTCAGCGGCGCCTGCCCAGGGAGTCCCTTCAAGTAAATTCGCCAAGGGATGACGTTTGGTCGAACTTCCTGCCTCGAAAAACTCAATCATGGATGCAAAAGAGAGAATGCTTCTCGCACATGAAAATTTCAAAATATCAACCAACAGTTCTGTTTCAGGAAACACCACAATTTTCTCAGATGGCATATAACCCAGCAAATTCAGACTTTTTAGAACCAACTTGTCGTGTCCCGATTCGGACTCGACATACGCAGAAGCCTTGAGAGACACCGATGGAAGTCGATTCACAGCAATCTTGAGAGCGTCCCTGCAGTTACTTGTGACGTGATAGTTTTGCAGCACAAGCAGAGCGACCCCTCTCCGAAAGAGCTCCGGACGGCTTTTGTAATGCTCGAGTTTTTGAATGAAGTTTTTCTCGGTTGTCTGCAGCAGAGACTCGTGAATATTCCGACGCAATACTGAAAACGCTGCCAGGGTATCGGAGACTCTGGGAACGCCACTCCGAGAGAATCGAATGACCTCATCGCAATCCCATGTAAAGCGTTTGTTCTCGAGCGCATCAAGCACCCTGCTGTTTGACGGAGACACTTTCTTGGCTAAAGCAGAGGGCTGCAAGTTCAAAGACCCTATGCCCAACAAAGAACTCAAAACTGATCTGGTGTCTCGCCAGCTCAGTTTTCGTGGATGAATATAACAAATCGGATAGCGGTATAAACTGCTGAGAATAGCCTTCAGAGGCGACGTGCTGGAGCCCTGCAGTTCGCATTCAAGAGACAACCAAGGCGTATGAACAGCGACAGATTGTTCCCCATGAGCCTCGAGCCTCAGTTGTTCGTAAGGAGACAACCGACGTGGCTCTTTTTGACTCACAATTCCACCATACAGACGAATTGATCTGCAGGTTTCTCGGACTTGACCTTCACGGCAGCCTCGCCACAGGTGCCGTCTGCAAGCACGGCAAATACACAATTGTCAGAGAGCGCTCCCTAGGCTTCCTTGTATTTGCAGACCTCAAACTCAGGCGAGCTCTTCTGCTGACAGCCCAAGACCGAAAGAAGTGAGCCAATGAGCATGAGGCAATTGAGACCATCTGCTTTCATGTGAACGTACCTCCCAGATAAACCGTTCTTCGGCACCGGATGCACAAAAACGACCGATGCTCAGTGAGTGGGTATCGGTCATTCCCACTGAAACAGCCACGAACTTGTGGCCATGAAAACCACGCTAAGTGCTCCCAGAATGAGAAGGTGGCTGCTCACGTCCATGAGACTTGCACCTTCTGTCATAATAGCTCGGCTTGCATCGACAAGATGGGTCAATGGCGAGATTTGGGCAATCTTCTGCAAAACGGGATTCGTACCTTCAAGGGAAAACCAAACGCCTGAGAAAAGCATCATAGGCCAGGTCAGCAGATTCAAAACCCCGCCAGCGAACTCCTCACTGCTTATACGAGCAGCCACAACGAGCGCCAACGAAATCATGCACAGTGCGCCAATGAGGAGTGCGACGAACAAGTCCGCATAAGAACCAACCATCTGTACATCGAGAAGCCAATGGCATCCAAGCAAAACAATCACCGACATCACCAGCATGAGCATAAGCCTGCTAGTGACCTGTGCAGCGAGGAACTCAAAAGCTGTCACAGGAGTTGCCTTAATGCGACGAAGTACGCCTGCCTTGCGATAGCGGACAATAACGTACCCTACGCCAAAGAGAGATCCGAACATCACATTCATCCCGAGCAAACCTGCCAAAAGCCAGTCCACATAGCGAATTTCTCGCCCACTGACCTGCTCGCGTACTACACCGCTGCTTGCCTGCTGACCTGAAAGAATCTTCTCTAAAAGGTATCCCTTCGGCGACGAAGAGTTGACCCAATATCGAGGCCACTCGCTCAAAGAAACCACCATGTCGAATTGATGTCGCTTGAGTTTATCGAGCGCAGGCTGCAAATCCTGAATATCGATGAACTGAATATATTGCGTAGCGAGAAAATCGGAGAGGGGATTTTTTGAACCTGGAGCTATAGAAGCTTGTTTCTCAACGGCAACCTTAAAGATATCCTGTTGCCTCCCACTGAAGGCGAATGAAAAGCCAATCACAATCAAAAATGGAAAAAGCAAGCTCCAAGCCAAAGAACCACGGTCTCTGATGAATTCCTTGTTACGTGCAACCAATAGAGCAAAAAATCTTTTCATTCGCGCAGCTCCCTGCCGGTCAAATGGAGGAAGAGATCCTCCAAACTCGCCGAACGCACGGTCATTCTGTTGAGACAGATATCCTTTTGTACAAACATCGACAGCGCTGTCTTAACGTCGGGAACATGGAACTCGAAGTTGTTGTTCTTTTTATGATAGCTAAAACCGAAATCTGATGGTGGCTGGCCTAACAGATCCTCTTCAGGAATTTCAATATACTGCCCTTCAAAATACTCCCTCAGCAGATTTTTGGGTTCGCCTTGAGCAATGATGCTGCCCTTATCCATAATCGCAATTTGATCGCACAGCACATATGCTTCTTCCATATAGTGCGTCGTCAAAATGATACTCTTTCCCTCAGATTTAATTTCTCCGACCAGTGACCAAAGATTACGACGTGCCTGAGGGTCGAGGCCTGTTGTTGGTTCATCGAGAAAGACAAGCTCGGGGTCATTGATAAGCGCCAATGCCAAAAGCAATCGCTGCCGCTGTCCACCTGAAAGCTTGCGATTATCACGGTCAAGAAAATCCTCCAGAGCACACAAACAAATCAGCTCATCGATACTTCTATGGTGTGCGTAAAGACTCGCAAAGAGCCCAAGACACTCACGTACAGTGAGAAAGTCCTGAAGAGACGTGTTCTGAAATTGGATACCGATTTTGTGTTGCAAAGAGCGAGTCAACGGCTGATTCATAAAAAGAACCTGACCTGAGTCAGGAGCAATGACACCTTCCATCATCTCAATAGTGGTCGTCTTGCCAGCGCCGTTGGGACCCAAGAGTCCAAAGCACTGACCTCGCTCAACACTAAAACTCACGTCACTGACTGCAAGCACTTTTCCATATTGCTTGCGTAAATGAACGGCCTGAATGTGCGGACTTGGCATGATAGGAATCTTTCAAACTCAGAAAGAAAAAGACAATGTCAGGACAAGTGTACAACAGTAGCTACCCCCATGCCAGAGAGCCCCAAAATTACGAACCTTTTTAAACAAAAAAATATTATCAAATTTGCTGCCAACCGGTCGATACTTGTTTCGGACGACGGGGTCGAATGGAACAACGGCTGCGGCTGTCTACTTTATGCGAGGGCACGTGCGTGAAAAGGTCACTTCAGAGAACGAACAGTCTTCTCTTTTCTGCTTGCGCACTTTCGCTTAGCGGCTGCTTCGACATCGAGAACAAAGTCATTCTGAGGAAAGACACATTCTCTGCGGAAATCACGCTGCGTTTTCCCAAAGAGCTCATGGAAATGGCCGGAGAAGGTGACAACAATCTCTGGGTTGAATTTGAAATCCCCAGACCTTGGTACAAGAAAATGTGGAGCATCTTTGAATGAAAGCGACCATTGCATTTTTGACCTTCGTTCTCGGGCTGAGTTTGGCTTCTTGCCGAAGTATGCACATGCAACCTAAAACAGGAGATGAAGCAGCAGTTTCTTCACTCAAAATGAAAACCGCTGACCCTGGGGTCGAATTTATAATTCACAAACCCCAAACAAGTTCTGCAGATGCTTTCCTGATTTTCCATGGAACTGTTGAATCCGATAAACAGAACGTTAAGGCTGCGCAGCTGACGCTCAGGAAAAGCAAAAAATTAGTTCAAAGAGACGATGCACTGTACATCGCCGTTGCCTACCCTCAAGAGAATCTCTTTATGGGAGACAACCTCAAAAACGCGGAAGCTGCCCTGCTTTGGTTGAAAAAGAGCGGCTCACGAGAGCTTGGTATCGAAATCAAAAGAATTTTTCTTGTTGGCCACTCTCAAGGTGGATATCTGGTTACACGGCTCAACACACTCCACCCAACAAATGGAGTTATTGCAAATGCACCGGGTCCGCTAAACTTCAAGTTGCGTTGCGAGCTCGAGGAAGACCGCAAGATTCCAACGTCAGACTACTGCAGCCGTATGAAGGCAAGATTTGGTAGCACAAAAGAGAATCCAGCAGCCTATGACGAACGCTCGCTCTTGACCCACATCAAAAACTTCAAAAGTAAAATACTATTCACACAGGGCATGAGCGACACGAAACTACAGCTGATATCGTGGCCAGTGCTCAAGAGCAGGGTTTCCGCATGCGCAAGTTGCGGTGGAGCGCAGTTTAAAGAGATGGAAGGCGGTCATGATGCACTTTTTGACCACCCGGATGGACACAAGATTGTTCAACAGTTTCTGGAATAAGCCCCCTCCCGGCCAACACCCTGAGCACTGATTAACGCAGCTGAGCCCGCGGAATCACTGAGAAGATATCCCAGGTTTTATGTTCGGTATTTGACGGGTGCTTACCGCCAACTCATTATTCTCCCCTCGAGAACGATATTGAGTAAAACTCTGGAGGTCTCGTCTCATGTTTAAACTCAACAAAACCAATTTTGCAGCTGTTACTTTTCTCAGCATTTCAATTGCTGCACCTTTGAATGCTTTTGCTCAAGATGAAGAAGAGATTCAACAGGCTATCGCCGGTTCCAAAGTCAGGAAGCAAAATGGATGCTCTCTCATGGTAAAAAATGATTCAAAGCTCAAAATAAAACAGAAAGTGACCGTCACAAGCACCAACGAAGACCTGGGAAGTGGTGTGGTACGAAGTACGAATCCTAATGGAACTGCAATCGTCATTTTGGAGCAAAAGTCCTGCCAGATTAGTTTCTTAGGTGGCGATGTTG
>Ga0194124_10006676_pt1 | contig 10180 bp, 11 predicted proteins | sample TA2KigCas0mmetaG_FD_148605 | JGI IMG/M metagenome (GOLD analysis project Ga0194124, IMG submission 148605) | Freshwater microbial communities from Lake Tanganyika, Tanzania - TA2015031 Kigoma Deep Cast 0m | ecosystem: Environmental > Aquatic > Freshwater > Lake | place: Tanzania: Lake...
CTTCGGGACGGTGCGCATGCCGCCCGGCACGCGTCCCGTCTACGCGCCCGTCGAGGAGCCCGTGCCCGAGCCCGTGCCGCGGGCGAGGCCCAGGCCGAAGCCGAAGGCCACGCCCAAGGCCACGCCCAAGGCCAAGGCGAGCCCCAAGCGCGGCGCGAAGCCTGGGCGCGCGCCGGTTCCGAGGCCGCGGGCGAAGCCGAGGCCTGGCGCGAAGCCGAGGCCTGGCGCGAAGCCGAGGCCTGGCGCGAAGCCGCGGAAGGCGGGACCGGCGGCGAGGAAGCGGCGCTGACGCTTCAGCGATTGGAGCCGGGCACCCAGAGCACGTCGCGCCGGCCATCCTCGTTGAGGTGGCGCGAGAGCACGAAGAGATGGTCGGACAGCCGGTTGGCGTAGCGGATCGCCGCCGGGTTCACGCGCTCGCTCGCGGCGAGCTCGACGATCAGCCGCTCCGCTCGCCTCGAAACGGTGCGCGCGACATGCAGGTGGGTCGCGGCGGGTGATCCTCCCGGAAGGATGAAGGAGTCGAGCGGCGCGAGCTTCTCGTTCATCGCGTCGATCTCGCGCTCGAGCCGCTCGACCTGGCGGTCGCTGACGCGCAGCGGCGAGTATTTCGGGTTCTCCTCCTCGGGCGTGCAGAGGTCGGCGCCGAGGTCGAAGAGGTCGTTCTGGATGCGGCCGAGCATCGCGTCGGCCTCTCCCGTCGTGTGCAGCCGGGCCACGCCGACCGCGGCGTTCGCCTCGTCGACGGTGCCGAAGGCCGCGACGCGGATCGAGGACTTGGGGACGCGCGCGCCGTCGCCGAGCGAGGTCTCGCCGGCGTCGCCGCCGCGGGTGTAGATGCGGGTCAGGCGGACCATCAGCCGAGCCTCGGGAGCAGGAAGTAGAGCGCGATGAGCAGCAGCGCCGCGGCCTGCGAGGCGACGCGCGCGCGCATCAGCCTGTTGCCCCAGCGGGCATTCGCCGCGCCGCCCTTCGCCATCACGGCGAGGCCGGCGAAGAGGGAGGCGACCACCGCGAGCGCGGAGACCGCGATGAGGTAGGGAAGGATGGACTGGATCATGGTGGCAACGCCATCTAGCGCGTCGCGCGGCTCAGGCCAGAGTGAAGGTGAAATCGCGGCGCTCCTCGGCGAGGCGCCGCAGCAGGCCGCATAGCGCATCGAAATCGGCGCCCAGCTTCACGCTCGCCCGCGCATGGTCCGTCCAGACGATCGCGAAGGGCCCGCGCACGTCGCCGCGCAGCATGTCCCAGAGCGCGTCGAGGTTGCGCGGCGCGACCTCCCCGAGGCCGAGTTCGCGCCCGATCCGGGCCAGGGCGGCGGCCTTGTCCGGCAGTCCGGCGTCGAGCATTACGGTCTTCATCTCGGCACCTCGCGGAAGCTCTGGTAGTGGTCGGTCGTGACGAAGACGAGGCCGTCGGAGGAGAACACCAGCCGGCGCGCGCCGCGGCGGCCGCAGGCGAAGTCGAGGTCGGCCTCGCGCCAGGTCCGGCCCTGCCGGTCTGGAAGCCTGCGCTCGAAGTTGCCGAAGCGGTCGCCGCCGATGGCCCGGCCGCGGGCGACGCGGCAGAGGTCATCGCCCGGCCGCCAGCCGAGGCGCTCGGCCTCGCGCTTGTCGACGTAGCGCGCGGGGAGCCTGCCGTCGCGGCGCAGCGACATTACCGTCTCGGCGAAGCCCTCGACGTCGCGCAGGCCGATCCCGGCCGCGAAGGCGGCGAGGCGCTGCTCCTCGGGCGAGCGCGCGGCGGCGGGGCCGCCGAGGCATGCGGCCACGACGACGAGGAGCAGGAGCAGCCTGCGGAGGATCATGCGGCCGCCGGCCTCAGTTGCGCGACGCGAGCAGGCCGCGCGCGACGACCTGCGCCTGGATCTCGGCGGCGCCCTCGAAGATGCTGAGGATCCGCGCGTCGACCAGCAGCCGCGAGGCCTCGTATTCCTCGGCGTAGCCGTTGCCGCCATGGACCTGCACGGCGTTGTCGGCCGCCGACCACGCGGCGCGCGCGGCCCAGAGCTTCGCCATGCCCGCCTCGATGTCGCAGCGGCGGTCCTCGTCCTTGGCGCGCGCCGCGGCGAGGGTCAGCTGGCGCGCGATCGTCGCGTCGATCGCGATCGCGGCCAGCTTGTGCGCGACGCGCGGGAAGGCGGCGATCGGCCGGCCGAACTGCATGCGCCCGCGCGCGTAGGACAGCGCGACCGCCAGCGCGGCGCGCGCGACGCCCACGGCGCGCGCGGCGGTCTGGATGCGCGCGGATTCGAAGGTCGCCATCAGCTGGCGGAAGCCCTGGCCCTCGACTCCGCCGAGCAGCGCGTCGGCGGGCACCTCGAAGCCGTCGAAGGCGAGTTCGTATTCCTTGAGCCCGCGATAGCCGAGCACGCGGATCTCGGTGCCCGTCAGGCCGGGCACGGGGAAGGGATCGGCCTCGGTGCCGCGCGGCTTCTCCGCCAGCAGCATCGACAACCCGTCATGGCGGTCCTCGGGCCGGCCCGTGCGCACGAGCAGCGTCATGAGGTCGGCGCGCGCCGCGTGGGTGATCCAGGACTTGGCGCCGTGCACGCGCCAGCGATCGCCGTCGCGCGTGGCGCGCGTGCGCAGGCCTGCGAGGTCGCTGCCGGTGTCGGGCTCGGTGAACACGGCCGTCGGCAGGATCGAGCCGTCCGCGATGCGCGGCAGGAAGCGCGCCTGCTGCGCGGGCGTGCCGCCGAGGCGCACGAGCTCGGCCGCGATCTCGGAGCGCGTGGCGAGCGAGCCGACGATCAGCGAGGCGGCGGAGAGCTCCTCGGTGCTGGCGCACATCGCGGCCTTGCCGAGGCCGAGACCGCCGAATTCCTCCGGCACGGTGAGGCCGAAGACGCCCAGCGCGGCGACGCCGTCGACGACGTCCATCGGGACCAGCGCGTCGGCGCGGTGCCAGGCCTGGGCGCGCGGCGCGACGCGCTCGCGCGCGAAGCGGCGCAGGGTGGCGGCCATGGCGTCGATCGCCTCGTCGCCGTAGCTCGGCTCGAGGATGGACTCGTCCAGCAGCGCCGCCAGGCGCTCGCGCGCGGCAGGCGTTGCCGCCGCGACCAGCGCCGCCACGGACGGGTCCGCGAGCAGCGCCGCCGCCTCCGCGCCGAGCCCGAGGTCGCCGGGGCGCGCGGTCTCCCCCTGGCTCATCGCGATGCCCGTGCCCAGCTGCAGCAGGAGCTCGGCCGCGCCGAGCGCGGCGACCAGCTCGTCCCGCTCGCCCAGGCGGCCGGACGCGGCGAGGGCGCCGCGCCAGCCGAGCAGCGCGCGCAGCCCGGCCACGGTGGCCGCAGCCCAGGCATAGCCATGCGCCGCGAACTGGTGCGCGTCGAGCGCCCGCGCGTCGATCCGGCCGCCCGGCGCGACGCGCGCGACGACGGCGGCGCGCGCGGCGGCCAGGTAGCGCTCGGCGGCCTCGAGCGGGCGCGTTTCGGCGGGGCTGGACATGGCGGCGCGCAATCTGGTCCGGCCCATCGCCGGGGTCAATCCGCGGCGCGCGCGCCGTTCCGCGCTTGTGCGCGCCCCGCGGAGGCGGCAGCTTCCCGCGCCATGTCCTTCCTCGATCGCATCGCCGAGTGCAACCGCCACGACCTCTCCGGCTTCGCGCCCTTCCGCGTCGCGCGCGCGCGCGTGGGCTGGGTGCGCCACGCGCTCGCGCAGCGCCTCGCCGCGCGGCGCGACGTCTTCGCGCGCGACGCCGATGGCGGCCTGTCGCTGCGCGACGAGCTCGCGGACCATGGAGCGCGCAGCACCGCGATGGACGACGTGGTGCGCGGGCTCGAGCGCAACGGGCTGGTCACCGGCCGGCGCGACGAGTTCTACCCGGTCGCGCCGCATGTCGGCTCGCCGCCGCTGCTGCAGGTGGAGCGCGCGGCCGTCGCGGCCTTCGGCATCGCGGCCTGCGGCGTCCACATGACCGGCTTCGTGCGCAAGCCCGACGGCATCCATGTCTGGGTGCCGCGGCGCGCGCGGGGCAAGTCGACCTATCCGGGCATGCTTGACAACACCGTGGCCGGCGGCCTGCCGGTAGGCATCGGCATCTTCGAGAACCTCGTCAAGGAATGCGCCGAGGAGGCCTCGATCCCCGCCGCGCTCGCGCGCCGCGCCATCCCCGTCGGCGCGATCGCCTATTGCATGGAGGCGCCGGACGGGCTGAAGCCGGACGTGCAGTTCTGCTTCGACCTCGAGCTGCCCTCCGACTTCGTGCCGCGCCCCGCCGATGGCGAGATGGAGGGCTTCGAGCTCTGGCCGGTCGCGCGCGCCATGGCCACGGTGCGCGACACGCGCGAGTTCAAGTTCAACTGCAACCTCGTGCTGATCGACTTCTTCCTGCGCCATGGCCTGGTGGCGCGCGACGACCCGGACCACGACGCGCTCTGCGCGGGCCTGCGCCGCTTCGCGTGACGCGGCGCGCGTCGCCGGGCATGCTCGCGCCGCGGGCAGGCGGGGAGGGACCGATGGTCGACATGCGCGTGGCGATGGTATCCGGGGCGAATCGCGGCATCGGACTCGCGATCGCGCGCGAGATGGCGCGCGAGATGGCGCGCCGCGGCTGCGCGCTGAGCCTTGGCGTGCCCGGCCGCAATCGATCCCCGCGGAGCTGCGCGCGCTGGGCGAGGAGCGGCTGCTCGTCCATCGCTACGAGGCGGCGGAGCCGGCGGCCGGCGATGCCTGGGTCGCGGCGACGGTCGCGCGCTTCGGCCGGATCGACATCCTCGTCAACAACGCGGGGATCGCGCCGCAGGTCCAGCTGGAGACGGGCAGCGACGCGGACCTCGACGCGCTGCTCGACATCAACGTGAAGGGCCCCTTCCGGCTGCTGCGCGCGGCCTTCCCGCATCTCAAGCGCGCGGGCAATGGCCGCGTCGTCAACGTCGCCTCGCTGTCGGGCAAGCGCGTGCTTGGCCTCAACGCGGGCTACCAGATGGCCAAGCACGCCGTGGTCGCGCTCAACCACGCCGTGCGGCGCGCGGGCTGGGAGCACGGTATCCGCTCGACCGCGCTTTGCCCGGGCTTCGTCAATACCGACATGGTCGCGGGCCAAGAGGGCATCGACATGGCGCAGGTGACCCAGCCCGCGGACCTCGCCGCGCTGTGCGGCGTGGTGGTCGACCTGCCCAACAGCGCCTCGGTCGCCGAACTGCTCGTCAACTGGCGCCTCGAGCCCTCGCTGTGAGCGTGCGCGATGTGGCGGCGCGCCCCGCCCGGATGTAGCCTTGCGCGCCATGCAGTTCGCCAGAGTGAAGCCGCGCGCGAGCGCCGAGGTCGCGTTCACGATCGACGGCAGGCCAGCGCGCGCGCGCGTCGGCGACACGCTGATGACGGCGATGCTCCTGAACGCCCCGGCGCTGCGCCGCTTCGAGTTCGGCGAGGGCGCGCGCGCGGGCTTCTGCCTGATGGGCGCGTGCCAGGACTGCTTCGTCGCCTTCGTCGATGGAAGCCGCGTGCGCGCCTGCACCACGCTGGTGTCCGAGGGCATGGCCGTCCTCACGGGGGCATCCGATGGCTGAGCCGCGCGTCGTCGTCGTCGGCGCGGGCCCGGCCGGCATGCGGGCCTGCGCCGCCCTGGCCGAGGCCGGGCTGAGGCCCGTGCTGGTCGACGAGGCCGCGCGGCCGGGCGGTCGCATCTACCAGCAGCCGCCCGACGGCGCCGGGCGCCCGGCGCGCGAGCTCTACGGCCTCGAGGCGGCGAAGGCCACGCGCATCCACGCGCTCGCGCCCGCGCTGGCCGGGCGGATCGACCATCGCGCCGAGACGCTGGCCTGGAACTGCTTCGCGGACGCGCTCGACCTGCTCGGGCCCGGCGGGCCGTCGCGCGTCGAATTCGACGCGCTCGTGCTGGCGACCGGCGCGACCGACCTCGCGCTGCCCTTCCCGGGCTGGACGCTTCCCGGCGTCTACGCGCTCGGCGGCGCGCAGATCGCGCTCAAGGCGCAGGGCTGCGCGATCGGCCGGCGCGTCGCCTTCCTCGGCGCCGGGCCGCTGCTGCCGCTCGTCGCCTGCCAGTATCTCGAGGCGGGCGTCGCCGTCGCCGCGGTGCTCGACGCGACGCCCTTCCTCGCCAAGCTGCGTGGCCTGCCGCGCATGCTCTCCGCCCCCGCGACCCTGGCCAAGGGCATGCTCTACGTCGCGCGCCTGAGGCGCGCAGGCGTTCCGATGTTCTTCGACGTGCGAAGGCCGCGCGTCGAGGGCCGGGGGCGCGTCGAGCGCCTGCGCTTCGAGGCCGGCGGGGTCGAGCGCGAGGTCGCCTGCGACGCGCTCGGCGCGTCCTTCGGGCTGCGCAGCGAGACGCAGCTCGCGGACCTCGCGGGCTGCCGCTTCGAGTTCGACCCGCGCACGCGCCAGCACGTGCCCGCGCGCGACGCCGCGGGACGCAGCTCGCGCCGGCACGTCTATGTCGCGGGCGATGGCGCGGGCATCGGCGGCGCCGACGCCGCCGAGCTCGCGGGCGAGCGCGCCGCGCTCGCGCTGCTCGAGGACCTCGGCCTTTCCTTCGATGCGAACCGCGCGGCGTGGCTCGAGGGGAGCCTCGCGCGGCTCGACGTCTTCCGCCGCGGGCTGGAGGCGGCATATCCCTTCCCCGAGCACATGGTCCGCGACCTCGACGACGCCACGATGCTCTGCCGCTGCGAGGGCATCGCGGCGGGCGCGCTGCGCGAGGCGGCGATCGCGAAGGACGCGGGGGAGGTCAACCGCGCGAAGGCCTTCACGCGCGTGGGCATGGGGCGCTGCCAGGGCCGCATGTGCGGGCGCGCGGCGGCGGAGGTCCTCGCCATGGCGCGCGGCGAAGCGCTCGGGCAGGCCGGCAGGCTGCGCGCGCAGCCGCCGGTGAAGCCGATCCCGATGCTGCCGGGGCTGCTGTCGTGAGCGCGCCCGTCTTCGACGTCGCGATCATCGGTGGCGGGACCGCCGGTTGCGCCGCCGCGCTCGCCCTGCGCCAGCGCGGGATGAGCGTCGTCCTGCTCGAGAAGGGCGCCTGCGGCGCCATGGCGAGCGGCACCAACTTTGGCGGCGTGCGCCGCCAGGGCCGCGACTTCCGCGAGATGCCGCTGGCGACGCGCTCGCGCGCGCTCTGGGACAGGCTGCCGGCCGTCGTGGGCGAGGACTGCGAGTTCCGCGCCACCGGCCACATCAAGCTCGCGCGCGACGAGGCCGAGATGGCCGAGCTCGAGCGCTATGCGCGCGAGGCCCGCGACCACGGCCTCGAGCTCTCGGTCGTCGGCGGCAACGCCGTGCGCGCGCTCTATCCCTGGCTGGGGCCGAAGGTGGCCGGGGCCTCGCTCTGCGCCGACGACGGCCAGGCCAACCCGCGCCTCGTCGCGCCCGCCTATGCGCGCGCCGCGCGCGCGGCAGGCGCCGAGATCCGCGAGTTCGCGAAGGTGGAGAGCGCGCGCTGGACCGGCTCGCTCTTCGAGGTCGATGCCGGCCCTGCGTCGGCGCGCGCGCGCCGGCTGGTCAACGTCGCCGGCCTCTGGGGCGGCGAGGTGGCCGGCTGGTTCGGCGAGGGCGTGCCCATCAGGCCGCTCTGCCCGAACATGGTCGTGACGGAGCCGCTGCCGTACTTCATCGACCGCTCGATCGGCGTGTGCGGCGGCAACGTCTATGCGCGCCAGGTCGAGCGCGGCAACGTGATCTTCGGCGGCGGGCGCGGCTGGGGCGACGCGCAGGCCGGGCTGTCGCGGCCACGCGCGGACGTCGCGCGCGACGCGATGGCCCGCGCGCTCGAGATCCTGCCGCAGCTGCGCGACGCGCGGATCATCCGCACCTGGACCGGCTTCGACGGCGAGATGCCCGACGAGATCCCCGTCATCGGCCCGAGCCTCTCGACGCCCGGCCTCGTCCACGCCTTCGGCTTCTCGGGCCATGGCTTCCAGCTCGGCCCGGCGATGGGCGAGATCCTAGCCGAGTTGGTCGCCGATGGCCGTACCCCGTCTCCGGTCGAGCCCTTCTCGATCGGCAGATTCGCGAGCGCGCCGCCGGCGCCTCGGCTAACCTGAACACCGAAAAGAGGGAGATCGACGACATGAAGAAGACTACGACCATGCTGCTCGCCGCCACGGCGATCGGCCTCGCCAGCGCCCCGGCGCTCGCGCAGAAAGTGCTCAGCGTCGGCATGGCCGCGCAGGACGTCCAGCAGATGGACCCGCATCGCATGACGACCACCCAGGACCGGCCGATGGCCAGCTGGATGTTCAACGGCCTGATGCGCTCCAAGCCCGGCACGATCAGCCTCGACGACCTCGAGCCAGACCTCGCGGAGAGCTACGAGGTCTCCGCCGACCGCCTGACCTGGACCTTCAAGCTGCGCCGCGGCGTGCAGTTCCACCGCGGCTTCGGCGAGATGACCGCGGACGACGTCGTCTTCTCGATCCGCCGCGCGGGCGATTCGAGGACCTCGGCCTTCTCCTCCGACTTCGCGGCGGTGGACAAGGTCGAGGCGGTCGACTCGCACACCGTGCGCATCACCCTCAAGAACCGCGTGCCCTTCCTGCTCGGCTCCCTGCTCAACTACCAGGGTGGCTTCATCGTCTCGAAGAAGGCGGTCGAGCAGTTCGGCGACAACTTCAAGCTCAACCCGGTCGGTACCGGCCCCTTCGCCTTCAAGGAGCACAGGCCGAACGACCGCGTGACCTTCGAGGGGCATGCCGGGCATTTCCGCGGCAAGCCGAAGATCGACACGGTCCACTACCGCTTCATCCAGTCCGACGCGAGCCGCGACCTCGCCTTCCAGGCCAACGAGATCCAGGTGATCTACGGGCGCCAGGACCAGGTCTGGGCGGAGCGCACCAAGGCGCTGCCCAACACCATCGTCGACGTCATCCGCCCGGCCGAGTTCGGGCTGCTGCACCTCAACACGACGATGAAGCCGCTCGACGACAAGCGCGTGCGCCTCGCCATCGCACACGCCGTCAACCGCGACGAGGTCGCGCGCGGCCGCGGGCCCCTGCTCCAGGTGCCGGGCAAGTCGATGATCCCCACGGGCTATGTCGGCAGCGACGACCAGGTGCCGCTGCCCGGGCACGACATCGCGAAGGCGCGGGCGCTGCTCGCCGAGGCGGGCTTCCCGAACGGCGTGCAGATCAAGGCGATCCACACGCAGCTGCCGGGCATGCTGAGCACGATCCAGATCGTGCAGGCGCAGCTCAAGCGCGCGGGCATCGACATGGTCATCGACCTCGTCGACCACCAGACGTTCCACGCGCAGATCCGCCAGAACCTCTCGGGCATCGTGCACTACTCCGCGGCGCGCTTCCCGGTGGCGGACATCTACCTCACGCAGTTCTACCACTCGCGCTCGATCATCCAGACGCCGACCGCGGTGACGAACTTCGCGCACTGCAAGGTGGCCGACGCCGACATCGAGGCGGCGCGCATCGAGACCGACCCGGCAAAGCAGAAGGCCTTCTGGTCGGCCGCGCAGCGCAAGATCAACGACGAGGTCTGCGCCGTCGCCCTCACCGAGAGCTTCTCGGTCTGGGCGCGCAAGTCGAACGTCGACTACGGCTACAAGGCGGAGGGCTTCCTCAACCTCGGCCCGCAGCTGACCGAGGCGTCGACGATCAACTGACGACCGGCCGCCCGCGGCCGGCGACGGCAGGGGCCCTTCCCGCGCAGGCGGGGAGGGCCCTTCGCCTTTTCAGGGGAAGCCGAGCTCGCGCCGCAGCGCCGCCGGATCCACGCCCGCCCCGCGCATGGACGCCAGCGTCGGCGCGCCCTCGCGCTTGGCCAGCCGCGTCCCGTCCGCCGCGCGCAGCAGCGCGTGGTGATGCCAGCGCGGCGTCGACAGGCCGAGCAGCGCCTGCAGCAGGCGATGGACATGGGTGGCGTGGAACAGGTCCTCGCCGCGCGTCACCAGCGTCACGCCCTGCAGGTGGTCGTCGAGCGTGACGGCGAGGTGGTAGCTCGCCGGAATCTCCTTCCGGGCCAGCACGACGTCGCCGAGCGAGGGCGGGTCGGCGGCGACGACGCCGGCGCGCTCGTCCCGCCAGGACAGCGGGCCATGCAGCGCGAGCGCCTTCGCGACATTGAGGCGCAGCGCGTGGCTCCCTCCTGCCGCGAGGCGGCGCGCGCGCTCGCCCGGCGGCATGCCGCGGCAGATGCCGGGATAGACCGGCCCGTCGGGCCCGTGCGGCGCGCCGCCGGCGCGCGCGATCTCCGCGGCGATGTCGCGGCGCGTG
>Ga0194124_10006679_pt1 | contig 10178 bp, 7 predicted proteins | sample TA2KigCas0mmetaG_FD_148605 | JGI IMG/M metagenome (GOLD analysis project Ga0194124, IMG submission 148605) | Freshwater microbial communities from Lake Tanganyika, Tanzania - TA2015031 Kigoma Deep Cast 0m | ecosystem: Environmental > Aquatic > Freshwater > Lake | place: Tanzania: Lake Tanganyika...
GGGGGTGTGGGCGGGGGGGTGCGACTGGCTCGGCCTCAAGGACGGCGCGAGCGCCCGCACGCCCCTCGTGCTCTGGACCCTCGACGCCGCCCGCCACGCTCGCTACCGCGAGCAGTTTTTGGCGCTCTGGGCGCGCCTCTAGCGCTCGCGCCTAGCGCCCGCCCCTCACCCCACCACGCGCCCCACGCAGCGCCCAAACCCCACCCGCCGGGCCCCCGCGCGCTCACACCAGCCCTCCAGCGTCACCTCATCGCCATCGAGCAAGAAGCGGCGCTGCTCCCCCGTGGCCTCCACCGCGATGGGGGTGCGGCTCGTGGTGGGGAGGGGGCTGCCCACCGCGCCGTCCCACGTGAGCTCGAGCAGGCAGCCGCGCGCCTCGCGCGTGGGCCCCGACACGGTCCCGGAGCCGAGCAGGTCCCCGGGGCGGAGGTCGCAGCCGCTGGAGGTGTGGTGCGCCGCCATCTGCGCGAAAGACCAGTACATGAGCCGGAAGTCCGCCTCGCTGAGTCGCTGCGCCGGGGCGCCCGCCTCGCGCGAGCGGGCGGTGCTCAGGGTCACGCGCAGGCGCGCCGCCACGCCGCCCGCCCGCGCGTCGAGCTCGCCGCGGAGGTGGGGCAGGGGGGCGGGGTCGCCCGCGGGGCGCGCCTCGAGGGGGGCGCGGAAGGGGGCGAGCGCCTCCATGGTGACCACGTAGGGGCTGATGGTGGTGAGGAAGTTCTTGGCGAGGAAGGGGCCGAGGGGCTGGTACTCCCACCGCTGCAGGTCGCGCGCGGACCAGTCGTTGAGCAGGCAGAGCCCAAAGAGCGCCTCCTCGGCGCCCTCTAGCGTGAGCGGCGCGCCGAGGTCGTTGCCGCGCCCGATCACCGCCCCCACCTCGAGCTCGTAGTCGAGCATCTGGCACGGGCCGAACGACGGCGCCTCCCCCTCGGCGGCGGGGGCGCGCTGGCCGCTCGGGCGCCGGACGGGCTCGCCGGAGGCGCGCACGCTCGACGCGCGCCCGTGGTAGCCCACCGGCAGCCACTTGTAGTTGGGCATCAGCGGCTGCTCGGGGCGCAGCATCATCCCCACGTGGGTGGCGTGGTGCACGGAGGCGTAGAAGTCGGTGTAGTCGCCCACGCGGATCGGCGTGAGCAGCTCCCCCACCTCCCGCAGGTGCGCCCCCACCGCCGCCGCCGTCCCCGCCGAGGCGCGCGCGTCGAGCAGGTCGGCGAGGGCGGCGCGCAGGGCGCGGCGGCGGGCGGGGGGGAGGCTCAGCAGCGCGGGACTCAGGTGGTCGCCGGCGAAGAGCTCCTCCTCAAAGGGGCGCCCCGCCCCGTCGCGCAGCAGCCCCGCCGCCGCCACGGGCGCCACCGGCAGCAGGCGGTCGCCGATTCGCACGCACACCCGCGCCCCCTCCTCGGCGCGCAGCACGCACCAGGGCAGATTCTGAAGCGGGAAGTCGCCGGCGGGGTCGTTGGCGGAGGTCACCCAGCTCTGGCGGGCGGGGTCGTGGGTGTCGTCGAGGGCGGCGGGGTCGTAGCGCGTCATGGAGGCTCCTGCTGCTCTGAGGCGCCGCTCAGGCGATCGTGACCGAGGGGTCGAGGTACACGTCCTGCACGCTCTGCAGGAGCGTCACGCCCTCCGCGGTGGGGCGCTGGAACGCCTTACGCCCCAAGATGAGCCCCATCCCGCCGGCGCGCTTGTTGATGACGGCGGTCTTGACGGCGTCGCGGAGGTCGTCGTCGCCCTTGGACTCGCCCCCCGAGTTGATGAGCCCCACGCGCCCCATGTAGCAGTTGGCGAGCTGGTAGCGGCAGAGGTCGATGGGGTGGGGGCTCGTGAGGTCGCTGTAGACGCGCGGGTCCGTCTTGCCGTGCTTGAGCGCGGTGTAGCCCCCGTTGCCGAACGAGAGCTTCTGCTTGATGATGTCGGCCTTGATGGTCACGCCGAGGTGGTTGGCCTGCCCGGCGAGGTCGGTGGCGTCGTGGTAGTCCACGCCGTCCTTCTTGAAGCCGGGGTTGCGGAGGTAGCACCACAGCACCGTGTACATGCCGAGGCTGTGCGCCGCCTCAAACGCCTCGGAGACCTCCACGAGCTGACGGCGGCTCTCGGGGCTCCCAAAGTAGACGGTGGCGCCCACGCCCGTGGCGCCCATGTCGTGGGCCTGGCGGACGCGCGCGAACATCACCTGGTCGTGCTGGTTGGGGTACGACAGCAGCTCGTTGTGGTTGAGCTTGACGATGTAGGGGATGCGGTGCGCCCACTTGCGCGCCGTGATGGCCAAGACGCCGAGCGTGGACGCCACCGCGTTGCACCCCGCCTCGTGGGCGAGCTCCACGATGGCCTCTGGGTCAAAGTAGGAGGGGTTCTTGGCGAAAGAGGCGCCCGCCGCGTGCTCGATGCCCTGGTCCACGGGGAAGATCGACGTGTAGCCCGTCCCCGCCAGCCGCCCGTGGCTGAGCATGCCGCGGAGGTTGCGGAGGGTCTGGATGGAGCGGTCGCTGTGGACCCACACCCGCTCGATGATGTCGGGGCCGGGGAGGTGCAGGCGCTCCTTGGGAATCGTGGCGCAGGAGTGGCTGAGGAGGGAATCGGCTTCGTCGCCGAGGAGCTCGTGGAGGGAGGGGCGCTGACTCATGAGGGGTGGACCTTGGGCGGAGGGGGAGGCGGGGGGGGGGCGCCCTGCGGGCGATCTGCGGGCGACCTGCGGGCGACCTGCGGGCGACCTGCGGGCGACCATGCCTTTAACAAGAAGCGCGGCGCGCTTCAAGCAGGCGGGCGCCCTCGCCGTCCCCTAGATTTATAGCTTATTCGCCTTGTGCGCCTCGCCGCCCTCATCAAAGATGCGCCCACAGCGCACCCACAGCGCACCCACAGCGCACCTACAGCGCACCCACAGCGCCCCCACAGATCACAGGAGACGCTCGCCATGATGGATATGATTTGGGAGGTCTTGGGCTTCGCCCTCAAGGCGGCGACGGTCGTCCTGGCCGCCCTCGTGGTCTTTCAGGCGGCGCGCGGCGAAGAGCGCGACGAGCCCGAGGAGGGGAGCGGGGTCCTGCGCGTGAAGAACCTCAACGACGAGGAGCGGGGCAAGGCGCGCGCCCTCAAGCTCCTGCTCCTGCCCGCCAGCGCCCGCCGCGACGCGCAGAAGGTCACCAAGCGCGACGCCAAGCGCGAGGCGCAACAGGAGCGCAAGGAGGTGAAGCGGACGCTCAAGGCGAAGGCGGTCGGCGGGACTCCAGAGGAGAGCCCCGCGGGCCCCGCGAGCCCCGCGAGCCCCGCGCCGGAAGAGCGCCTAGCGGAGCTAGACGGCGCGGAGGGCGCGGACGGCGCGGAGGGCGCGGAGGGCGCGGAGGGCGCGGAGGGCGCGGAGGGCGCGGAGGGCGCGGGCGGCGCGGGCGGCGCGGGCGGCGCGCAGCGCCCGCGCGCGCAGCGCCCGCGACTCTTTGTCCTAGACTTTGAGGGCGACATCCAGGCCAGCGCCGTGGAGAGCCTGCGCCAGGAGGTGAGCGCCGTGCTCACCGCCCGCCGCCCCGGCGACCACGTGCTCGTGCGCCTCAAGAACGCCGGCGGCTACGTCCACACCCACGGCCTCGCCGCCTCGCAGCTCAAGCGCCTCAAGGAGCACAAGCTGCCCCTCTGGGTCACCGTCGACGAGATCGCCGCCAGCGGCGGCTACATGATGGCCTGCGTCGCCGACAAGATCTTCGCCGCGCCCTTCGCCCTCGTGGGGAGCATCGGCGTGGTGGCGCAGCTGCCCAACTTCCACCGCCTGCTCCAGCGCTTTGACGTGGACGTGGAGCTCCACACCGCCGGCAAATACAAGCGCACCCTCACCGCCATCGGCGAGAACACCCCCGAGGCGCGCGAGAAGTTCGTGGAGGAGCTGCAGGTGACCCACGCCCTCTTTAAGGAGTTCGTCTCCTCCGCCCGCCCCGCCCTCGACGTGGAGCGCGTCGCCACCGGCGAGACCTGGCTCGGCGCGCGCGCCCTGGAGGTGGGCTTGGTGGACGAGGTGTCCACGAGCGACGAGGTGATCCGCGCCGCCCTGCGCCGCTTTGAGGTCTTCTCGGTGCAGTACCGCGTCCACCGCCGCCTCGGCGCGCGCTTCTGGAGCGCCCTCCACGCCCTGGCGGGGGGGCGCCTGCCCCTGTAGCCCCTGTAGACTCGGCGCGCGTCTGTCTCCTGCGTCGAGTTGGATTTCATCAATGTGCATTATAGTGCACATAAAAATAAAGACCACATGCAACATAATGCGATTTGGCGCTTCCCTTTCGAGGAGCGCGCCCACTAGACTCCCCCCACAGACTCAAGCGCGCCGGCGGAGCGTCGCCCGGAGCGTCGCCCGGAGCGCCCCCCTCCGCGCCCACCGAGAGAGGCAGAGCCACAGATGAGCGACTACACAGACGTCAAGGTCAGCAGCTTTGAGAGCCACCCCGACCGCTACCGCCACTGGCGCCTAGAGGTAAGCGGCGACGTGGCGACGCTCAAGATGGACATCCAGGAGCGCGACGAGGGGCAGGCGGAGGACGAGGGCTACATCCGCAAGCTCAACAGCTACGACCTGTTCGTGGACATCGAGCTCAACGACGCGCTCAACCGCCTCTACTTTGAGCGCCCCGAGGTGCGCTGCCTCGTGGTGACCAGCGCCAAGGACCGCGTGTTCTGCGCTGGCGCCAACATCCCCATGCTGGCGTCGAGCCCGCACGCCTTTAAGGTGAACTTCTGCAAGTACACCAACGAGACGCGCCTCGCCCTCGAGGACATCAGCCTCACGGGGGGCCCCAAGACCCTCGCGGCGCTCAACGGCGTGGCGAGCGGCGGGGGCTACGAGCTGGCGCTGGCGTGCGACGAGATCATGCTCGTGGACGACCGCTCCTCGGCGGTGAGCCTGCCCGAGGTGCCGCTCCTCGGGGTGCTGCCGGGGACGGGGGGGCTCACCCGCGTGGTGGACAAGCGCAAGGTGCGCCGCGACCTCGCCGACTACTTCTCGAGCCTCGCTGAGGGCGTGCGCGGCAAGCGGGCGGTGGACTGGCGCCTCGTGGACTCCACGCACAAGCTCTCGGTGTTCCCGCAGCAGGTGGCGGCGCGCGCCCGCGCCCTCGCCGACGCGGTGGCGCCGGTGGTGGAGGGCGCGGGGCGCGGGGTGCGCTGGGCGCCCATCGCGGTGGAGGTGAGCGAGGCGGGGGACCGCGCCTACCCCAGCTTCGCTCACCCGCAGGTGCTCCTCCGCCTCAGCACCTCCCGCCGCGCCGCCACCCTCACCCTCCACGCCCCCGCGGACGGCGGGCCCACGACGGCGGAGGGGATCGAGGCGCTCGGGGCGGCGTGGTGGCCCCTCGCCACCTTCCGCGCCCTCGAGGACGCGCTCCTGCATCTGCGCTTCAACCACCTCGACGTGGGCACGCTGGTGTTTGAGACGCGCGGTGACCAAGAGGCGCTGATGGCGGTGGACGCGCAGCTCGAGGCGCACGCGGGCTCGTGGTTCGTGGCGCGCGCCCGCCACTATATCAAGCGCGTGCTCAAGCGCCTCGACGTGTCGAGCATGACCCTCCTCGCCGTGGTGGACGAGGGGAGCGCCTTCGCCGGCACGCTCTTTGAGCTCGTGGCGCTGGCGGACCGCTCGTTTATGCTCGACGACCCCAAGGCGGGGGCGCGGGTGCGCCTGAGCGCCATGAACTTTGGGCCCTTCCCCATGGGGAACGGGCTCACCCGCCTCGCCTGCCGCTTCCTCGGCGAGCCCGAGACGCTCGCGGCGGCGCGGGGGCGCGCGGGGGAGGCGCTCTCCACCGAGGACGCGCGCGACCTCGGGCTGGTGACCTTCACCCCCGACGACATCGACTGGGAGGACGAGGTGCGCCTCGCCCTCGAGGAGCGCTCGGGCTTCTCCCCCGACGCGCTCACGGGCATGGAGTCCAACCTGCGCTTCGCGGGCCCCGAGACGATGGAGACCAAGATCTTTGGGCGCCTCTCGGCGTGGCAGAACTGGATCTTCCAGCGCCCCAACGCCGTGGGCCCCGAGGGCGCCCTCAAGGCCTTCGGCAGCCCCCGCCGCCCCGTGTTTGACTGGGACCGCACTTAACACACGCACACACGCACACACACGCACACACCCGCCACAGGAGCCCTCATGGCCAGCATCGACTACGACTCCAAGATCCCCAACAACGTCAACCTCAGCGACGACCGCCGCCTGCAGCGCGCCCTCGAGGAGTGGCAGCCCAACTTCATCGACTGGTGGATGGAGATGGGCCCCGACGGCTTCCAGGCGGACGACGTGTACCTCCGCACCGCCGTGAGCGTGGAGAAGGACGGCTGGGCGCACTTTGGGCACGTGAAGATGCCCGACTACCGCTGGGGGATCTTCTTGGCGCCCACGGAGGGGGAGCGCAAGGTGAACTTCGGCGACCACATGGGCGAGGACGCGTGGCAGCAGGTGCCGGGCGACTACCGCAACGCCCTCCGCCGCATCATCGTCACGCAGGGCGACACGGAGCCGGCGAGCGTGGAGCAGCAGCGCCAGCTCGGGCACTCGGCGCCGTCGCTCTACGACCTCCGCAACCTGTTTCAGGTGAACGTGGAGGAGGGGCGCCACCTCTGGGCGATGGTGTACCTGCTCCACAGCTACTTTGGGCGCGACGGGCGCGAGGAGGCGGAGGCGCTGCTGGCGCGCCGCAGCGGCGACAGCGACAGCCCGCGCATCCTCGGCGCCTTCAACGAGCCTATCGCTGACTGGCTGAGCTTCTTCTGCTTCACCACCTTCACCGACCGCGACGGCAAGTACCAGCTCCGCGCCCTCGCCGAGAGCGGCTTTGACCCCCTCGCGCGCACCTGCACCTTTATGCTCACCGAGGAGGCGCACCACATGTTTGTGGGGCAGACCGGCGTGGAGCGCATCCTGCGCCGCACGGCGGAGGCCACGCGCGGCGGGGCGGACCCCAAGGCGGCGGGGGTGGTCCCCTTTGAGATGGTGCAGCGGGCGGTGAACCTGTGGTACTCGCTCTCGCTCGACCTGTTCGGCGGCGAGGACTCGAGCAACGCGGCGCTGTTCTTTGGGGCGGGGCTCAAGGGGCGCGACCTCGAGCACAAGCTCGACGAGCACCGCGCCCTCGAGCAGCGCTACACGCTCGAGCGCGTGGTGGGCGACCGCCTCGTCAAGGAGGACGTGCCCCTGCGCCGCGCCATGAACGAGGTGCTGCGCGACGCCTACGTCAACGACTGCGAAAAGGTGGTGCGCTCTTGGAACCGCGCCCTAGAGGAGGTGGGCAGCGACCTCCGCGTCGCCCTCCCGAGCCGCCGCTTCAACCGCGCGCAAGGGCTGTACGCCGGCATGCACTTCACGCCTGACGGCGAGATGACCTCCGCGCAGGCGTTTGAGACGAATCGCGCCGCGTGGCTCCCCACCGACGAGGACCGCGCCTACATGCGCTCCCTGCAGACGCGCGCCTACACCAAGCCCGGCGAGTTCGCCCCCTGGATCTCCCCCCCCACCCGCGGCATCGACGGGCAGCCCGTGGACTTTGAGTACGTCAAGTTCTGTCGCTGAGGGCGGGGCGGGCTGGGTGGTCTACGTCCTCCGCAGCGCCAGCGCCGACCTGCGCTACGTAGGCTGCACCGCCGACCTCCCCCGCCGCCTCCGCCAGCACAACGGCGACCTCGCCGGCGGCGCCCGCTTCACGCGCCGCGGGCGCCCGTGGGCGGTGGCGCGCGTCTATGGGCCCTTCGCGGGGCGCGGGGAGGCGCAGCGGGCGGAGCGGGCGGTCAAGCGCCTGCGGGGGGCGGCGCGGGAGGGGGCGGCGGGGGCGCGGGCGGCGGGGGGGGCGCTCAGCGCAGAGGCACCCGTCGAGGCGCCCCCGCGCGCCCGCCACCCCAGCACCACACCTCCCCCTCCGCCGTGACGCCGCACACCTCGCTCGCCGTCCGCCCAAGAGAGACGAAGCGCCGCTTGGGGCCGGGCACGCGCTGCGGCGAAACCACGTCCCCCGCGCGCTCACGCGCCTCGAGCGCGCGGATGTGGCGGTGGTCGCCGTCGCACTCGCTGATGCACTTGAGCTGCTGGGCGAAGACGTGGCTGCTCTCGTCGTGACCCGGGAGCCGCTCAACGCCCCAGGCGCACGCCTCCTTGCACCGCTTGAGGATGCTCTGCGTCACGGGCGCGTAGCGGTTGCGCTGCGCGCCCATGTAGCCGCGGAGGTCGGGCGGGGGGAAGCGGTAGCCCTTGGGGGCCACGCACACCCCCGAGGCGCACTCGCCCCAGCACTTGGCCGCGCCGTCGCGGGTCAAGAGGCAGGCGTTGTCGCCGTTCGCCTGCGCGTGGAGGCAGGCGGCCGTGGGGCCCGCGTCGGGCACCTCGCGCGCCGCGAGGTCCTCATAAGGGCGCAGCTGCCCGCAGGCGAGCGGAGCGCCCCGCCCGCCTTGACACCAGAGCGCGCCATCAGCGGTGATGAAGTAGGTCGTTGTTCGTCCCGCAAACACCTGGCGCACGGGGCGCGCCGTGGGGACGCGCGCTAGGCGCCCGTCTCCCGGCGGGCGCCACGCGCGCTCGCCCCTGAGGGCGCCGAGGGGGTCCAAGTAGTCCTTCATCATCGACGTCTCCCCCCAGCACCACAGCTCACCGGCGCCCCGCGCCACGCACCCGCCGCGCAGCTCGCTCGCCAGCCCGTCGGTGAGGGACAGGTCGAGCACGGGGCGCGGGAGCGCCTTGATGAGGTTGGCGGCCCCAAACGCCCACTCCTGCATCGCCCCTTTCCCCTCTAGCCCGTCGAGCGGCGTGGGCTTCCCCCAGCAGTACACCGCGCCGTCAGCGCTCAGCGCGCAGAAGGTCTGACCGCGCGCCACGACGCGGGCGGCGCGAGAGAGGCCCTGCACGTACTGAGGGCGCGCGCTCCCCTGGCGAGATGGATTCCCCAGCTCCCCGTACGAGTTGTCGCCCCAGCACACCACATGCCCGCTCTCGATGAGCGCGCAGGCGGCCGTGGAGCCCACCGCCACCTGCGTCACGCGCGCCCCCTTGGGGAGCCCAGCGACGCGGCGGGGCGTGGCGCTCGGGGTCCTCAGCGCGGCGTGGGCGGCGACCCCCCAGCAGTGCACCGCCCGCCCGCCCTCCGTCACCGCGCACAGCGCGTCACGCGCGCCGGCGAGCGAGGGCCCCGGGGGCAGCTTGGGCACCACGCGCGCGCCGCGCGGCCCGGAGTCCCGCGGCGCGCTCGGCTGCCCGTAGGGGCCGGCGAGGCGCGCGGCGCGCTGGGGCGCCGCGCAGGCGAAGAGCGCGAGCGCCGCGCAGGCGAAACGCGAGACCGCCGCGAGGAGGCGCGGTCGCTGATATATGGGGCACGTCACGGGCCGTCTCCCTCACCAGATGTCGTCTCTGTCTCGGACACCGCGCCCCCCGTGAGGGGCGCGGGAGGGGGCGCCAGCGCGCTAAACCGCGCGTAGGGCCCCAGCCCCCCCTGCGCCGGCAGCGGCGCCGCGGCGCTCACCGCGTGCAGCACGAGGGCGCGGCGGGGGCGGGCGGCGCGGTTGCGCAGGGACCTGTGCAGCAGGGCGCCGTGGAAGCACAGCGCGTCGCCCGGGGCGAGGGGCGGGAGCAGCGGCGGGCGGGCGCGGAGGCGGGCGTCGAGCGCCTCCCCAAAGCACTCGGGGGTGCCGTCAAACTCGTCGGCGTCAGCGCAGGGGCGCGAGGGGAGCAGGGGGCCCTCGTGACTCCCCGGCGCCACCCACAGCCCGCCGTTCTCCTCGCCGGCGGCGTCGATGGCCACCCACACCCCGAGCAGCGAGCGGTCGGGGGTGGGCAAGAAGCGCTCGTCTTGGTGCCACGCCTGCCCCGGCGCCCCCGGCGGCTTAAAGAAGAGCATCGCCTGCGCCCAGCGCGCCCCCTCGCCGAGGAGCGCGTCGCGGAGCGCCGTGAGCGGGGCGGACTCCAGCAGCGCCGCCGCGGCGGGCGAGACGGCGTGGGGCGCGTGCGCCGACAGCAGCGCCCCCCGCGCCCCCGGCGGCAGGCGGTGCGGGTGCCCCGCCGGCAGCGCCCCCTGCGCGCTCAGCGCCGGCAGCGCCGCCCACACCTCCGCCGCCGCCCGCGCGAGCGCCTCGGCGGGCAGGAGGGCGCGCGCCACGCAGTAGCCGTCTCGCGCGTACGCCGCCCGCAGCTCCTCGCTCGTGGGCTCCGCGCCCGTGGGCGCCGCGCCGCGCGGAGCCCC
>Ga0194124_10006684_pt1 | contig 10174 bp, 8 predicted proteins | sample TA2KigCas0mmetaG_FD_148605 | JGI IMG/M metagenome (GOLD analysis project Ga0194124, IMG submission 148605) | Freshwater microbial communities from Lake Tanganyika, Tanzania - TA2015031 Kigoma Deep Cast 0m | ecosystem: Environmental > Aquatic > Freshwater > Lake | place: Tanzania: Lake Tanganyika...
TTTTCGATGCACACGTCTCCGGCACGGACACCGACCTTGAAGGCCTTGCTGGTTTCGAGATCAACGATTCCGCTCAACTTCCGGTCGAAGTAGAGGTGAACATGTACCGCCAGATAGGGTTGAGTGAAGGCGTAAATCCTTTCGCGTGCTGTTGTGCGGGCCATGGAGGCGATGACATCGGCGCGGCCGGCCTTGACAGCCTTCTGGGCCTCCAGAAAGTCCATCGCCTTCAGCTCCACCGGGATTCCCGTACGACGCTCCCACAGATCCCAGCGATCTCTTACCAGTCCTTGGATCCGGCCCTGGGAATCCACGAAGCTGATTGGCGGGAAGGCTTTGTTCACCACTACCCGCAGGGGCCATGGGGACGGTGGTGCTGCGCTGGCCGTCAAGGGCAGAGCCAGGCACGACATCGCCAGCAGGTGAGGCCAGGATGAAACGCGAAACGAGGATCGGAGGGAATTGCCGAAAATGTGAAACAAGTACGTTGCCCCTTCGGATCACCCTCGGGAGAGATTAGCTGTAACATTCTCACCCCATGGCGCCGGCACCATCGCGCTTCGCGTTGTCACTTGAACCTGCGGGCCCAGGCCGGAATGCGAAAGGATGCGATGGGCTCAGGTTATCTGGGAGACATCGGATCGGATCGGCCCGTTGCTGGCCGCCTCATTCCTGTAGGCGGGGACGAGGGAGCCTGGTCGGCGTGCGATCGCCTCCACCGGCGTATCAGGCCCCGCTTCGCTGCGGGCCGTCAGGTGGCCTGAGCACCGCCAGGGCCTCGGCCCGGTGCTGGCCCTGCCAGCCCCACTGCCACTGCCAGCCAGCCGCCTCCGCCTCCTTCACGATCGCCTCGGGGTCGGCCGGATGGTCCCACTGGCTGAGGTGGGCGATCACCTCCTCCTGCCGTTCCGGCTCCAGCGGGCTCCAGCCGCGCACCCGGGCGCAGTAGCGCGCCACGTAGCTGTCGCGGCTCTCGCCCGGGGCGCGGAACACATCGGCCCAGAGCAGCAGGCCCCCCGGCGCGATGCGGCGGCGGCAGCCCCGCAGGAAGCGGCCCTTGTCCGGCTCCTGCAGGTGATGCACCGCGAAGCTGCTCAGGAGCAGATCCACCGGCGGCCCCTCCGGCTCCGCCTCGGCCAAGGCCAGCAGATCGCCCTCCAGAAAGCGGCTGGGGTAGGGCGCCACCCCGAGGGCCTCGGCGGCCAGGGGCAGCACCGCCCCGTTCAGGTCGAGGCCGGTGAACGACGCCAGGGGCAGACGCCGCATCAGCGGCGGCAGCAGGGACAGGTCGCCGCAGCCCAGATCCATGGCATGGGGAGCCCTCGCCCCGGGTCCGCGCTGCTCCAGCCACTCATCGATCGTTCGCGTGATGGCGGCGGTGAGGGCGCCGTGCTCCATCAGGTCGTGCTCCAGCACCCGGCGGTAGGTGCTCCAGTGGCGGGAGAAGAACGTCATGGCAGCGATTCTGGTGGCCCCGGCGCCCGCGATGCCGCCAGCCAGTCAGCTTTCGGAGGCCATCGCTATGGTCAGCGCCACTTCGGCGCAGTGGCGCGGGTATTCAGTGACGGAACGGCGGATGCATCTGGTGCGCTGGGCGCTCACCACCGGCTGGATCCTGATCATCCTGTCCCTGCTCTACGACCCGTTCACGCCCCGCTTCACCGCGCCCGACCACCCCTGGAGCCCCCTGCGGCTGCCCCAGGGGTGCGTGCCGGTTCAGGGCACCTGCCTGAGCGAGACCCCCTATCCCCTGGGCACCACCCTGTTCTGGGGCCTGGTGGTGCCGTCGGGCATCTTCATCCTGCTGGTGTTCGGCCATGAGCTGTGGCGGCGGATCTGCCCGCTCTCCTTCCTCTCCCAGATCCCCCGCGCCCTGGGGCTGCAGCGCCAGATCGCCAAGGTGAACCCCAAAACGGGCGAGAAGCGCCTGCAGCTGGCCAAGGTGCCGGCCGATTCCTGGCTCGGCAAGCACTACTCCCGGCTGCAGTTCGGCTGGCTGTTCGTGGGCCTCTGTGGCCGCATCCTCTTCTTCAATGCCGACCGCCTGGTGCTGTTCGCCTGGCTCAGCTTCACCATCCTCTGTGCCATCGCCGTGGGCTGGCTTTACGGCGGCAAGAGCTGGTGCCAGTACTTCTGCCCGATGGCGCCCGTGCAGAGCATCTTCTCCACCCCCACGGGCCTGCTGGGCAGCAAGGCCCACATGGCCAGCACGCCGATCACCCAGTCGATGTGCCGCACCGTCCAGCCCGACGGCAGCGAGCAGAGCGCCTGCGTGGCCTGCCAGCAGCCCTGCATCGACATCGACGCCGAGCGCACCTACTGGGCCAAGCTGCCCTCCCCCGCCTTCGCCTTCGAGCGCTACGGCTACGTGGGCCTGGTGTTCGGCTACTTCGTCTACTACTACCTCTACGCCGGCAACTGGGAGTACTACTTCTCCGGCGTGTGGCTGCGCCAGGAGGACCAGCTGGCCCAGCTGCTGCGGCCGGGCTTGTTCCTGTTCGGCCAGCCGATCGATGTGCCCAAGCTGGTGGCGGTGCCGCTGTTCCTGGGGCTGTGCACCTGGCTGGGCACGGTCGCCGGCCGGGCGATCGAGTCGGCCCTGCGCAGCCGGGTGCGGCGCCGCGGCGCCGAGCCCGACCGGGATCGGATCCGCCATCGGGTGTTCGTGGTGGCCACCTTCCTGGTGTTCAACTTCTTCTTCCAGTTCGCCGGCCGGCCGCTGCTGCTGCTGGCTCCCGACTGGGTCCAGTACCTGTTCGACGTGACCCTGGTGGCCGTCAGCACCCTGTGGCTCTACCGGGCCTGGAACCGCTCCCCCGATCTCTACGGCCGCGAGAACCTGGCCGAGCGCTTCCGCAAGCAGCTCACCCGTATGGACCTGGACGTGAGCCGCTACCTCGACGGCCGCTCCCTCGCCGACCTGGGCACCGAGGAGGTGTATGTGCTGGCCAAGGTGCTGCCGGGCTTCACCGGCCAGAAGCGGCTCGAGGCCTACAAGGGCGTGGTCCGCGAAGCCCTGGAGGAGGGCTTCGTCAACGCCGCCAGCAGCCTGGAGGTGCTCAAGCAGATGCGCCTTTCCCTGGGCATCAGCGACGGCGAGCACCGCCTGGTGCTCGATGAACTCGGCGTCGAGGATCCCGGCCTGCTCGATCCCGACAGCCGCCGCAGCCTGGAGGACCAGATCCGCCTGAGCGGCTACCGCAAGTCGCTGGAGCGGCTCATGCTGGTGCAGCGCCTCGGCAGCGGCTCCGTGGCGGACGGCCCCGATGGCGCTTCCCTGCAGGCCCTGCGGCGCGAGTACGGCATCTCCTCGCTGGAGGAGGAGAAGGTGCTCGACGACCTCTCCCCCGCCGCCGCGGCGATCCACAAGGTGGAGCGGCTGCTGGAGCGGCTGCCGGCCCTCACCGATGGCTACCGGGCCCTGCACCAGAGCGCCCTGCGCCACCAGTCCGCCGTGCTGGCCCTGCTCGACGACCGGTTGCAGCTGCGCAAGGAGCTGACCCTGCGGGCGATCCTCGACGGCCTGGCCACCCTGCAGGAGGATCCGGCCGTGCCGGCCCTGGTGCAGCGCCTCCAGGCCATTGCCCCCCTGGAGCTGCCGGAACTGCTGCACCGGGAGGGTTGGGAGTCCCGCCTGCCGGTGGGCGGGGCCGACACCCTCGCCCACCCCGGTGGCGAGGCCCCCTCCTGTTCCCTGGAGGTGCCCGTCGACGAAACCCTCGGTTTCCTGGCCAGCCTGGCCGCCGATGCCAGCCCCACCCTCGCCGCCGCCGCCCTGTTCCTGACGGCCTGCCTCGATGGCGGCCGGGCCCGGGCCATGGCGTCGGAGCTGGGCGTGCCGGGGGCCCCGCCCCTGCTGCTCCAGACCGCCCGGGCGGTCGAGGCCCTCGACAGCCACCCGCAGCTGCGGGGGTTCCCTGAGCTGGAGAAGCGGGTGTTCCTGGCCCCCAGCGATTTCTTCCGCCGCAGCGACGCCGACACCCTCGATGCGCTTGCCTCCCAGGCCGATGTGCGTTCCTTCGCCAAGGGGGAGCTGATCACCGAGGCGGGCGACACCTGCCGCGAGCTGCTGCTGCTGATCGAGGGCATCGCCCGGGTCCATCACCGGGACGGCGAGCGCACCTGGGTGAAGGACCTCCAGCCCGGCCGGGTGCTCGACGAACTCCAGGTGCTCACCCACAGCGCCTCCGAGAGCACGATCGTGGCCGAGGCCGACGGCACCCGCCTGCTGGCGGTGCCGGTGGATTCCTTCGATGCGGTGCTGGAGCGCGATCCGGACTTCGCCCGCCGGGTGCTGGAGCTGGAGAGCGGCCAGCTGCAGCGGCTGATGCGGGCGGGCGGGGCCTGAGCCCGGCGCCCCTCGGCGCCGTTGGTACCATCTCCGCCATGTATGTGCTGATCGGTGGGGCGGGAATGATGGGCCTGGGTCTGGCCCGCCAGCTCCTGCAGCTCGGCCATACCGTCGCGATCATCGACATCGATCCCCTGGCCTGCGGCTTCGCCCGCGAGAAGATCGGCGTGATGGCCTTCGAGGGGAGTGCGGTCAGCTCCACCGTGCTGATCGAGGCCGGCATCCGCAAGGCCGATGCCGTGGTGGCCGCCCTGCGGGACGATGCCCTCAACCTGGCCCTGATCACGCTCTCGCGCAGCTACGGCAGCTCCCACATCGTCGTTCGGATGCGCGACCGCGAATTCCTGCAGGCCTACCGCCTGGCGGGGGCGAGCCACATCATCAGCACCATCGATCTGGCGGTGGCGACGATGGCGAATGCGATTGAGTTTCCCGATGTCGAGTCGATGATGCACTTCGAGCAGGGCCAGGTGAAGGTGCTCAAGCTGCCCGTCCCCGCCGACTGTTCCGTGGCCGGCCGCACCGTCGCCGCGATCGCCCAGGATCCCCGCTTCCCCAGCGGTTCCCTGATCATCGGCTACCAGCTCAATCCCGAGGCGAATGTCGAGATTCCGAACGGCAGCACCGTGCTTCAGGCCGGTTCCACGATCCTGGTGGTGACACGGCCGGAGTTCGTGCACCCGCTGATCGGCTATCTCGGCCTGAAAGCTAGTCGTCGTCCAGCGCTAGAAGTCTCTCATCCAAATCTCTGACGAAAGGCTGCACCAGATCGTCCATCACGATCCGCTGGCGCAGCGCCTCCATCAGGGCCCCCTTCTCGGCCAGCAGCAGGCGCCGGCGGATCGCCTCCAGCGGTCGGCTTCCCGCTTCGTCGGCGCCGGAGCGGCCCTCGCTGTAGGCCTCCCGCAGCACCCGCTCGGACGACGCCACCCGCGCCTGGTAAGAGGCCCACAGCTCCTCATAGGCGGTCTTCGGCAGCACGCCGGACTTCAGCAGCCGGTGGAGTTCCTCCTGGGCGGCCTTGGAGGCGATCAGCTGGATCTGCAGCCTGCCGATCTCGGTGCCCACCGGTGACACCTGGGCGATGTTCAGGCGCCTGATCAGCCAGGGCAGCGCCAGCGCCTGGATCACCAGGGAGAACAGCACCGCCCCGAACACCAGTTCGATGATCCCGCTCCTGCCGGCCAGCGACAGGGGAATCGCCACCGCCATCGCCATCGACAGCGAACCCTTGATGTTGCCGAGCACCAGGACGTGCTGCCAGCGCAGGGGGATCGGCCGGTCGAAGCGGCGCAGCAGCGCCAGCAGCCCGTACACCGTGACCACTCGCGCCAGCTGGTAGGCCAGCACCACCAGGGCGATGGCGGGCAGCGATTCCCACAGGGTCAGGGGGTTGATCTCGATGCCGATCAGCAGGAACAGGAAGGTGTTGACGATGAACCCCGCGTACTCCCAGAAGTTCACGACGGTGAGGCGGTCGGAGGCCGTGCCGCTGCGGGGCAGGCCGAGGTTGCCGAAGACCAGCCCGGCGATCACCACCGCCACCGCTCCGGAGACCCCCAGGCTCTGGCCGAGCTGGAAGGTGCCCAGGGCGAGCGCCACCGTGAGCAGCAGGGAGCCGAGGGGATCCTGGAGCCGCAGGAACACCGGAAGGCACAGGTAGCCCAGAACGCCGCCGACCAGCACCCCGCCCACCGCCACCACCACCATCTCCCGCAGGCCCTGGGCCACCGTGATCGATCCCGAGGCGTGGATCACCAGCAGCAGGTTGAAGGTGACCAGGGCCGCCGCATCGTTGAACAGGGTCTCGCCCTCCACGATCGTCGTCAGCCGCGCGGGCACCCGGATCTCCTTGAAGACCGCGATCATCGACACCGTGTCGGTGTTGGCCAGGATCACCCCCACCAGCAGGGCCGGGATCCAGGGAAGCCCCAGGGCCAGGTGCACCAGCAGGGCGATGACGCCCGAGGCGACCAGCGAACCCGGCAGCGCCAGCAGGGCGATCGGCTTGAAGGTGCTGCGCAGTCGGCTGATGTCGGTGTGGATCGCCGCCTCGAAGATCAGGATCGGCAGGAAGAGATTGAGCACCAGGGAGGGATCGAGCCCGATGCGGCGCGAGAGCACCTCCGTGAACGGCAGGCCCGCCAGCACCAGACCGGTCACATAGGGCAGCCGCAGCCGCTGCGCCAGCAGGGCGACGGCCGTCGCCAGCAGCAGCAGCACGATCGAGAGCCCCACTAATTCGGGGATGGCAGCGGCCGTCGGCCCGGTAGCCGCGCTGCCCGCCACCCCCGTTTCCATGGCCACCATCAGCTCGTTCACTCGGCCAGCGCGGGATTGGGGTCTTCGGTCCGCTCGGATCGATCGCGGAGCCCCATTATTGGGTCCGGCGGCGGCAGGTTCTTGTCCACGGGGATCGCTGGGAAGGGTGTGGGGCGAGCCGGGACGCTGCCGGCGGTGCTCTCCCTCGGCCTGGCGGTCGCCACTGCGGCCCCGGGCCTGGCGGCGACGTCACCGGCTGCCGCCCCCTGCGAGGCCAGGATCCGGGTAGTGCAGGCGGAGATCCTGTCCCGCAACCTGGCCACCGGCTCCGGGCCGCCGCTCAACGCCTTCCAGCAGCTCAATCCCTACGCCCTCGAGCAGGCCGCCGCCCTCGACCGCGCCCGTGCAGCGGGCGGCCCCGCCGGCCCCCTCGACTGCCTGCCGCTGGCCGTGAAGGACAACTTCGCCACGGCCGACCAGCCGATGGCGGCCGGTTCCCTGGCCCTGCTGGGCAACCAGCCCGCGGCCGATGCCGAGGCGGTGGCGCGGCTGCGGGCCGCCGGGGCGATCGTGGTCGGCACCACCACCATGGACGAGTTCGCCTTCGGCATCCGCGGGCTGTCGGGGGCGGCGGGCCGGGTGGGCAACGCCTACGACCCCTGGCTCAGCCCCGGGGGCTCCTCCTCCGGTTCCGCCGTGGCGGTGGCGGCGGGGTTCGTGCCCCTGGCCCTGGGCAGCGACAACTGCGGCTCCCTGCGCCTGCCGGCCGTCTACAACGGCGCCGTGACGCTGCGACCCACCCAGGGGCGCGTCTCCAGCGCCGGCCTGCTGCCGCTGGGTTTCGTCAACGGCACCCCGGGGCTGATCGCCCGGGACCTGGACCTGCTGGCCCGGGGCCTGGCGGTGCTCGATCCCACCTGGCGGCCCGAGCAGGCGGCGGCCCCGCCGGACCTGCGCGGCCGGCGCCTGGCGGTGCTGGCCCGGGCCGGCGACCAGGACCTGGCGCCCACCTCCGAGGCGGCGGCGACGGCCCTGCGGCAGGCCGTGGCGCTGCTGCGGGCGGCCGGAGCGGAGGTGGTCGAGGCGCTGGTGGTGCCGGGGCTCGACACCCGGCTGGGGTCGGATGTTGGGGGTGGGGGCGCCGCATCGATGCCCAGCTGGCCCGCTACCCCGGCAGCCGGCGCAACTGGGACGACATCTGCGGCTCCGGCCGCCTGCCCCCGGAATGGACCCCGGCCGAATGCCGCGACCTGATGGCGAGCGATCCGGCGGCGGAGGCGCGGGCACGGCGGCGGATGGCCGCCAACCGCCAGCGGCTGGAGCAGGCCCTGGTGGCCGGGCGCCTCGACGGCCTGCTGCTGCTGCCGGATCGGCGCGGTGGCGCCCAGCGCGAGCCCTCGCCCGCCATCACCTGCATGGTGAGCAGCACCAGCGGCCTGCCGGCGGTGGCCCTGCCGGTGGCCGTCGATGGCCGCGGCCTGCCGGTGGGCCTGGAGATCCTCGGCGCCAGCGGCAGCGACGAGCAGCTGGTCGGCATCGCCGCGCTGCTGGAGGCCCGCCGCGGGCGGCTGCCGGCCCCCCGGCCGGTGGCACCCCTGGCGTCCCCCCTGGATCTGGCGGCCCACAACCGGCTGGTGCCGCTGCTGGGCTGGAACGCCTGGCGCAGCCGCCGCGGCGAGGCCCTCGGCGATCTCGAGCCCGCCCGCTTCCGGGCCCTGACCCGTGCGCTGCTGGGCCGGCCCGGTGATGGCGGAAAATCGGAGCCGGTGCCCCCGGCCCCTGCGTCCCCATGATTCCCCCTTTCCGATGAACATCGACGGCAGGCCCTGGCGCACCATCTGGCTCGAGGAGGGGGGGCGCTCGGTCGGTGTCATCGACCAGACCCTGCTGCCGCATCGGTTCGTCACCCGTTCGCTCACCAGCGTCGAGGAGGCGGCCGAGGCGATCGCCACCATGGTGGTGCGGGGGGCTCCCCTGATCGGCGTCACCGGGGCCTACGGGCTGATGCTGGCCCTGCAGGCCGACCCCTCCGACGCCTCCCTGGCCGCGGCCTTCGAGCGCCTCGACGCCACCCGCCCCACCGCCATCAACCTGCGCTGGGCCCTGGAGCGGGTGCGGGCCGCCGTGCTGCCCCTGGCACCGGAGCAGCGCGCCGAGGCGGCCAGGGCCGAGGCGGGCGCCATCGCCGAGGAAGACGTGGCCATGTGCGAGGCGATCGGCGACCACGGCCTGCGCCTCCTCCAGGAGATCGCCGACCGGCGCCCCGTGGAGCGCCGCGGCCAGCCCCTGAACGTGCTCACCCACTGCAATGCCGGCTGGCTGGCGACCGTGGACTGGGGCACGGCCCTGGCGCCGATCTACAAGGCGCACCGCTCCGGCCTGCCGATCCATGTCTGGGTCGACGAGACCCGCCCCCGCAACCAGGGGGCCAGCCTGACGGCCTTCGAGCTGGGCCGCGAAGGGGTGCCCCACACCGTGGTCGTCGACAACGCCGGCGGCCACCTGATGCAGCACGGCCAGGTGGATGCGGTGATCGTCGGCACCGACCGCACCACCCGCACGGGCGATGTCTGCAACAAGATCGGCACCTATCTCAAGGCCCTGGCCGCCCACGACAACGGCGTGCCCTTCTACGTGGCCCTGCCCGCCTCCACCATCGACTGGTCGATCGGCGACGGGGTGAAGGAGATCCCGATCGAGGCCCGCTCCTCCCTGGAGGTGACCCGCATCGCCGGCAAGCCCGCGGCCGGGGAGCCCACCAGCGTGCAGCTGGTGCCCGACGGCAGCGAGGGCTTCAACCCCGCCTTCGATGTCACCCCCGCCCGGCTGGTGACGGCCCTGATCACCGAACGGGGCGTGGCGCCGGCCAGCGAGGCGGGACTCCAGGCCCTCTATGCCGACCCGGTGGCCGCGGGCTGAGCCGCGGAACGCTGCCGCCACCAGGGGTTCGGTTCAGAGCGAGGGCCGCAGCAGGCTGATGGGTTCGCCAGGGCCATCCGGCCGGACCGTCAGGGTGGAGAAGGTCCAGCTGCCGGCCTTCTGGCGGGCCTCCACGTAGAGGGTGCCGCTGCTCCGGGATCCCTGCAGGGGAATGGCCAGCCGGGCCTCGCCCGTGCCACCCGAGAGGCTGACGTTGCCGGAGACGAGGAAGCCCCCCTGGATCGGTGTGCCCAGCCGGCCGATCACCACCGGATCCCGCTGGGCCCTGGCCAGGGCCTCCTTGTAGGGCGTGGTCGATTTGAGCAGCCCGAACACGAGGCTGACGATCAGGGCGATGAAGCCGGCCACGCCGGCCAGGCCGGTGAGGCAGCCGGCCGGTACCAGCCACTTCCAGTGGCGGGCCCACCCGCTGGGGGCCGGGGTGCTGTCCGTGGGGTGACGCGGGTCCATGACCCCTCAGAGCCCTTCGAAGCGGACGTTGAGGTTGAGCTGGTTGGGGCCTATGGCGGTGGCCTGCAGCACCAGGGCGGCGGCCTTGCCGTCGGCGGTGCCATCCACCTTGGTGCCCGCCGGGGGATCGAGCACCAGGTTGAAGCCCCAGGGGCCCACCACGGTGTTTTG
>Ga0194124_10006689_pt1 | contig 10170 bp, 9 predicted proteins | sample TA2KigCas0mmetaG_FD_148605 | JGI IMG/M metagenome (GOLD analysis project Ga0194124, IMG submission 148605) | Freshwater microbial communities from Lake Tanganyika, Tanzania - TA2015031 Kigoma Deep Cast 0m | ecosystem: Environmental > Aquatic > Freshwater > Lake | place: Tanzania: Lake Tanganyika...
CTATCGTATCTTGGGTTGTTTGCGATAATGTCTTTAATAGTCTTCTTTGGTTTTTTATTTTCCTCCATTATAAGCACCTTCTATTAGTTTCTCCAAGAACTCTTCTGGTTTCAACCTTTTCCGTTTAGCAACTTCTACTAACATTTCATAGTATAGTGTCCTTACTCTTACCTGTTTATACATTTACTTGTCCTCTATGCGATTTTACAATAAAACTATCTTTTGATAATAATATACTTCTTTTTGAATGGTAATAGTCAAGAAGTATATACCATTTATCCTTTTTAAGGTGATAAGAGCATTTATCGTATTTACCAAGACTTTTCAATAGATTTTTAATAAAGTCTTGTTTCATATACTTACATATTTGTTCCAGTTCATATCTGGTCTCTTCATCAGGTTCAATACCATTAGTCTTGCAAGCAACATAAGTCTTTAATGCAAGTCTCTCTTTATCTAAAACTCTCATATTATTCTATGGTGTTGTTAGGTTTTTTCTGTTTTTAGACTTCATACCTTCTTTGATATAGTTTCTAACAAGTGTAGAAACTGGAACATATGATAATGAACTTTCCATAGTTAGTTCTCTATAAAGTAAAGTCTCTTCGGTTGGGAATGAGACATTAATGTTTTGTCTTTGCATAATGGTCTTACTGCGTTATGATAGGGTGTGAGTTAATAAAGTCAAATGATAAGTGAGAACAAGTCGTCTCTTTATTTAAATAACTAAGTGCATTATAAGGTGTTGTAACTGGGGTAATGTCTATTTTTTTCCATCTAGATAAACACTTGGTTTCATCTCTAATAGAAGTATTAAGTATATCATATAGAGTATCAATATCAAATGTATTTAAGTTTTTACCTGTGAGTAGAATATGAGTATGGTATTGTAGTTTTACCTTACCCTTTTCGTGAAATATAAGAAGGTTAGGAAACTCATACTTATCTGGTCTATCAAGTCTTTTGATACCATAAAGTTTCTTTAAAATACGACACTTGACTTTTTGTGTATCTTTAATAACCTGTTCTTCTTCGTTGCGTTTCTTCTCCCAATACTTATAAAGTGGAACTTCATTCCATATATCTCTATTTGTTTTAAACCCATATCTATCACCGAACCCAAATAGTTTATCAGTTTCTTTTAAAGGTTTAGAATGTTCTACTGGGTGTTGATAGTGCATAGTAACCATAAAAACTGGTTCTACACCTAATAAGAGTTGGTTATGCAGATAAAGAAGAACCTCAATATAATAGTCATAGTCTTTCTGTGTTCTGATATTCAACTTGGGGTGTAATGGTATATGTCTTTTATGCAGTTTAATGGAAGGGTGGGTCATCGTAATAAATAAAGATACAACAAAACATTTGAGTTTTTACCCCAAAAAGTTAATATTTAAACTACTTACTTGTTTCCCCAAGTATCTTCTAACTTCGTCTTATGATAAAAACTACTGGTAGGTTTAAAAAACAGGTTTCTTTTTGAGAAACCGACACTTGTTTATACTATCCAAGAGGGACTAACTTTTTCGGTAGGTATTTCAAAACTCAAATGCAATAGAACGGGGTGTTGTCGCATCCCGTTTTATTTATGCATATTTTACCACAAATGCAACAACTTGTCAAGCATTTTTCTCCTCTTCCTCTTACAACGCAGACTTACACGACAAGGAACTGCGAGCAATATAACGCACACACTATATTAAAAATAACCATTTATTATCTTCCCAATAGTGTTTATGTGTAATAAGTTGCATCAAAACTAACCAAAACCTTTATTGACTACTGACTTTACTTGTTTTGTTACAGAGGCACTCTTCATTTGATAATGAGTATTCGGTTTTCTTTTTATATTTGTAGGGTTTTGCATATATTCCCATAAACCATCTCCAAATGCAAATGGGTTTATGTTTTTTGGTATTTCTACTGAGTTTAGAAGAAATATATTAAATACTCTTTCAAGCATATCGTTAGTTACACCCAGTCCATAGTCTATAAGTTCTTCAAGAGTGTCTCTTACTCTTTCTGTTTCAGCATATATAAGTCCTTCATTTCCAGCATCATCTTCTGTCGGGAATGCGGTAAGACCATTAGCAATAGCACCAAAACGAAGTCCTCTTGGTGTTAAACGCGACATATTGTACCACTCCCAATACTTCGTCGCAATAGTGTTAGAGTGGGGTATCTTATAATGTATTACCTTTAAATCTTCTGGTCTTATTATTATTTCTTTTTCCTTATCAAACTTATACCCTTTTATTTTACTTGGGTCGCATTCATACTTGCATAGTATAGGTTTTAGTTTCTTTTTATCCCGTATTACTTTCAGTTCTTCTGTTTTTGTATCAATATACTTATCACTTGGGACATACCAAGTATCCTCAGTATTATAATATCTGTTATTTTGGAACTCTTCGTCAATTCTATTGTCTGTTATTGACCTATGGGTAAAGTAGTAAGCAACATTCTCATCAAGACTATAAGACATCCCAGTTCCAGCATTTTGCAGGTAATAAATGTCACCCTCACTTTTTATACCTCTCCGCACCATTTCCGTTTCTTTTACTGAAAACCCCCTGTAAATATAAAACTTTGCATTTTTTCTTATGCAGTCTCTCAACATTTTATAGTCCTGAAAAGTCATAGCACTAACAATATCATTATTAAATGACTTTGACTTTTCCTTGTATTCTTCTTCAAGAAGTTCTATTACTATATTACTATCGTTATTAGTGCAGTATTCTGTTATTTGTTTCCCCCACATATCGTTAAGTTCATCGCATACTGAATAAGTTTCCAGTTTTAACATTGTTATGCATAGACTACATAGTAAACCATCTTCCTCCAGCATCTTCATTTGTTTATATCTGTTCTCATTTGATAAAGGGCATATGCAGTTTCTTGAGAACTCAATAACAATATCTGTTAAAGAACCGAACTTATCAAGGCAACCTTGTGTGTATAGTTGGTCGTGATAGACTAGTACCCTCAATAGTCTTTGGTAGTTTTTAAGAAAGAATTCTCCGTTCTTAAAGACTTTCTCTAATTCTTTTTCCCATCTTGCATCACTCGTCAGTTGAGTTAGTCGAAACTCCTGTGCGGATGGTCTTTCGGTTAATGGTCTCTTCTCAAACTTATCAAGAAACAAGTGTATCGGGTTTATTTCTAATAGTCTTTCAGTTGGTAAGTCATCTGCGTATTTTCTTGTACTCTTTATTAACTCCTTTTTGGTTTTCCTATCCATCGGTTTTGTGGTGTCGGTCGCAGAACCTCCCACCATCATCCCGCAAATGGAATGACGCAGAAATACCCGTTTCACTCCGCATCGTGTCTTGCAGGTGCATCTGGGAGTGTCTGGTGTCCCACCTGTTCCGTGTCTTCGTCCTCTGGTTCAAACCCAGAGCAAACCCAGACGAGTTCAAAAAAAAGTCCTCCGCACTCCTGCGGAAGACCTATGAAGCAAAACTACTTCCTTTTATATTATAGCATACTTTTCTCTATTTGTCTTCTTTTAAATATGGGTTGGTTTCACTAGGCATCCAATATTTTCCTATGCAAGGTGCAGCATCTCCATCTCGGTAGTTTTCACCAAACTTCTTCTTTTGTTCTTCTATGCATTCATAACCTTTCTCTAAATCAGTCTTTTGCGAGCACGAGGTCAATAAAAGAAAAAGTGGAAACAAAAGGAGAGGCAACAGGTATTTCATATTATTTACTCTTTCCAGAATGGACTTTCCGTTTTCTTCGCAGGTAATACATAACCCATCTCTTCATACTCTTTTTTCTTTTCAAATGCATCTTTTAGAGACTGCATAGCATCATCCATACTCAAAACACCATTAGCAATATCATTTTCGTAATACGACATCTGCATCTTTGCAAGCAGTTCGTTTTTTTGTTCTTTTGTTAGAAGTCTCTTCTTACCAGCAACTTTTTTATCGTATGTTGAGGTCGCACGAACTTTTAACGATACAGGTTTTTCTGCGAACTCAATATTAAAGTCGTCCTTCAAACCTTTTACAAGATAATGAACTACAACCCCAGTCATAGAAGTAGGTAGTTCTGCGAGTTTGTCCGCATCAATATCGGCACTATCAATATTACCTTTCTTTGAAAGAATACTGATAAGGTCTTTTACAGCATCTTCTACATTCAAAAGAATAGTAGTTTTATTGTCTGCGGAAATAGGAAGTATGATAGTTTCCTTTTCCACCGCAACGATAGGAGCAGCAGTCATATCAGGTAGAACCTGTTTTAGATACTCCACCAGTATATAAAAATGAACCAACCCAGTCAAGCATCTTGCACCTTCTATCAATAAAACTTCCTTATTGCATTACCGAAGGCATGTTCACTTTCACTTATCAATAGAAGGTGGTTTCCAACCTTGTCCCTTTGTTATTTCATCACTCATCATAAGGGTGGTTAAGTGACTATATGTTTTTTCAATATAGGTGATACTTGTTCCCATATTCAAAGCAAGAGTGTGTATATCAACTTTATTAAGAAGTCTTTGGGTGCAATAAAAATGTCGGGCAGAATATAATGTGATATGTCTTCCATCCTGTTCTAACTTATCTTTTAAACCTGATAGTTCAAGAACACTTTGCAGTCTTTTTTCCATAGCGGGTGTTTGATATGGGATATTCGCACCTCTTTTTGTTTTTGATAGGTTTATAAAAACATAGTCGTCTCTTTCAGGTTCATATCCCAACTTCTTATAGTGACTTTTTATTCTATCCAGTTTTTCTGCGATAGGAGCAACAATATTTCTACTTCTTCCTGTTTTAGAGTTCTCTGCGTGGATATGAATAACTCTGTTTATTCTCTTGTTGTCTGCATTATCAGTTGGATTTACACTTATGTCTCCCCACTTTATACCCAGCATCTCCTTCGTTCTTGCACCAATATTATAGTTAATACTGATATAGAGGGCAAATACTCTCCTTTTGACTTGTTCTAACTCACTTATGTCTTTTTCTCTGCAATACTTATCTCTCATCCATTTGGTAAGTATTTCGTATTCTTCAACATTTAGCACATCTCTTTTTGGTTTATTATCTGGTTGCACTCGTAGATACTTGAACTTTGGAAACTCGTTTAATGTTATATACTTGTCTTCAATAGCAATATCATTATACATCTTCTTGACGGCAGCAATAGTATGGTTTATTGTTTCACGACTTCTACTCGTATCCTTGTAATATTGTTTTGGTTGGTTTAGCATCCACATCCCAAAGTCTTTTCCTATTTCTGGTGATATTTTCTCAATATGCACCTTTTCAAGTTTCAAGAACCTAATATAAGCAGTCCAATATTTTAGTTGTTGTTTCAGTCTCCCAAACGACTTATATGTAATACCTTGTTTTGGGATATTAGTAAGTTCCCCACTTCTTCTTTTTAAATACATTTCAACCATTTCGTTCGTAGATATTGAAACCATTTTCACTCCTTTCATCAACTTATCTTTCTTTTCTCTATATAATGTCTCCGCAGCAACGAGAGCATTAACTCTGTGTCTTGTTCTTAAAGACTTTGAAAAAACCTTCTTAGTTTCCGTATCGTATATCCTTACATAATAGTTCCCAGTTTTGGTTCGTCCGTCTCTGTATATAATGCAGTCATCTCTGGTCTCAAACACAAACTCCTTATCAACGAATATTTTTCTGTCTTGACTACTTTTTTCCTCCTCTCTTAATATATTATCTACCTCTTTCTTTTTTAGAGCACCAAGAATATCTACTATCTGTATAAAGTCGTCCGCATTAAGACCCCTCGCATCCAGTAACTCTGCGAGTGCATCTATATGCGGTTTGTCTGCGGGTGGGGTCAAGTCTTCAACTGGTCTTCAACGCAGTCTTCCCGTGCATCCCCACTCTAACTGACCTTCAACTCGTTTTCAACTCTGGTTTTTGCGTTCGTTTGGTTTTGAAAAAGGTAGTTCTTGCAGTTGTTTTCGGGGAATACGACCCAAATACCCCTATCAGTAGTGCATCCCCACTTTTTTCAACAAACCAGTTGCAGCAACGAGTTTGGAGTGGTGCATTTTATCCTTCAACTCATTTTCAACTGAACCCCCGACTTTCCGCAGCAAGTTTTGGCACCAGTTCCTCCCCTCATTATCCCAAGCACCACAGACATTTGGGTAATGAAATATGGTTAGTATATAAGCGACCTTTTGAGAGCAAAATAACTGGGGGAAATATTTTTATATGAAAGATACTTCACCCCTGTTTTAGGTGCGTTGTAGGTTTATAGTATCTTGCGAAATAATATATGCATAAGTGTCCCTACGATACTTCGTCTAATAAGTCCTCCACCTTATCCATCCACATTCTAAATGTAAGTCTTTCACCAGAATAGTAAAGTCTTCTAAAATGAGTGATAAATGCATTCACATCTTCATCTACCATATATTTTTCAAGACCCTTCGAAAGTGTTGGGTCATTAGTGAGTTTATCTATTTTCTCCTCCCTTTTGCGTTTTTTATAGGCAGAGAGCATCCGTTTAATGGTGTTATTTGACTTTTCCTGTTTAGCATCATATAACATCCTTTCTCTAATGCGTTCCTCTAACTCGTCATCCCAACCACTATATTGTCTATCGTATCTTGGGTTGTTTGCGATAATGTCTTTAATAGTCTTCTTTGGTTTTTTATTTTTCTCCATTATAAGCACCTTCTATTAGTTTCTCCAAGAACTCTTCTGGTTTCAACCTTTTCCGTTTAGCAACTTCTACTAACATTTCATAGTATAGTGTCCTTACTTTTACTTGTTTATACATTTACTTGTCCTCCGTGTGACTTATTCTATGGTGTTGTTAGGTTTTTTCTGTTTTTGGACTTCATACCTTCTTTGATATAGTTTCTAACAAGTGTAGAAACTGGAACATATGATAATGAACTTTCCATAGTTAGTTCTCTATAAAGCAAAGTCTCTTCGGTTGGGAATGAGACATTAATGTTTTGTCTTTGCATAATGGTCTTACTGCGTTATGATAGGGTGTGAGTTAATAAAGTCAAATGATAAGTGAGAACAAGTCGTCTCTTTATTTAAATAACTAAGTGCATTATAAGGTGTTGTAACTGGGGTAATGTCTATTTTTTTCCATCTAGATAAACACTTGGTTTCATCTCTAATAGAAGTATTAAGTATATCATATAGAGTATCAATATCAAATGTATTTAAGTTTTTACCTGTGAGTAGAATATGAGTATGGTATTGTAGTTTTACCTTACCCTTTTCGTGAAATATAAGAAGGTTAGGAAACTCATACTTATCTGGTCTATCAAGTCTTTTGATACCATAAAGTTTCTTTAAAATACGACACTTGACTTTTTGTGTATCTTTAATAACCTGTTCTTCTTCGTTGCGTTTCTTCTCCCAATACTTATAAAGTGGAACTTCATTCCATATATCTCTATTTGTTTTAAACCCATATCTATCACCGAACCCAAATAGTTTATCAGTTTCTTTTAAAGGTTTAGAATGTTCTACTGGGTGTTGATAGTGCATAGTAACCATAAAAACTGGTTCTACACCTAATAAGAGTTGGTTATGCAGATAAAGAAGAACCTCAATATAATAGTCATAGTCTTTCTGTGTTCTGATATTCAACTTGGGGTGTAATGGTATATGTCTTTTATGCAGTTTAATGGAAGGGTGGGTCATCGTAATAAATAAAGATACAACAAAACATTTGAGTTTTTACCCCAAAAAGTTAATATTTAAACTACTTACTTGTTTCCCCAAGTATCTTCTAACTTCGTCTTATGATAAAAACTACTGGTAGGTTTAAAAAACAGGTTTCTTTTTGAGAAACCGACACTTGTTTATACTATCCAAGAGGGACTAACTTTTTCGGTAGGTATTTCAAAACTCAAATGCAATAGAACGGGGTGTTGTCGCATCCCGTTTTATTTATGCATATTTTACCACAAATGCAACAACTTGTCAAGCATTTTTCTCCTCTTCCTCTTACAACGCAGACTTACACGACAAGGAACTGCGAGCAATATAACGCACACACTATATTAAAAATAACCATTTATTATCTTCCCAATAGTGTTTATGTGTAATAAGTTGCATCAAAACTAACCAAAACCTTTATTGACTACTGACTTTACTTGTTTTGTTACAGAGGCACTCTTCATTTGATAATGAGTATTCGGTTTTCTTTTTATATTTGTAGGGTTTTGCATATATTCCCATAAACCATCTCCAAATGCAAATGGGTTTATGTTTTTTGGTATTTCTACTGAGTTTAGAAGAAATATATTAAATACTCTTTCAAGCATATCGTTAGTTACACCCAGTCCATAGTCTATAAGTTCTTCAAGAGTGTCTCTTACTCTTTCTGTTTCAGCATATATAAGTCCTTCATTTCCAGCATCATCTTCTGTCGGGAATGCGGTAAGACCATTAGCAATAGCACCAAAACGAAGTCCTCTTGGTGTTAAACGCGACATATTGTACCACTCCCAATACTTCGTCGCAATAGTGTTAGAGTGGGGTATCTTATAATGTATTACCTTTAAATCTTCTGGTCTTATTATTATTTCTTTTTCCTTATCAAACTTATACCCTTTTATTTTACTTGGGTCGCATTCATACTTGCATAGTATAGGTTTTAGTTTCTTTTTATCCCGTATTACTTTCAGTTCTTCTGTTTTTGTATCAATATACTTATCACTTGGGACATACCAAGTATCCTCAGTATTATAATATCTGTTATTTTGGAACTCTTCGTCAATTCTATTGTCTGTTATTGACCTATGGGTAAAGTAGTAAGCAACATTCTCATCAAGACTATAAGACATCCCAGTTCCAGCATTTTGCAGGTAATAAATGTCACCCTCACTTTTTATACCTCTCCGCACCATTTCCGTTTCTTTTACTGAAAACCCCCTGTAAATATAAAACTTTGCATTTTTTCTTATGCAGTCTCTCAACATTTTATAGTCCTGAAAAGTCATAGCACTAACAATATCATTATTAAATGACTTTGACTTTTCCTTGTATTCTTCTTCAAGAAGTTCTATTACTATATTACTATCGTTATTAGTGCAGTATTCTGTTATTTGTTTCCCCCACATATCGTTAAGTTCATCGCATACTGAATAAGTTTCCAGTTTTAACATTGTTATGCATAGACTACATAGTAAACCATCTTCCTCCAGCATCTTCATTTGTTTATATCTGTTCTCATTTGATAAAGGGCATATGCAGTTTCTTGAGAACTCAATAACAATATCTGTTAAAGAACCGAACTTATCAAGGCAACCTTGTGTGTATAGTTGGTCGTGATAGACTAGTACCCTCAATAGTCTTTGGTAGTTTTTAAGAAAGAATTCTCCGTTCTTAAAGACTTTCTCTAATTCTTTTTCCCATCTTGCATCACTCGTCAGTTGAGTTAGTCGAAACTCCTGTGCGGATGGTCTTTCGGTTAATGGTCTCTTCTCAAACTTATCAAGAAACAAGTGTATCGGGTTTATTTCTAATAGTCTTTCAGTTGGTAAGTCATCTGCGTATTTTCTTGTACTCTTTATTAACTCCTTTTTGGTTTTCCTATCCATCGGTTTTGTGGTGTCGGTCGCAGAACCTCCCACCATCATCCCGCAAATGGAATGACGCAGAAATACCCGTTTCACTCCGCATCGTGTCTTGCAGGTGCATCTGGGAGTGTCTGGTGTCCCACCTGTTCCGTGTCTTCGTCCTCTGGTTCAAACCCAGAGCAAACCCAGACGAGTTCAAAAAAAAGTCCTCCGCACTCCTGCGGAAGACCTATGAAGCAAAACTACTTCCTTTTATATTATAGCATACTTTTCTCTATTTGTCTTCTTTTAAATATGGGTTGGTTTCACTAGGCATCCAATATTTTCCTATGCAAGGTGCAGCATCTCCATCTCGGTAGTTTTCACCAAACTTCTTCTTTTGTTCTTCTATGCATTCATAACCTTTCTCTAAATCAGTCTTTTGCGAGCACGAGGTCAATAAAAGAAAAAGTGGAAACAAAAGGAGAGGCAACAGGTATTTCATATTATTTACTCTTTCCAGAATGGACTTTCCGTTTTCTTCGCAGGTAATACATAACCCATCTCTTCATACTCTTTTTTCTTTTCAAATGCATCTTTTAGAGACTGCATAGCATCATCCATACTCAAAACACCATTAG
>Ga0194124_10006710_pt1 | contig 10150 bp, 14 predicted proteins | sample TA2KigCas0mmetaG_FD_148605 | JGI IMG/M metagenome (GOLD analysis project Ga0194124, IMG submission 148605) | Freshwater microbial communities from Lake Tanganyika, Tanzania - TA2015031 Kigoma Deep Cast 0m | ecosystem: Environmental > Aquatic > Freshwater > Lake | place: Tanzania: Lake...
CCCCTTCGGTGCACAAGTTTATTACAACAACACCATCGATAAATTTTATTACGTTTTGAGGGGTGCCATCTCCAGCGGTGAGGGCCGAAATGTCACCTCCTCTGATAAAGGACTTGCCTACACCGGGCGGGTCGAGTTGTTGCCTTTAGGAAAGTTTACCAACGGTGGTGACTATTTTGAAGGTGATTTGGCGCGTGAAAAAAAACCTAAGCTTTCGGTCGGTGCCACCTGGTCCGGAAACTACAACACATTGCGAACCGGCGGACAGCTTGGTAAGAGTTTGTATTCACCACGTGACATGAAAACGGTGATGTTGGACGTCTTGTATTTTAACACAAAGGTTTTGCGCTGGCAACGGAATTCCTAAAGCGGACTTCACCGGATCCCATTACCACCAACACAGCGGGTGACAAGCGATTTATTTATGTCGGCCATGGAGAAAATTACCAGGCCAGTTATCTGATGAAAAATGATTTTGAATTGGTGACCCGTTATTCTGCGGTTACCCCATCAGAGGAGATTACTGATCTGGAGGAACAGATCAAGCAATACACGTTTGGTATGAATAAATATATCCGTGGACATCGGATCAAGTTGCAGTGGGATCTTACGTATGAAAAAAATATCTGGCTCAAACCGGTTGATGACAATTTAAACCGTTGGCAAGTCCGTTTCCAGGTCGAAGCTGGAATTTGATTTTACCTATACCTGTTTGTGCCTGTAACAACTTTGCGCAAAGCCATCCTAGGTTTTACCGAGCCGATTTCAACAGGCCTTCTTTAAAGCCAATAGACCCCTGAGCTTGTTTATGCCGAGCGTTTAACTTTGCGTATACCTTCAAGACCCCTGAGCCGACCCCTGAGCCGACCCCTGAGCCTGTCGCGAAGGGGTCGAAGGTGTCGAAGGTGTCGAAGGCATCGAAGGGCCCCCCTCTCTTCTTCCCCCTCATTTCCTCCTTACTCGTTAATTTTACCTCTTGACATAAGAAAAGTATGGTGAATCTGAATGCAGTGAAGGTAGAGGTGGATGCTTCCTATTTGTATGGAATACTGGCAAAACATGAGCCCGATCCTGATATGGCCTATGTTTTCAAAGAGATGAGCGAAATCGAGCGTGGTCATGCAATTGCATTTATGACAAAGAACGGTCTGACTGAAGCCGATCTGCCTGCTCCTTCTGGTAGGGCTCGGACCCTTGAGTTTATCGGACGGGTATTGGGCTACGATTATATCCTTGGCGTATTGTTGGATACAGAAAAGCGCTTGTCGGCCTCCGTGTTGAAGGCCAGGAAAGATGCAGGTTTACCCGTGTCCTTGTCCGATACCGCGCATGTCACGATTGTGAAAAACATCATGACGGGCGGAAGGAACCTATCGGGTTCTAATTTAGCCCGATTCGAAAAGCGCCATCGTTCGGTGGGGGGCAATGCATTGAGGGCTGCGGTGTTGGGCGGTAACGATGGATTGGTATCAAACTTTTCGCTGGTGATGGGAGTGGCTGGGGCGGTAAGTGGACAGCAGGAAGTATTGATTACAGGTTTGGCAGGTTTGTTGGCCGGTGCGTTATCGATGGCCATGGGTGAGTGGATTTCGGTAAAAAGCTCGCAGGAGTTGTATGAGAATCAGATGGAAGTGGAGATGGAGGAGTTGGAAAACAATCCGGAGGGGGAGGAGCGGGAGTTGGCCTTGATTTATCAGACCAAAGGCATACCGGAGGCCCAGGCAAAGGCGATGGCGAAGGAAATAATGGGCAACAAGCAGCAGGCCCACGATGTATTGGTGAAGGAGGAATTGGGGATCAATGCGGAGGAATTGAAGGGTTCGGCAATGGAAGCTGCGGTTGCGTCTTTTGTCTTTTTTGCTGTTGGAGCGATCATCCCTGTTATTCCCTTCTTCTTTTTCGGCGGCATGAAAGCTGTATTGATCAGTGCCGGTTGCAGTACGGTAGGATTGTTTATGATTGGTTCAGCGATCACCTTGTTTACTGGCCGCAGTGTTGTTAAAAGTGGCTTGCGACAGGTTGTTTTTGGCCTTGCAGCTGCAGCCGTCACCTACGGCATCGGTACCTTAATAGGTGTAAGCTTACAGTAGTGTAGGTGCTCATCAAAAGCCCTATCCTCCCCACTCGCTCTCCTCCTCGCTCTATTCCAATTCAGGTTTTTGCTATTCCGAGTCAGGTGTTTTCACCTGACTCAACCAACTATAAAGCCCCCTGAGCTTGTTTATGCCGAGCGATTACTCTGTGAAGAATTCAAAGGCCCCTGCGGGCCGACACCTGAGCCTGCCGAAGGTGTCGAAGGGGCCGAGGTCTGGTGCCCGGCCTTCGACCACCTCGGCTGCGCTCGGTGACTAAGCTCAGGCCTCCTTTAAAGCCAATAGCCCCCTGAGCCGACACCTGAGCCTGCCGAAGGTGTCGAAGGGGCCGTGTTGTAGCCGAGGTACCGAAGGTGTCGAAGTGGCCGAGGTCTGGTGACCGGCCTTCGACCACCTCGGCTGCGCTCGGTGACTAAGCTCAGGCCTCCTTTAAAGCCAATAGCCCCCTGAGCCGACACCTGAGCCTGCCGAAGGTGTCGAAGGTGCCGTAGTGTAGCCGAGGCATCGAAGGTGCCGAAGGTGTCGAAGGGGTCGAGGTCTGGTGACCGGCCTTCGGCTTCGCTCAGGCCTCCTTTAAAGCCAATAGACCCCTGAGCCGACACCTGAGCCTGCCGAAGGTGTCGAAGGAGCCGAGGTCTGGTGACCGAGCGAAGCCGAGGTCTGGTGACCGAGCGAAGCCGAGGTCACACCCCATTCCCCATCCGGCCCATCCGCGGTTTCCCTGACCATCATTTAGCTCAAGTAAAGGTTTAACATGTCATTTCTCCATTTTTTCCCATTTATGAACTTTTTGAAAAAATATTGGGAATTGGATTGGAAAGGAATAGGAGGTAGCCTTTATCTCAATTATAATTCAAGCATAAATGCTGATATTGATACCAAATGGGGGAGTTCAAGGGGTGGATAATTCTAATGGTAGCTAACCACGGTTAGGTTGAAATTGGTTTTTTTGATCCATCGGCATTTTATAACGGTTTCATTCTGGGAAATATTGTTCAGGCTTGGAAAAAAAATATTGACATGCATATGTGTAGTCTCATATGGCGTCATAATTTTACTCAGGGCTTGGTCTGACCAGCGACAAAAAGTTGTTCAGGCCACCACTAAAAAACGACCACTACGACTAAAAATTTTACATTAAAAAAGATGATTATGAAAAACGTCTAATTGTCCTCTGCCGATCAGCGACAACAAACGACCTGGATGCGGCGAGTAGCCGTGGTTTGGGTGATGCTTTTGAGCAGCTTTGGGGTGTTTGCACAGCCTCAACTCAATTTAACAGGGAATACTCCTGTTCTTACAGAATGCAATCCGACAGCAAAAACAATTGAGGATGCGTTCGGAACAGTAACAGTTTCAGGTGACAATTGCCCATCTAATAGTCAAACTGCATTTGCTGGCAACATTAAAAGTGAAGGTCCAAGCTGTGATAAATCTGGCAATCCACAAGGTGGAGGAAGTAGCTTTTTCAGGTACTTTTCAGCCACAACAGCATCCACTCAAAATATCAGGTGTCGAATTGGCCGCCGTCTGCGACCTATACCAGGGCCGTCTGGTCAATGCAAAAGAGGAATTTGGTGAGAGCCTGTTCACGACAATCAATTACAAAGATCTCCTCGATAGAAAAGACATCGACGCGGTATTGATCTGCACCACCGATGTATGGCATGCACGCATTGCGATGGATGCTCTGGCCAAAGGAAAACATGTGTACTGTGAAAAGCCAATGGTCTATAAAATCGATGAGGGTTATCCGGTCATGGACGCAGCGAAAAAATCCGGTAAAGTGTTTCAGGTCGGTAGTCAACGGGTAAGCAGCATCGGATACCTGAAAGCAAAGGAATTGCTGGCAGCAGGCGAAATTGGAAAACTCAATATTTTTGGTCAACGCAGTGTACGACCGACAAAGTTCCATCGGCGCCTGGGAATACACGATCCCCAAAGACGCAAATGCCCTAACGACCAACTGGGATAAATTCATCGAAGCCACCGAAAAGATGGCCTATGATTCAAAAAAGTTCTTCTGGTGGCGAGCCTTTAAAGAGGTGGGTACAGGAGTCGCAGGTGATCTGTTCATCCACCTGCTTAGTGGTTCACACCTGATCACCGGATCCAAAGGTCCGGAAAGTATTTACAGCACCGGACAACTTAGCTACTGGAAAGATGGTCGCAACCTACCCGATGTAATGTCCGGCGTGCTCCATTATCCGGATGCTCCCGAACACCCTGGTTTTTTAATGACCCTTCAGGTGAATTTCATCAGCGGCACCGGTGGACAAGAGATTATCAGACTCGTAGGTTCAGAAGGTGTAATGGAAGTAAAAGGAAATAGCCTGACCATAAAGCACAGTCTGATGCCCGAAGCACCTGGCTTTGGGGGATACGATTCATTGTTCACATTTTCAAAAAGCATGCAGGAAGAGATGCAAAAAGAATACAATGCCAGGTGGACCCCCGAACAACAAAAGCGGAAAATAAAAGAAGACGTCATCTTTAAAGCACCTGCCGACTACAGCGACCACCTCGATCACTTTACCAATTTCTTTGATGCCGTACGAACCGGTAAGCCTGTGGTGGAAGATGCTGAATTTGGTTTCAGAGCCGCGGCACCTGCGTTGGCCTGCAACGAGAGCTATCTTAATAAGAAGATCATTCAGTGGGATCCCGTCAACATGCGGCTGAAATAATTTTTAAAATCATCTCCTAAAAAATCATTTCGCCTTTTTAGCGGCTTCGGTTCGCTATTTTTGAGCCATGGAAAATCCTGTAATAATTTTTGGCACCGGTCCCATTGGTCGTTCTGCCCGCGACATCTTTGAAGCCAATGGAAACATGGTTTATGGCTATCTGGACGATCGTTCTGATCTCCATGGTACACAAATCGATGAAATCACCGTCCTGGGAAATACAGACGATGACGGTTTCCTGAAATTGATAGGTAAAAAATGTGAGGCCTTTGTGGCCGCTGATGATCTCCGTCTTAGGAAATCATTGGTGAAGATGCTCAATGATGTAAGACATGTCCAGCCGGTAAACGCAGTTCATCAACGGGCAGGTCTTTCGCCTTTGGCCATCATCGGACATGGTAATTATTTTGCTGCCCGCACTGAAGTTGGTCCCGGAGCAAGCATTGGTAATCATGGTTTATTTCATACCGGTTCGCAGGTCGGAGCTGAATGTGTGGTTGGCCACTATGTTCAGATCGGCGCTGGTGCTGTGATTAATCCAGGTGTGATCATCGAAGATGATGTTTTCATTGGGTCAGGTGCCATAGTGGTTTCAGGTGTTAAGCTTGGTAAGGGCGCCCGGATCGGTGCTGGTTCAGTGGTTATTGCACCCGTTGCTGCGGGTGAAACTGTTTTCGGAAATCCCGCTAAACCCGTTAAGTCCTGAAGGTGAAATTCTCTGCGACAGATTTGATCATCAATCGAGATGGATCCATTTACCATCTCCACCTTAAACCGGAAATGGTAACCGACAAAATTATTCTGGTCGGTGATCCAGGCCGGGTTGGTCGGGTTAGTCGTCACTTCGACTCCATCGAGTATAAAATCACCAACCGCGAATTCGTTACGCACACAGGCTACTATCATAAAAAGCGAATTAGTGTTATCAGTACCGGGATTGGCACCGATACGGTGGAGCTGGTGCTCACTGAACTTGATGCCCTCTTCAATATTGATTTGAAAACAAGAAAAGCACGCACTAAATCCAAGAAGTTGACATTAATCCGGGTTGGCACCTCGGGATCACTGCAGGACGATGTAGCTCCGGGCTCTTTTTTGGTTTCGCAACTGGCCATCGGAATGGACAATCTGATGAGTTTTTACCATCATCCCACCACACTTGGTCAACGTCAGTTTTGCGATTCACTTCGGATATATACCGGACTTCCATTCACGCCATATGCAGCAGCCGGTTCCAGTCGTTTGCTGAAAAACTATAAGCCCTATATGATGGAAGGGGTGACCGTTACCGCTCCAGGTTTCTATGGCCCCCAGGGAAGGCTTACCCGCAAGGGCAATCGTTTCCCCGGATTCCTGAATCGGCTTTCTTCCTTCCGTTTCAATGATCAGCGCTTGACCAATTTTGAAATGGAAAACGAATTGATCCAGGTCGCTCTGGATCGGATTTGAGGCGGAGTCTTTTTCATTATTTTGCGGGAAATGACTGAACCCGAAATCTTCTCACTGCCCAACGGTATTCGGGTAGCCTATAAAAGAGTGACATCTTCGAAAATCGTTCATTGCGGCATCATGTTTAACATCGGCAGCCGCGATGAGAACCGAACCAATCAGGGGATTGCTCATTTTTGGGAACACATGGCCTTTAAGGGTACTCGTAAGAGAAACGCCTTTCAAATACTCAACCGTCTTGAAACCGTGGGAGGGGAGTTGAATGCATTCACGGACAAGGAAAAAATCATGTTCTATGCCTCGGTCCGCAGTGAACACGCAGAACGTGCTGCTGAATTGCTATCCGATATTGCCTTTCATTCCATTTTTCCGGAAAACCACATCAAGCGTGAACGAAGGGTTATTCAGGAGGAGATGGCCATGTATTACGATGATCCGGACGGTGCACTCCAGGACGAGTTTGATCAGCTGATATTCCACCGCCACCCGATGGGGATGAATATCCTGGGAACTGAAAAGACCATTTCTGCCTTTAGCCGGACCGACTTTAAAACATTCATCCTAAAAAATTTTGATACACGTGAGGTAGTATTTTCAATAACCGGTGATCTGACCATGAGCCAGGTTCAGACGATTGCCAAAAAATCTCTAGAGCCAGTGAAGCGACAGATCTCACGAAAAGCAAGCGTACCGTCTTTGAAGACTATACGCCTAAAAAAGTCACCATCAGGAGACCGGTAAAGCAGGCCCGCTGTGCATTGGGACGGCCATCTTTTTCCATACGCGACGATCGACGTGTGCTGCTGTATTTCCTCAACAATATTCTTGGTGGACCAGGGATGAATTCCAGGCTTAATTTGTCGCTACGCGAAAAGCATGGTTATGTTTATTCCGTTGGCTCCCAGTACATTCCCTTCTCCGATACAGGTTTGTTTGTGATTTCGTTTGGAACAGAGCCGGGTCAGATCAAAAAGACCATAGCGTTGGCCAAAGACGAGTTGAGAAGGTTGGTCGACAGACCTCTTAGTCAACGACAGCTGAGTATTTCCCGCGAACAATTTTTCGGTCAGTTGGCAATGGCGGAAGAAAACCACATTGGCTTTATGATGATGATGGCGCGCAACGTTCTGGATTCCGGTGTTGTGATGTCGTTTGACCATATCCTGGAGAGAATCCGGGCTGTTACTCCAAAAGAATTACAGGTTGTGGCCTCTGAGTCCTTTGGACTCTCAACACTTAGCACGCTTATTATGGAACCCGATCCCTTGGTGGCATGATCGATTCTGATTTTAGTGGTTTACTTGGATATGCGGAGCGGCACACTTCACCAGAGTCAGTTTGGCTTAAGGAAATTCGTGAAGAAACTGAACGTGAGGTTCGGTCGCCACACATGTTGTCGGGTCATCTTCAGGGGCGATTGCTTGCCTTGTTAAGTAATTTAATTCAGCCTGAATTCATTCTTGAAATCGGCACCTATACGGGCTATAGTGCATTATGTCTGGCAGAAGGTGTTAGACAAAAGGTCGTTACCATTGAACAAGACGCAACGCTTGAGGAACGAATTCGAAAAAATTTAAGCAGATCTCCATTATTAAATAAAGTAGATCTCAAAATTGGTTCAGCGCGTAATGTCATCCCTGAACTCAATCAGACATTTGGGCTGGTGTTTATTGATGCAGACAAAAAGGCCTATGCCGATTATTACGACATGATCTTTCCGAAGGTATTGTCAGGTGGATTGATTCTGGTGGACAATGTCCTGTGGAAGGGAAAGGTGATGGATGAGGTTCAGGATGCTCGTACAGCCTCTATTGTTGCGTTCAATAAAAAGATTCTTAACGATTCCCGCGTCGAGCCGCTTTTGCTCCCCCTTCGTGATGGTTTGTTGATCATCCGAAAAAAGCCTGAAAACCAGTAGGTTGTCAGGAGGTTAGATTTTCACTGTTATTAGTCATTTCAGTCGTTGCGCCATTGGTGAAATAATCCTACTTTGAGCATCGAAAAATTTTACCATGGCTGATTTCCAGATCAAAAAAAATCCAAAAAAGTACGACGTCTGTATCATAGGCTCAGGTGCGGGCGGAGGGATGGCAGCATACATGATGGCGCAGGCAGGCATCAAAACTGTTCTGCTCGAAGCCGGACCTATGTATGATCCAAAGAAAAATGTAACCCAGATGAAATGGCCGTGGGAATCGCCTCGTCGAGGTGCCAGTACGGCCCACCGTAACTTCGGTGACTTTGATGCTGCTTACGGCGGATGGTCGCTCGAAGGTGAGCCCTATACCCATAAGGATGGCACCAAATTCGACTGGTTCCGTTCCAGAATGTTGGGTGGCCGAACCAACCACTGGGGAAGAATTTCACTGCGATTTGGCCCAAAGGATTTTAAACGAAAGAGCATCGATGGTATGGGCGACGATTGGCCGATTGGCTATGAGGATGTAGCGCCCTACTATGATCGTGTTGATAAATTGATCGGTGTATTCGGTTCAAAGAGGAAAATCTGCCAAACGATCCAGACAGTATTTTTCTACCCCCGCCAAAACCACGTTTGCATGAACTTATTATTAAGGATGCAGCAACTTCGATTGGAATACCGGTAATTCCGTCACGATTGTCCATCCTCACGAAGGCTTTACCAGACAACAAAGATCGTGGTGCTTGTTTTTATTGCGCACAATGCAATCGGGGTTGTCAGGTTTACGGCGATTTTTCATCGTCTTCTGTTCTGGTTAATCCTGCCATCAACAGTACCCATGTCGATGTCATTGCCAATGCAATGGTACGGGAGGTTTTGACCAACGATGAAGGCTTGGCCACCGGAGTTTCTTATGTCGACAAAACTGATATGCAGGAATATACGGTTCAGGCACGTGTGGTCATACTTGCGGCGAGCGCCTGTGAGTCGGCCAAGGTTGCTGATGAACTCTAAGTCAGCCCGCCATCCAAATGGTATTTCCAATTCAAGCAACATCGTTGGAAAATATCTACACGACAGTACCGGTGCAGCCATGGGCGGTATTTTGCCGAAGCTGATCGGACGTAAGCGGTACAATGAAGATGGGGTAGGTGGAATGCACGTTTATACACCTTGGTGGTTGGACAATAAAAACTTGGATTTCAAAAGAGGTTACCACATCGAATATTGGGGTGGTATGGGTATGCCTGGTTATGGATTTGGGGGTTTGGTATGCAGGGCCTCAACGGAAAATATCCGGGCCGAGATGGCAAAATGAAACCCGCTGGTGGATATGGCGCTTTGCTGAAGGACGATTACCGTTATTTCTATGGAGCAACTTTCGGAATGTCTGGAAGGGGAGAGGCCATAGCAAGGGAAGACAACTACTGTGAGATCGATCCGAAGGTGGTGGACAAGTTTGGTATTCCTGTGCTTCGATTCCATTACAAATGGAGCGAAGAAGAGGTGAAGCAAGCGCGACACATGAAGCAGACCTTCGCCGAGATCATTGACAAAATGGGTGGCGTGGTAACGTGGGGAAATGATGGAGCGGAAAAGGATTACGGACTTGAAGCTCCCGGTCGGATCATCCATGAGGTTGGTACCACACGGATGGGTGATGACCCCAAGCGTTCGGTGGTTAATCGATACAACCAGGCGCACGAGTGTAAAAACCTTTTTGTGGTCGATGGTGGACCTTTTGTTTCACAGGCTGATAAGAATCCAACCTGGACCATTCTTGCGCTCTCTATGCGTGCAAGCGAATACATCATTGAGGAAATGAAAAAACAAAACATCTGATATCGATATGGATCGCAGAAAATATCTTAAATCATTTACCGTAGGTGCCATCGGAACCGGTGCACTGCTACAGTCCTGTGCTCCAGGTGAAAAAACCAGTCAGGTTGCACCGTTGAATCATGATCGTACGCCCGAGGAAAAGGCGCACTATGAAAAGC
>Ga0194124_10006729_pt1 | contig 10118 bp, 6 predicted proteins | sample TA2KigCas0mmetaG_FD_148605 | JGI IMG/M metagenome (GOLD analysis project Ga0194124, IMG submission 148605) | Freshwater microbial communities from Lake Tanganyika, Tanzania - TA2015031 Kigoma Deep Cast 0m | ecosystem: Environmental > Aquatic > Freshwater > Lake | place: Tanzania: Lake Tanganyika...
AAAAATTATAATATTTTTATATATATATATATATATTAATGAAATTTTTACTTTTCTTATTATTTGTTTTCTCATTTTATTCTGTTAATTCATTAAATACATCTACAGGCACTAATTTACATGTTAATTTTACAAGTGAGGGATTAAAATGTGATTTATGTCATTTAGGCATATCTTATGTTGAAAATTATTTACAAAATAATCATACTGAAGCTGAATTAGAAAATGTATTAGATAATTTGTGCTACAAAACACCGGATAGTAATTTATGTATTGCTTTAGTGAATAATTATTTACCACAAATTATAGAACTTGTTGAAGAAAAAGAAACACCACAAGAAATATGTAGCCAATTAAGTATATGTGATACACATATCTACATTTTTAACAATACTAATAAAAACATTATTAAATAAAAAAAAATAATTTATAGTATTATTTATATTATAAACTATAAAGTCATGAACTTTATTGAAAGATTCAATAAGATAACAAATCCAATTACCTCATGGAAAGGAGCTGGAATAATTTTATTTGATAAAGATGATTTATCTTTATTACTAGTAAGGGATACCAAAAGTAAAAAATTTGGATTTCCAAAGGGTCATTATGAAGAATATGATAAAACACCATTTGAAACTGCTATAAGAGAATTAAACGAAGAAACAGGATTGAACAGAGAAGATATAGAATTATTATATGATGCTCCTGTTTTGTGTAAAAATAAATATTATTTTTGGGTAGGTAGAATAAATACTGAAATAAAAAATCCTGAAAGATTTTATATTACTAAAGAAGAACCAACAATTAGTTTAGTAAAGTATTTTAATATTAATAAAATTTTTGAATTAAATACTAATATAAGTTTAAAAAAATTTATAATTCTTTATGATAAATTCGCAAAATGTTCAGCAGCAGGTTCTCTACAACAAGGACATAAATAATTATAATTTGTTAGCCAATTATCAATACAATCTGTATGATATACATGATTACAATTTAAAATTCTAGTATCATCTTCTCCTTCAAAGCATGCTTGACAAACAGTGCATTTATTATTTATTTCCTTTATATTAGATTCATATTCTTTAAATTTTTTTCTTGTAATACCTTCTATAATTTCAGGTTTTACAGTTAATTTAATATTTTCCATTTGATTACCTTGTGGAGAATTTAAAAACATATCGCTTAATATAGCAAATGTATAAGATCTGCTAATTAACCTTTTAATTTCATCTACTAATATTTCATAAACAAGAGTATAATTATCATTAAAAACAACATTTATCTGTGAAAGAGAATATGTTAAAATTCCCGCTATAACATCAGAAAATTGATATTGAGGTGTATCTCTAAAAACAGTTCTAATCGTGTATTTAATCAAATTACTTAATTCATCTGTATATTGTAAATTACCTAAATATGATATTTCTATAATTGATGTTAATTCATCCGTTGTTGTAAATAATTTAGACGAAGATTCCTCCATTAATATATTAACTCTTTCAGTTATTTCAGTATTGGTATTCGGATTTATATTTATAATATTTGATATCATATTTAATGGATTAAAATATATATCATAATGTTCTTCTTCTTCACCATCTATATGGCCTTCTTCTTCACCATCTACATGACCTTCTTCTTCAACAACTTGGTCTTCTTCAACAACTTGGCCTTCTTCTTCAACAACTTGGTCTTCATCAATATATTTTGCTTCTCCTTGTTGATTATTTTGATTTACTTGATTATTTTGATTTACTTGATTATTTTGATTTACTTGATTATTTTGATTTACTTGATTATTTTGATTTACTTGATTATTTTGATTTACTTGATTATAAATAACATTAGATAGATCAATAGAAGGAGAAATAGAATAAACTGTAGAATTATTATAATTAGATTCATTTGATTCGTATTTAGCATTATATTCCATATTAGGATTATCTATATTACGCTTCATATATATATATATTATATATTATTATAATATTTCAATTTTTAGGTATAATAAATTGAAAAATAAATAGAATTAAAAAATGATAGTTAATATAATATAATAGAAAAATTAAATAATCTGATAATGGATAAATCAAATAAAAATGTAAATATTAAGATAGATACTGTTCCTTACTTACCAAATATATATTTTGGAAATAATAAAAAAAAAGATTTTATTGATTTTAGTAATGCTATTTCTGCTGATAAAACAATTTTTATATTTAATATGGTCGATACCGTAATTCAACAAGTAAAATATAATGATCCTAATTTTTTTTTATTTGGAAATAATAATAATTCTAATTTTAATCTTCCACCAATTAATTATTTTTATAATAATATCCTTAATAATAATTTAGCTAAAAATAATTATAAAATATTATCTTTTAGATATAAAAATACTGATTTTGATAATATTTTACTAAATCAAATTGGATATAATGCATCTATAAATACAATAATTCCTCCAAAAAATATAAATAATACTTTTTTTTCTAAAACGACTAGTTCAATAATAATTGATACTACAACAACACAAATAACTTTAACAATTCAAACTGGAAAAGGATTTCTTTTACCAACACAGTAGTAATAGTATCTTCTGTAACTAATTCATTAAATTATTTTAAAGGAATAGTTTTTTCTTATAATAATACAACTGGAGTTATTATAATTAATATTGATTCAAATGATATTAACGGAAGTTTTACAACATCAAGTTATTATTATGTAAGTGTATTAGGAAATGAATTTTTTAGGGAATTAGAAATAACTGATTTTAAAAGTAATAAATTTACAGTATATTTTTATTATTTCAAATATTTATATAATGATAGTAAAAATATAAATAATTATGTAAATTATAATATTTTTACTAATAATATTTTTTATAATAAACAAAATTGGAATGTATTTATTTATCCTTTTAATGATATTATTAATGGATATACATATGAAGGTATAAATAATTCAATTAAATTATATGTAATAAAAAATTCAATATATAACTATATTAATGTTATAGATTTTAGTGAATTAAAATTAACAAATATACAAGATAATATTGACTTTACATATTTAGAAACTAAAAAGAGTGATAAAGTTAAAAAATTAAATAAAACTTTTTATTTAAGTAAAAATATTAAATCATTTAATGATTATATAAATAAAAATAAAGATGACGAAAATATATTTATATCATTAAATGAAATTAATTATTATTATGGTGATACAATCGAGGATAATTTAGGTTATTTAAATTCTAATGTTAATTCAATAATAGCTGATTTTTTAAAAAAAAATAAAACATTTGTTAATACATCAACTGGGACAAGTATGTCTATGGATAATAAAATTTGTTATCTAAATACAAAAGATAAATATTTTAATAATACAACTTATGCACAATATATTTCTAATGTTGATTTAACAGAAAAATTATATGATTTTGATCTAATTTATTGTATAAATAGTTATTTTGATATTATTACTTATAAACAATATATTGAATCTAATAAAATTTATTATAATGAATTAGACTATATTAACCAGAATTTAAGAAAATTATTATTATTAATAAATAATAATCTTGTTTATAATGATTACGTCAATAGTCAATATTATAATAATAATGTAAAATATAATACAGTTAATACAAGCATCATTAATTTAATTGATAATCCTATAAAATTTACTATTGATGAAACTAATAAATTAAAAATAAAAGTAATTAATGATGCTGAAATTATAGATTTAAATACTAAATCATACATAATTTGTAGATATTTATTTATTTTATCTTATGTAAATTATGCTGCTGATTTATATACTTCTAAAACTAATACATCTGTTGAAATATATCCTAAAATAAATTCTATTTTAACTATTTTTATTGGAAATAATTTATCTTATTTTACTGGTAATAAAATTTATATATCAGATATCACTAATCCAACTGTTAATAATTTTGTAGGTAATGTATCTTCATATAATATTTCTACAGGAGCTTTAATTATAAATAATATAACAGTTATTAATGGAACTTATAAATATCCAACACAAACTACAAGTGCTGTAATTATTGTTCCAACAGTATCACCATTAACTTTAACCGTTGAAACTAATCTAGCATATAGAATTGGAAATAGTATTTTTGTAACAAATGTAAATAATCCAACTGTTGATAATTTTATAGGTAAAGTTTCTTCTTATAATACTACTACTGGAACTTTGATAATTAATAATATAACTAATATCAGTGGAACTTTTGGTTCATCGGTTATATATAAAGTTAATTTAAATATATTAGGAACAAATGGTTATAAAACAGCTACAGTTTCAACAACAAATATTAATCCTTATGTCACTCCTTTAACTTTAACTGTAGCAAATAATTTATCATATATTTCAGGAGATCCTGTTTATATATCAAATCAAAATAATTTATCAAATAATTTTATAGGTAATGTTTCTTCTTATAGTACTACTACTGGAACTTTGATAATTAATAATATAACTAATATCAGTGGAACTTTTAGTTCATCTGTAATATATGATGTTACATTTAATCAAAATATTTATAGAAATTATTATGTAAATGTAAAAGATATAAATTATCAAACTGAAACAACATCTGCTATAATAATAAATCCTTATCTATCACCTATAACTTTAACTGTTGGAATTAATTTAGCCTATGCTACAGGAAATATTATTTATGTGTCAGATAAAAATAATCCAAATATTAATAATTTTACAGGAGAAGTTTATTCTTATAATATAAATAGTGGTAACTTAGTTATTAATAATATTACAAATATAAATGGAATCTTTAATTCTCCCGTTATATATAATGTTGAATTGTATAATAATAGAAAAATCCAAAATTATTATATTTATTTAAATGTAGCATTTTATAATTCCATTTATATAAATATTATTAATCAGTTTAAAACAAATACTTTTGATGTTTGTTATGTTTGTAGAGATTATTTGAATGCTAATTTAACAATAAATCCAAGTATTTTTAATGTTTTAAAAAAAACAAATATGTATCAAAATATTATTAAATGGAATTTTATTGATACAAAAATATATTCTTTTGTATATAATTATGATTTATATTCTGAATATAAAGATAGACCGAATTCTATTATTATAAATAATTTTTATTTTTTATTAGTTAACATAATTCAAAATGTAACTTATAATGATGGAATTAATGATTATATTATTAATAATTTTAATGATATACTTTTTGAAAAAATAAATAATTTTATTTCTAATATGATAATTTTTAATAATACAAATTCCACACTTGGGTATAATAAATATCTATCAAAAACTGATTCTTTATTTAATATTGTGACTGATACTAATATAAATTCTAAGTATTACACAGAATTTAAATATTTACCAAACCAAAATTCTACTCCTAATAATTTTACTTATCCAATTGATACTAGTTTTACACAAATTAATTATTTACCATTTGGTGTTTATAAAGTTTTTAAGTTTAATAATTATAATCCATCTAGTTATATGGAAGGAGATTTTAATATATATCAAGTAATATTATCTTTAGAACTAATAGTTAAATATAATTATCAATTATTAATTAGAGTTTCTCCACCTTATGAATATGATGATAAATATTATGATTATATAATAGAAAATAATGAATTTAATAATTTTATAAATGATAATAATTCTTTATTTACAAATAGATGCGAAATGTATTTAATTATAAGTGATATTAATCAAAATATTATTTATGTTCAAGAAAATAGAATATTATGTTATAAATTATTTAATTTTTATAATGGAGCTCCAAGTATATTAAATAGATTAAAATTATATGTTAATACAGTATCGTACAATAATTTTTATGAAATAAATATAATTCAAGAAAGATATTATCCATATTATATTGTTAATAATACAACTAATTTTAATAATGTTAATACAATGGCCCTTGATTATAATAAATTAAAATTTTATCCTCATATTAATGATAATATAAAAGATATATTAATTTATGATTTGGAAAGATTTAATAATAATGTTTATAATATTAGCGAACTATATTACAATACAGAAATAATAATTGAAATTACAAAAAATAATGATAATCTTTATAAAACACAACAAATAATTGATAATAGTGTATATTTAATGTATTTATTAAAACTTATAATATTATTAAAAAAAGTTAAATGTTATTTTGTTATAATAAATAATTTAGGAGATTATTATAAATTTCCTATTAATGTTCCAATTAATAGTGTTCTTACTATTAATGATTTTTATAAAATAATTCTAAATGATATTCAAGAATTAAAAGATGCTTGTAATTATATTTATAATTTAAATATCTTTACAATTCCATTATCAAAATTAGAAAGTTTTATTTCATTATTTGTAAATGTCACTGAAATAAGTAATCTTTATTTAGAAACTATCCAAAAGTTATTTTATGATAATATTAATATTAAAAATTTAAATGAAAATAATATTAGTCTTTCTATTATATATATTGAAAATTTAATAATTGATTTTACAAATATTAAAAATGATACTATTCTTAATATAACTAATCAAACCGTTGAATTAAATAATTTAAATTTTAGTCTACAAGTAGAAGTATTTTTAAAAAAATATGTTGATACTTTTAGAATATTAAAATACTTTGAAGATAGTATTTATGAACTATCACCAGAAACAAAAGAATTGTTCTTAATTAAAAATCAAACATTATTATATTTATACAATATTAATTCATATTATGATATACTAAATTTTAATAAAATATTTGATAATGAATTTTTTGATATAACTATTAATAGTCTTAATTTAATAAAAAAAGATTATATTTTCTCAACTACACAATTAGAAACAAATCTTTTGTATAGTTATTTTTGTATTAGTAAATTTATAACAGCATTTAATGATGGTCCTTATAGTGAAATAGATTTTGATTTAAATATTCTAGAAATTGTGGAAAAACAATTAATTAAGTATAATTATTATTATAAAAATAATCTATCTTTAACTTCAATAACTATTAATTCAGTAATAATTGATATTAGCCAACCAACTATAACCTTACAAATACAACCTAATAAGGCATTTGATACCGGTAATCAAGTTATTGTTTCTTCAATATTAAATGCTTCTAATTATTTTAAAGGAACCGTTGATTCTTATAATACTATAACCGGTGAAATAATTATTACTATAACTGATACTTTTGGAACTTTTACTGATTCTACTAGATATTATGTAAGTATTTTACCATTAATTGATAATACAAATTTAAATTTATTACTTGAACAAATTAATAAGTTAATTAGTAATTATCCATATCTTAGTGAATTTATTCCTGAACAATATTTATTAGAATTTTATTATATTAATGATATAGTATATTATCTTAATAAATATGTTTATCTTATTAAGGAATTATTATTAATTGATGCTTATATGAAACAAATAATATTATTGCCAACTGATGTTAATCCTCAACCATATGATGTTTTATCTATGAATCTAAATGAAAATATAATAATATTAAAAAATATAATAATTAATATTGATAAAGTTTATAAAGATAATGATCAAGAAATTATTCATATTATTCTAAATGATAATACTAATAATATAATAAACTTTTATTCACAAATTAATGTATTCTCTTACAATGATCATCTTCAATTCAGTTCAAATAATTTTGTAACAAATGTCTGGAATCCCAAAACTTATAGTGAAACTACTATTTATACTCTCACCTCAAATTATTATACTTTTGGTTTTATTATTAATCCTCAAATTTATGCTCTTATTGAAATATTATATCAAAATAAAATAGCTTTTATTGATTCTTATAAAAAAATTATTGATGATAATATACTAATTAAAAATGCACTTAATTACGGTTTTGTTAATAATACTCTATCGTATAAATCCTAAAAACTTCTTTTATGTATCATGATAACAAACTCTTTCTATATCATAACAACAACTATTCATTTTATTTGCTAAATATCTAATATATCCTCCACTTGTTATTGTAAATTTCCATTTTGATATAGTATAGACTTTATCTTCTTCTAATTTATCATTCCATAAAGTAATAATTTCATCCTGTCTATAAGTATCTTTTTTAACTAGGTCTATTCTATCTTTAATAAGTCTTAATAATTCTATTGACGATATGGATTCTTCTAATATTTTTTCACCACTAATTAATTTAACCTTTTTACATGGTATATTTACAACTTTGATATTATTCTTTTCATAATACCAAAGAGGCTTTCTCATTCCATCCTGTATAACATATATTGACGAATACATTGGATATTGTTGTTCGTATTCAAACTCTTCTACACCATTATATATAGGTTCCCATATATTTTCACCTGTTATTTTCCCCATTATATCATATGTATCTGTTTGAATACCGTGCACTATCCAAGTAGTATAAGTTTTGTTTTTACCACAATATTTCTCCTTATCATAAATATCCTTGTCAGTCAATATAATTATTTTACCAAATGCTAATGGATCTAATCTACCTGCATATGCTACCTTTATTTTATTATCTATAGAATATTCTTGTCTAAATCTACTAATCATTTCATCCATCGTCTCTCCTATTTTTTTATCAAATAGTAGTATCATATTCTAAATATATAATTATACTATTGATTATTCAAACGATTATAAATCAATTTTTATAATTCCACTATAGTGGAATTTCGCTGTCGCTCAGTTCGTTTCACTCACGAAAATGTTATAATAATTTTTTTGTAAAACAAAATGAATATAAATAATTATTTTTTTGTAAAACTTTTTCCAAAATTTTATCAAACTCTCTCTCAAGTTTTTTTTGCCGAATTTTTGCCGAATTTTTGCTGAATTTTGCCGAATTTAATTACAGTTAAAAATAATATAAAAGTATTAATATATATTATATAAACATAAAGTAATGTTATATAAATGTGAAATATGTCAAAGAGAGTTTAAAAAGAAATGTCATTACAAAGACCATTTAAACAGGATAAATCCATGTATTAAAAATGCCGAAAAAAAACATGAAAATACACCAAATTACACCAAGCTTACACCAAAAAAGCAAGAAATTACACCAAAAACGGCACATAAATGTAATTATTGTTTAAAAACATATTGTAGAGCGAATGTACTAAAAAAACATTTATTAATTTGTAAAGTAAAAAAGCAAGATATAGAAGAAAAAGAAGAAATATTAAATAAATTATTAGAACAAAATAATAAATTATTATCAACAATAGATCAACAAAAAGAGCAGAATAATAAATTAGTATCAACAATAGAAGAATTAAATAAAAGAATAGATAAATTAGAAAATGACAAGAAAAGTAATCATACGCAAAACAATAAGAATGTAAAGAATCTAAACAATGGAACTATAAATAATACAATAAATATTGTTGCTTTTGGTAAGGAAGACCTAAGTAAAATAGATAATAAAGAATTTTTTGAAGCATTGACACAAATGGGTTACAAAATACCAGCTAAAATGATAGAAAAGATACACATCAATGATAAGTATCCAGAGTATAAAAACATTTACATATCAGACATAAACCGAGGGAAGACGATGGTACATGACGGTAAAAAATGGAAATTAGATAAATATAAAAACATAGGTGATAAGCTATTAGACAAGATTATAAATTTTATGGAAGAACGATACGAAGAGCTAAAAGATGATAAGAATATAACAGACAAGAAAAAAATGAATATGGAAAATAAGTTAAAAATATTAGAAATTATGAGAGATTATGAGAATGAAGAAGAAAAAGAAAGGCATGAATACTTAAGAGATAAATGGGGGAACATATTAAGATGGATTTGTATAATAATAGAGAGAGAATAGACGAAGAGAAAGTAGATAGTAAATCCGAGAATTAATTTTATATATAATCAAGAAATGAAGAAAGAAGGAAGAGGATTAGTTATGAGTATCAAGAATTAACTAAAAATTATTTTAATTATTTATTTACACAAGCAAATAATTTTATAAATAAAAAAGATGTGATTATATTATTATTTTTACATATAAAAACTAATAT
>Ga0194124_10006741_pt1 | contig 10105 bp, 2 predicted proteins | sample TA2KigCas0mmetaG_FD_148605 | JGI IMG/M metagenome (GOLD analysis project Ga0194124, IMG submission 148605) | Freshwater microbial communities from Lake Tanganyika, Tanzania - TA2015031 Kigoma Deep Cast 0m | ecosystem: Environmental > Aquatic > Freshwater > Lake | place: Tanzania: Lake Tanganyika...
GGTGATGTAAATCGCGATTTCTTGACAAAACTCATATTAAATGGTCCCGATGTGCATCCGGGTGCCAAAGTGCTGGAACGTAAAAATGGTGAAAATATCTCATTGCGAAATATTGACCGGGCTTCTATTGTATTAGAAAATGGTGATATTGTACATCGTCATATGATGGACGGTGATGCAGTATTATTTAACCGTCAACCCAGTTTGCACAGAATGAGTATGATGTGTCATATTGTCAAAGTCATGAGACTTGGTGACACATTTCGTCTTAACCTCAGTTGCACGAAACCGTACAATGCTGACTTTGATGGAGATAAACATCTTGTCTCAAACAGGAAGCAGTAAAATTGTGTTACTTCCTAGTCAATTATGTAAAATAACATAATTTGGCGAAACACCTTGATGCGGGAAACCCCTAAAGCCTTGGTTGTCTAATAAACAACCTATTGTAAAATCCACTACCAAGTCTGTTATGGAAACATACAGATGGCCGAGATAGAACTCGGGTATGGTAATAATGTGGTAGGATACATGGGCAATCCGCAGCGTTACTTCCTACTATCGTTTGGCAGATAATGGAAGGCGTTCAGAGACTGAACGGGTGTTGGTAAGCTATGACGGATTAGCCATCCAGAGCTTGCTTAAGATACAGTCCATCCACTTGGGAAACCTTGTGGGCGCATATGGAGATGAATATGCACATGCCACAAAATGTGATGGCAGAAACGGAGTTGCGTCATTTGGCTGCAACACCATATCAAATTATAAGTCCTGCGGGTGGAATGCCAATCATTTCAATTTACCAAGATTCACTTCTTGGTTCTTACCGCTTGACTCGTGAAAATATCAACTTTTCACCTCGTGATGCAATGAATTTGCTTATGCGTTATTCACATGTAGATGTTACTAAATTGGCAGGTAAATCTACAATTTCCAATTTTGAAATATTGTCTCAAATCATGCCTCAAATTACATTAATGACCAAGAATAAGTTGTTTGAAGATGGTGAAACGTTCGCGTCTTCCAACAATGTATTGGAAATCCGTAATGGTGAGTATATTCGCGGACAATTGGAAAAATCGGTCATTGGCTCTTCTACGAAAGGAATTTTACATCGTATTTGCAATGATTTCGGGAACATGTATGCTGCAAACTTTGTGGATGATTTACAAGCTGTTGTAAATGAATACATGAAGTTGAGTTCATACAGTGTGGGCATTAATGATTTGATTGCGGATAAGAAAACAACCACGGACATTATCAAAGTCATTGCAGAGAAGAAATTGGAAGCAAAACAGTTGATGGATAATGTGCATTTGGGCATTTTCAAGAATGAAACTGCAAATACAAATATGGCCGAATTTGAAAATCGTATAAACAATTTGATGAAACAAGCAGACAATGAAACCAGTAAGATTGGACGTAAAAGTCTGGATAAAAATAACCGTTTCTTGATGATTGTGAATTCCGGTTCTAAAGGTACGCTCATTAACATTGCACAAATGATTTCGTGTTTAGGTCAGCAATCTGTTGAAGGCAAACGTGTGCCTTACGGTTTTGATGACCGTACTTTGCCACATTATTCTAAATTTGACGACACACCCAATGCACGTGGTTACATTGAGAACTCGTATATTTCGGGTCTTACTGCTCCGGAACTCTTCTTCCATGCAATGGGTGGTCGTATTGGTTTGATTGATACTGCTGTCAAAACATCCAAGACTGGATATATTCAACGTCGTCTTATCAAGGCATTGGAAGATTTAAAAGTGGATTACGATATGACTGTACGTAATAGTAAGGGTAAAATTATCCAGTTCGCGTATGGTGATGACCACTTTGATTCAACCCGCGTGGAATCGCAAGAATTGCCATTGGTCGGTATGAGTATTGAAGATGTGTATATGCATTATGACATTATTGGTGTGAATGATGCAAATGAAACATTGTTATCAATCTACAGCAAAAGTACGAGTGACCGTATTAAGAAACAACGTGACGAAGCGAAATTGAAAAGTCGTGCATTAATTGATTATATGTTATCTATGCGCGATGAAGTAGTGGATGCAGTGTTTCATCATGAAAATGAAAAAGGCGTGAAAATGCCGGTTGCATTCCATCATATTATTAATAATATTCAAGGCAGTTTGGGATTAAGTGCCAATTCTATTGTGGATATTACACCACTGGAATGCTATCAATTAGTAGATGAATATTTTGCTAAATTGGAAACCATCTATTATGCACGCCCTACGCCATTGTTTAAATTGATGTATTACTTCTATTTGACTCCACGCACATTATTATGTATTAAACGTTTCCATCGCAAGGCTTTGGTTATGCTATTGGAAACAATTGTTCTTAAATACAAACAGGCGATTGTACATCCGGGTGAAATGGTCGGAGTGGTTGCTGGCCAATCTATTGGTGAGCCAACTACACAGATGACTTTGAACACATTTCATCTTGCCGGTGTCGCGTCTAAATCTAATGTAACTCGTGGTGTGCCCCGTTTAGAGGAAATTTTGCGTTTGACTAAGAATCCTAAAAAATCATCATTAACCGTATTCTTGAAACCCCAAGACGAGACAGAAATGGATAAGGCAACTAAATATGCAAATATGTTGGAACATACGAAATTAGTAGATGTGGTCAAGTCTGTGCAAATATGTTTTGACCCTATTGAAACAACGACTTATATTGGTGAAGATACAACATTGATGCAAACGTTCTATGAATTTGAAAATATGGTGACTGAATGTAATGAAGGTACTACTGATGCAACAACACCCCAACGTTCTAAATGGATTGTTCGTATGGAAATGGATGCGGAAACATTATTGGACAAAAACATTACAATGGATGATATTCATTTTGCGATTAAACACAGTTCATATGGTAATGATGTTCAATGCGTGTTTTCCGATTATAATTCCGATAAATTGGTATTCCGTATTCGTATGAACAGCAGTGTTTTCAATAAATCCAAGAAACGTGTTACTGAATCGCTTGACCAATCTGACGAAATCTATTTGCTCCGTAACTTCCAAAACTCGCTTCTAAATAATATTGTGTTGCGTGGAATTTCCGATATTGAAAATGTACTTCCGCGTAAAATAAATAGTTTGGTTACAAAAGCCGATGGCAAATTCACTGCTAAAGAAACATGGGTGTTAGATACAACTGGTTCTAATCTCTTGGATGCATTGGCATTGGATTACATTGACGTTGAACGTACCTACAGTAATGATATTAAAGAAGTGTTTGATATATTAGGAATTGAAGCCGCGCGCGAAACCATATTTAACGAAATTACAGAAGTAATGGAAGCCAGTGACGCGTCAATTGATTATCATCATTTGAGTTTGTTATGTGACAGGATGACATGTAATAAGGACATGGTGTCTGTATTCCGTACTGGTATTTTAAGTGATGATACAGGTCCAATTGCCAAATCTACTTTTGAAGTGCATACAGAGGTGTTGTTGAGTGCTGCACGTCATGCCGAGTTTGACCACATGAAAGGTGTATCTGCTAATGTCATGTGCGGTCAATATGGTTATTTTGGAACCAATTCATTCCAGTTGGTATTGGATATGAAAACAATGATAGATTTAGAAAACGAAGTATCAGATGTGAAGGATAAAAATGAAGAGATTGATTCTATGTTTAGCAATATTCATCGCGAATCGGAACTATGCCCTCGTTCCAATATTGAAATCAAGAATAATGTGGATATTATTAAACATATTGAAGTTGGAATCTGCGATGACAAGTATAATGTTGGATTTTAAACCAACGAAGAATCAAAATGGGACATTTTGATTCTTCGTGTTCAGATATCAGTAACGATTTAAAATGACGCCCTAAAGGGCGTCCCATTTTAAATCTTCACTGGTATAAACCAATGAAGAATTATAATCGCACCCCATGAAGGGGGGATTATCATTCTCAAGGGTAGGTAACATAAAAAGGTAAGTATTTAGCATTTTTTATTGAAGTGATAATCATGTCCGATTATCACTTCGTCAGTCGTCATAATGAGCTTTCATACATAGAACGTACTAGAACTCCTAACGCCCTTTTGAAAGCCGTGTTAGGAGGACGTTCTATACGGACCATAAATACAAGGTTTATGAAAGATAGTATGTTATGTTACTATATAGATAGTTTATCATGGCTACTGCTTGGACAAAACTCGTAACTGAAACTTTCAAGAAGAATCGTAAAACAAACAAGAACTACAAATTCAAGGATGCGCTTATTGATGCAAAGAAGTTGTACAAGAAAACCACACGTTCTGTTGGAACCGCCGTTGTTGGTAAAGTTACGAAATCCTTGCGTAAAACATTGAAAAATGGTGGAAAACGTGTAGGAGGTGATGATACGCTCGTTCCAGTTCCAGAAGCCGTTACAACTGGCCATGTCGTTACTAAAACAGACGGTTCAGTTGTGGAAAATACCGAACCTATAGTAGAAAATACCGAACCTATAGTAGAAAATACCGAACCTATAGTAGAAAATACCACACCCATTGTTATAACTGAGCCCGTTGTTGCTAAAACAAATGGTAAAGTTGTTAAAGGTGGTCGTCATAGTCGCAAATCCAAGGCTAAACATACAAAGAAATAAAGTGCAATGACCCATACACACTACATTGTATGCACCGAAAGTCATATTTCCTAGAATTAAGAAATATGAACATTTTACAACATTCCTGTGATAATCATAGTTTATTTAGCATTTTTTTCACGCGGAGCTTTAGGCATTTTAATAAACTCAATGTTTTCCAACATTTGAACTAACATTTGTACATTTTTAGCATATTCATGTGACCCTTGTGTTGCGCTTTGATATTGTACCGTGAATTCTCCCAAATCATTCAAATTTAATGCAGGTTTAACTAAATGATATTCGGCAATGTTATCACGTTCCGCTGTAATGGTACTCCGTATAAAATAATATTTGTCTCCCACATCGCCTCCCAATTTCAACCAATTAATTTTGCCTTGAACTCCTTTTAGAAAGGTGGAACAAAACAGTATAATAGGTAAATTATATGTTGTTGCTAAAATCCAAATATCCAAATCAGACAAGTAATAGGAATCGCTAAATAGTAACACATCCAATGTAACACGGCCACCAACAACGGGTGACATCAATTTCAATTTACCTTGATTACGTAATATTTCAACTAATTTCATTTCATATTTTTCCGTTAATTTACTGTATCCGTTCCATAACAATTCCTTAATAGATTTTACATCCACCATTTTACCAAATTTATCATTCAAAATCGTTAGCATTACATGGAAACTACATGTGGGTGTGTTTTGAAATACAATCTCCCGTGCTTGTCTTGGAAAAGAACGTACCCACATACTCATACTATTGCCTACAATAGGAATAGACGGCGATTTAATACATAATGCTTCCATTCCCTGTGTTGGTGCTAAAACGTCAATAAATTGTTGGTCTGCCAATGAAATCATTTGATTGCTATATGTTTGTGTATTTGCCGGTTGGGCAAATTGATAGGCACTATTTGAAATATGTGAATTCTCATTTAGCACATTCAAATCGTCAAAATATTCTTGTGTCAATGCCGATTGAATTAACATGAATTCGTCATTATATACTTGGTAATCGCTATGACTAATATTCAAGTACATTTGGGGATTAAACATGAATATTTTCACACGGTCATAACGTATTAATTCATCGGCTAAACGAGTGTAATACACAGTCTTGTTATCTTTGCCAGATAACAAATGGGTTTTAGGGAGAATTAATTGAGGACTGCCATCATCACGAATAATACAATAGTCTGATGGTTCCGACATTGAACCGCAATTTGTTACATCATTTAATTCCATCAATACATCATTGTCAATATTTTCAAACTGGATTGTATCCTTGCCCAAAACCATTAACAATTTCGCAACTTCTCCCAACTTTTGGTTATACAACAATGTTCCATTATTAATTATGCTCAATAACTGCGACCGTAATTTTACATTGGTCTGAATCAATTTACGTATCATACTACGGAATGAAGTATAAAATCCAGTTTCTAATTCAATATGTTTCACTGCCTTTATGCGTTCATTATCACGTACCTTTCGTGTTGCTAATATTTTATCCACTACATTCATATTTGAATTGGTAAATACATGTAAATTATCCATTATTACATTTTCTTCGGGAGGATTGATTTGTATGAATTGATATGTTTCCGTCATTACACCAACAATTAATCCTTCATCAACGACTTTCATCACAGGACGGCATGGTATTTTCAATTGTGACACGTTTTGTATTTTAGTCAATACATTGCGTGTATATTCATACGAATTCCACAATGATGGTTCATCCATTTCAATTTGGGGTATTGTATCTATAACCGATGATGGGTAACATGGAATTACAATACGATATTGTTCAAGTTGTGTTGAATCTGCTGAAGATTCGGCCATGAGTTTGGGTTTTCCAACTTCATCAATCCATGATTCAGGAATAGAGACGACGACGCTGATGACTTGGCCTTGATAATTTACAACTTGCCCCACCGTAAGACATGAAATTGCAGAAATATGTTGTAAAAGTTCATTCAATAAAATTGGCTGACGGAATTTATAAACTTTAGGAACACTTAGCAAGGGAGAACAATACTTTTTGGATGTATATTTGATATTTAGCAATAATTGTTTGAGTGTAGGATTCATTGTTTTTTCGGAAACCGTTTTTTGTGATTTAATCACGCCATTTACAATGGTGTATTGAAAAATAGGTTCGTAAAATTCATCGTGTTTGATCACAATAACACTGTCTTTATTTGGATTGAATATGTTTGATGAATACACATTCGTTGGACAAACCAATTCTATTTTATCTGTTACATCATTATTCCGTACTTCTAACAATATTAAATTCAAATTCGTAGTTATACAAAACAAATCCCATAAATACACATGGTCAATGGGTTGTGTAGTATCTTTCAAATACATCAAAAAGTTTTCATATGCGCCAATAGTTGATAACAAGATTTGTTTGTTCTCATCGGTGTTTGGTGGGTATTTTTCATAATACTTTGTATTGCGGTATTGATACACATCAATGGGAGAAACAGGGGTATTTACACGAAATGTGGATACTAACGAACCATTATGCAATTTTAAAAACATATCCAATGTAACCGATTTTGCCAATAATTGTTTGAATTCAGATACACGCGGTATTTCTTGCAATTTATGCGCATGTGCATACAAATCAGCAAACGTTCCTAAAAATGACTGGTCTTTTGGTTGTTCAACACCATAACGTAACAATATGGTTTTATTGGGTTGTATTAATGCACTATTGTTTTTATCAACCGCTTGTGAATAATTTGTTCCAACATACATTTGAGCACTAATTGGGAGAAATCCCCACCGTCCTTCTGGAATGGGATATGTATCAAAACTAATTACATATAGGTTTTGACGTTTGGGAATTGGGGCAACAGAGGCTTGACGTGTTGCCGTTGCAGTTGGCATGGAAACAGATGGTGTTGTTGTATCTTCAACATTATATGACTCATCTTCACCCTCCGCTGATATTCCTAAACATTGCTCTTTCCGTTCTTTTTGTTTTCCTTTATTCCAATTTTTGAAACAACACGGGAGACAATATCCTTTTGGGTGCATATCTTCTTTTAGCGCAAACCCGGGATAGTGTTCAACATAATTCCCTTTTTCATCAAAATGGTCTTCTGTTTTGAATTCATATACATACGAGCCTTTAGGAATCGTTGTTGCTTTATCAGGAATAATTCCACCACACTTTCCACTATCCACCTCTTCCTTTGTAATACTTGTATTTGTGAGAAAGCACCAATATCGTGGGCAAATATACCAAAACTTGTTTTTAGGGTCAGTTCCATATTTAATTGCATGGTGATACGAGCCTGGATGTTCAGTATCAATCTTTTTCTTTTCCGCATCTGTCAAAATAACAGGCTGGCGATTTACCGGCTGACAATTACTTGAATATGACTTGTATTTACCCTGTTTAGATGTTAAATATAATTCGGGTTCGCGAGACGTTAGACGTTTTAAAAATGGATTGGGATTATTTAGCGACATGCCGGTTGGGTCACTTTTCAATAATCCATCTTCTAAACCCGCTTCATCTTCGTCTTCATCAAACATATCATCATCTCCCCCTTCCATGTCTTCCATTTCAAAATCATCCTCATCAAAAAACACACCTTCGGGAGATGAAGATTTAGACGTTTTTGATTCAGTTTGTTGCACCTCCTTAATTTCTGATGTCACCTCCTTGTTTTCATTGTCCGACAATAAAGATTTAGCAAAATTGGTTGTCGGACCGACCGTTTTGTTTTCCGAACGCAAGTTTGTGTTTTCTTCTTCATCTTCCTCTTCATCAAAGAATACACCTTCGGGAGATGATGTTTCAACGGAAGATTTAGGCAATTTTGTATCCAGAATTTGCACTTCCTTGTTTTTTGATGTCACCTCCTTGTTTTCATCGTCCGACAATAAAGATTTAGCAAAATTGGTTGTCGGACCGACCGTTTTGTTTTCCGAACGCAAGTTTGTGTTTTCTTCTTCATCTTCAAAAAACACACCTTCGGGAGATACAGAAGATTTAGACGTTTTGTTTTCTGGTAACACCTCCTCGTTTTCCACAATATTGGATGATGACAATTTAGGAATAATGGCCGTTCCATAATTTTTCGCATTTCCCATTAACTTATCAATATCATCTTTGCTTACATTATCCCCGTCATAATCATCATCATCATCAAAAAACACACCTTCCAACACAGTTGATTCCGGATATTGTTGGTCCTCATCCAACAAATCGTCTGGTATATTTAACCCTGTATCGCCCAAATCAATTTCCAATTCTTTGATTAAATCAAACTCGCGTTTTTTAGGAAGAGGTGCATGTGTAGTAGTTGTTGTGGGATACAGTAAATCGGTGCGACTGGGTGGTGGCAATGCAGTTGTTGTAGAAACCACCACATTTTTTACATGAGAAACATCTTGTGTTTTTTTGGATGAAGTTTTACAAACACGGCCAACAATATCACGTGTAAAATTTGAACTGCGAAGATTTTGTGTAATCCGAATCAAACTGTCTAAATATACAAACAAAGTATCTATGTAACGAATATTATTGATTTCAGTTACAGTGAATACTAACTGTGTGGATTCAAATGATTTTTCTAAACTCATCACAACAGGAAATCCAGGGTTATCAATTATGTTTCCTAAAGTATCGGCATGTGTATCAAAAAATTTGGCGATTTCCAGCTTGGCATCATCTGCAGACATGGAAAAATTCATCATTAATCCATCAATTGTTGCTGGAATATTATCACGCATTTCACTAATGAATATGGTTTTTGCATCCATTTCTTGATAATTATCTACTCGTTTGAATCGCATGGTGGCATTACCTGTGTCAGCGTTGTCGGTAAATACATTAAATATACTGTAAATACAACCGAGATTACGCAATACAATGCGATTCGTGATTTTGGTTTTCATCACATATTTAATTTTATCAACACTTACATTACTGTGATGCAATGAAATAAATTTGGGAATATGAAATCCAGTTTGTTCTAAAAATTCGTTAATAGATTGAATAACAGGATTAATAGTTTCATTTAAAAAGGTGTTCATATTGTTTATTGACATTGGACGTTTGAATTCGCATTGAATACTTACTTTCCCGCTTAATTCAAAGTTCAAATACAAATACGACACGGTTTCAACGAATGGTTGATAAATATACATGGATATTTGCCCACTACGCCCCATTTCGCGTGACAATTTAATAATTTGTTTATCTTTCAAGAATGGTACTTTTTTCCCATTTTTGCTTATTTTTTCAAAATAAATGCGATAAATATTTTCACGTCTTTCTCCCGGATTGTATTTAATCAATGGAATTAGTTTGGTTGCATGAATCCGTTTGAAAATATCTTCTAATGGTAACGCATTTTCAAAATCGGGTTGAAGATGAAGCTTGAAAGATTGAACACCGATTTGTGTGTAATCAGTTTCACTTTTACGTGAATAATATACATCAT
>Ga0194124_10006751_pt1 | contig 10098 bp, 10 predicted proteins | sample TA2KigCas0mmetaG_FD_148605 | JGI IMG/M metagenome (GOLD analysis project Ga0194124, IMG submission 148605) | Freshwater microbial communities from Lake Tanganyika, Tanzania - TA2015031 Kigoma Deep Cast 0m | ecosystem: Environmental > Aquatic > Freshwater > Lake | place: Tanzania: Lake...
AAAAGGTGAGCCAACGTCTTGACCCCTCTACCTAGTTAGACACCAAAAGGGGGTAAATGTTGCCTCTTGAGCATAGACGTTTAAAAGGCATTGAAATCTCAGTATTTGGACAGGCATCTTAAATTTGAATGAATTTCAAACTTTCGTTCTGGCCAGACAACTAGTTTTTGTGCTCGTGAGTATTGAAAAGAATATAGTTGCCAATATGTGGTATCAATTTCAAGGATCAAGAGCGCAGATTCTATGTATCAATTTCCCCTGATTGAAACAGCAACTAAAGGCGCACATGAAAATTCTGACTTCAAAATCATGAATTAAGTCATGGACAAAACTTGCATACATTTGAAGTTATCAGGCGGAGCTATGGCTCAATGTCTTGGGTTAATGAATGGAATCTATGCCAGTCAGAAGTTAAAGAAACGCCTAAAAATTTCGTACTACCCATATTCGACTGGAACTTATTGGCCGTTTGCAATTTCTTTACTTCTTAAGGGGGGCGAGGAATTGGATTCAAACATTCAGACTAAAGGTTTAGCGTCAACTAGTAAGGTGGAAGTCGGAAAGGTTCTGACAGGCCACCCACTGATGACACGAAAGATCTCCTATGAAAAACTCCTTTCGTGGTTAAGAAAATTACATTTAGAGCCCTACCTGCAGTTTCTCAGGCGGGAATTAGCCGTCATGGGCTCGGCTAAAAAAATTGCGAGGATAAGCAGCTACTACCGAGCAATTTCTGGGGGGTTTGCAGTTTTAAACATTCCAGAAGTGAATAAAGAAATGCATCATAGGTTCTTAACTGCCAAGATTAAGTCACCATTTTTAATCAATAAGCCTAGTGCAAACTCAATAGTTATCCACTATAGATTAGGCGACAAAAAAGCTGCTGGGCAATACCCTGCAGATTTTAATAGCGATAAAATTATTGATCCTCAAGCTTTTGCTGAAGTACTAGATGAAATCGGTATCCAAAATTCTATGAAGGTTACTGTGGTTTCAGACGAACCCAAATTAGCTCAACATTTGTTGCAAAAAGTAAACATTAGAGCTGAAATTGCTTCGAGGACGGGAAGTATTTGGGATGATCTATACATAATATCTCAAGCAAGCATTTTTATCGGAAGCAATAGTCAAGTTTCTAAGTTCGCAAGCGTATGCGTTGAAAATAATGGCGGAAAATCATATCTTTTGAATGTAAATAACCCAGATAATTTCTATAATTTTTCAAACATAACCTTTATGCAAGTTGCTACCTTAAGCCTAGAAAACGAGATTTACTCTGTGGACTTTAATCTTGAAGAAAATGCTCACTCGGCCTACAAGAAATAACTTCCTAATTTAAGTTGCTCTAATTCCATAACATGTGGGCCCTGTCGGGATCGAACCGACGACCCACGGATTAAAAGTCCGTTGCTCTACCGACTGAGCTAAAGGCCCTGAAATTGATTACCTAACCAATCTAAGTCAATTCTAATGCATATATTTAAAGGCAGTTACCTTCTGGCGGCTTTAGATAGTCGATCAGAGATCGCTCCTTCTAAACCATCGCCCTCTGGTGGAATTGCAACGATCGTGTTTAATCCTTTTGTATCTCCTAACCTCAAGGCTGAGTAAATTTGTGCTGCATATTGATCTGCGTCCTTAGGTGATGCCAATCTAATAGCACCACTTGGAGTTGCTATTCTTGATAAGGCAATAAATCCATCGCCAGGCTGTGCCGGTCCTGATAACTTCACTTTTGCTTTTGGAGCATAGTGAGATTTAAAAGAACCTGAAAATTTTATTTGTGTATCTTCAATCACTGAAGGTAGTTTCGTGTTCAAAGTTTTTTCAATCATTTTCAGAGTTATTGCTCCGGGACGCAAAACAGATGGATGGCTTTTTGTACAATCAATGATTGTTGACTCTATCCCAATACGAGTAAAACCTCCGTTTAAAACTATGTCATTATCGTAAAGGCGACTTCCGATCTCTTCCATCACATCGTCTGATGATGTAGCAGAGACTGCACCAAATCGATTTGCGCTAGGTGCAGCTATTCCAAAGCCACCCAATTTTTCAAATGATGCCAATAATTTCTGAGCAACTGGATGTGCTGGAACCCGTAGACCTACAGTATCTTGGCTGCCAGTAACAAAATCCTTCGCTAAAGCACTTCTTTTTAGTATTAAAGTCATTGGACCTGGCCAAAACTCTCTTGCAAGTTGGATTGCATAATCAGCTAAACTTTTGGCCCAATTCTCTAACTGCTCAATAGATGAAATATGCACTATCAAAGGATGGTCAGTAGGTCTTCCTTTTACTGAATAGATTCTGCTCACTGCTTTTTCATTGCCAGCATCAGCGCCTAATCCATAAACTGTCTCAGTTGGAAATGCCACAAGACGACCATCTACTAATGCATGGGCAGCCTTTTTTATTTCATCTAATCTTGGATTACTGATTATTTTCATGCCTAAATCATCCCACTCAAGTAGTTTTGAACTGTCCGAATTGACCGATACCCTTCTCCTTCAGGTCCCCATCGTCTAGTGGCCTAGGACGTCGCCCTTTCACGGCGTTAACACGGGTTCAAATCCCGTTGGGGACGCGTCAAGGTTGAGTTAGGTGCTCATCTTTGAAGGTAAGGCCCAGTAGCGCAGTTGGTTAGCGCGCCGCCCTGTCACGGCGGAGGTCGCGGGTTCAAGTCCCGTCTGGGTCGCAAGTGCTTGAATGCACTTTGATTGGCTGAGTAGCTCAGTTGGTATGAGCGAACGACTGAAAATCGTTAGGTCGCCGGTTCGATCCCGGCCTCAGCCACAGAGTTTGTTTCGACTTGTAGATTGGGCTCAATGCGATCAGTACTTAAAAAACTTTACGTTAAATATGTAACTCCATCAATGATTCGCTGGGGAGCTGTTGGTGTCACAACTTTTACGATTGATTACCTGTTCTTTTTAATTTTGTTTAATTTTAATAAATCTGTATTTCTCTCTAATCTGATTTCTGTAACAATTGCAACCGCTTTTAATTACTACATGCACCATAAGTGGACATTTAAGACTAATCAACATCATGCAAATTCAGGGGTGAAGTACCTGATGAATTTAACATTTTGGTGGTTTGTATCTACAACAATCATAAAAGCTTTAGTCGTATTAGGGGTTGATCCAAGATTTGCTAAACTCGCACCTTTAGTTTTTATCGTTTTAGTTAATTACTTTGTACTAAACAAAATTGTCTTTAGGCGAAAGATTTAAAAGTCTTTAGTTCTAAAAAAAAGAACAAAAAGAAGAACCCAAAAAACTCCCGCAGTAATCACGATGTAATTTTGAATTGATAAAGTTGGCTGATTAATCAAAACAACAAAAAAGGCAAAGATGGCAGTAAGACCCCAAAGAGTAATAGCTGCTTGCTTTCTAGAAAGCCCTTCTCGGATTAAACGGTGAGATAAATGATCTTGCCCTCCTTGAAATGGTTTTATATGTCTTCGCAACCTAGAGAAGACTGCAACTGAAGTATCTAGTATTGGAATTGCCAATAAAAAGATTGGAACTAGATAAGAGCTAAGCTCGCTATTAACTTTTGGATCCAATCTAATTGTGAGTGCGGCAATGAGGAAGCCAAGAAATAATGCTCCGGCATCGCCCATATAGATCTTCGCTGGACTTTTATTCCAAACCAAAAAACCCAGGGTGGCACCTGCTGTAACTGTTGCAAGCGCTGCTATTAAAAATTGATCTCCACTCAATGATAAGTATGCAAGTGTTACGGCAGAGATTGCAATAGTACCAGCCGCGCCACCATCTAGGTTGTCAAAGAAATTTATAGCGTTACAAATACCTACTACCCATAAAATTGTAAATAATGAATCAAATATTATTGATCCAGTTGGGTTGCCTATAGTATCTGTTGCAATTAAAATTATTGCGGTAAATATTCCAGCAATACTTTGTGCAATAAATCTTGGTAGTGGTTTAAGGTTTTTGACATCATCCCATAGGCCAATTAGCCCTAGTATTAATGCAGGACCCAATACAGAGCTTGCAAGCCAAAAGGTGTTTGATGTGTAATTTGAAAATAGCGAAGCAGAGTAAGAAATTACTACAACACCAATAATGATCGCAACACCGCCAAGATATGGCACAGGCTGTTTATGAGATTTATGTGATGCGTTTGGCCAGTCAACCACATCTGTTGCAATGGCAACTTTACGCATTAATGGCGTCAGTGCACCAACAAGTAGGTAGGTGAGTGCAAAGAGTAAGAAATACTCTTGATTAGTAATACCCATTAAGTAATTTTCTTAAGCAGAACCAGATTTGCGGCGATGCATCTTGGGAGCTGCACCTCCAGTTTGCCCCACTCCAACTTTTGAACCAGATGTCGGACCTGAGCTTTTACCGGAGCTTGTGCCCTTTTGTTTGCGGGCGAGTGCTTCAAGCATCTTTGCCTTAGCAATCTCCTCAGGAGTTCTATTCTCGCTCATTTACTTCCCACCATTTCTGTTAAATGAAACTGCCCTTAGGAGTGCTTTGACCTCAGACTCTTTGTATCTACGATGACCACCTAAGGTTCTTATGGAGGTTAACTTTCCAGCCTTTGCCCACCTTGTAACAGTCTTTGGATCCACTCGAAATAATGAAGCAACCTCAGCAGGTGTTAGCAAAACCTCTTGCTCAATACTCAAGTCACTCCTCTATTCAATAACTAATTCAAAATGTCCACTTTGTACTTTATGGGGTAAGTATTGTGGTTTTAGTGGGCAAAGCAAAGTGCACACTTAAATCGCCTGTTCAAATGCAGCCACCCTGCGCCAGCGCGTGACTAACCGTTCATACCCTTGCCCGGCTAGCGCGCCATCCCCAGCAGCAAGCCCAGCAAGTGATCTTGCTACATCCTCTATCGAGGTGTCAGCTACTAAACCAGGTTGGCCCTGCTCTCTTAGCGACCTATTTAGGTAACTCGCAAGCCCTCCATAATCACATTCCACAATTGATTCTTCGTTAAAAAGTGAAAGCCATGAGAGTAGATCTGCAATCTCTTGTTCTATCGGACCCTGGCCGAAGGCGTTGAGGACTGCTTGATGGGCAAAGTGACATCGTTGTTTTGCCTTTGAGATTGCTGTTTGAAGAATGGTGTAAAAACCATCAATATCTTCACCTTGTACCCGTTCTGATGGTTCAAATAGTGAAAACCAACGAGGTGGAATACTCCAGGTTGAGGTAATTATATGTGAAACCTTATCTTCTACTAACTGGGTGGTTGAGTTTATGGCTTCTTCGACCGCTTTAGGAAGAAAAAAGTTGATCACTGAGGTTGGCAGCGAAGATTTGAAGTCTTCCAGCGCTGCCCAACATCTTGTTGTTGTAGACCAAGGTGCCACATACTTTCTGTCATCGATTTCAATTACATGGGCACCATCTGCTTTAACTGGTAGAAAATGGGATGAGATAACTCTGCGTAATGCTTGACTCTGCTCATCAGTACTAGTTTGAGACTTACTAGTTAATGGACTCCATCTATCTTGATCTGTAACACTAAAAGCTGAGATAGGTTCATACACTCTTAAAGATGCAACATAGGGTGTTGGTCGCATAAGTCAACTAATTTCGATTATTACTTTGGCCTTCAGAGTAATCTTCTTGCTCGTTAAAACTTTTTTCTTTTGGCCTCTCACCATGTAACTCTTTAGCCAAGCTCTCTAAATCCATCTCATGATTTGAGTACTTTAAATCCCTGGCAACCTTTGTTTGCTTTGCTTTTGAACGGCCGCGTCCCAAGTTTGGCCTCCTTCAACAGTAAGTTTCTATCAGGTGCGTAGATTATCGCAAAGCAGGGCCATCAACCATTGCTGCTTTACCGCCCCTAAAAAGTGTTCTAAGCCCTACTGCCTGTAAGAAAAGACTCAGCCCCATAATAGGTATACGAAATCTATGATCCCCAATTGAGATTAAAGAGATTAGCCAATTAAATGAAATAGCCAGCATTGCTAGATTTGCGATAAATCTCTCTAGAGATTTTTGGTTCCAAAGAGTTCTATAGCCATAAAACATTAATCCCAAGCCTCCTATCAGCCATAGCCAAGAAATCACTTTTCCAAAATTTCCATAAACTAGATTTATGCCATCTTGAGTTGAAGTCATTCCCTTGATTGGACTTATTGTGAGCCAAGGATTTCTGGCCATCGTGCCATTTGCAACTGGTCCAAACCAAGGCGACCAAAAGAAAACAGATTTGTTGTAAAAGAGTTTGACTGCCTTGCTTGGATTACTTACATACCAGCCCAATACGCATCGAACTCTTTGATTATCCTGCTCATTTGGCGTACCTGAAAGCTCACATGGAACCCCAAATCCTTCCTTCATATAACCACCCGTTGCAGTATCACCAGCTCCAATATTCATGGTCACACCAAGATTAGTAGAAATGCTCTTAACATTTATAACTTCATTATTTCGATAAATTAATGTGGCGGGGAAAAATAGAGATACAAGTAAACTTACAGCAACAAGTATCGGTGCTTTTTTTAAGCCACTGCGAGTAATTATCCATAACAAATTTAGAACCAACCCGGCAACAATTAGACGCGGCTGCATAAAACTCATGAGTCCAACTACGATTGAACTAAGGGTCAGGTAAATAATAAATTTATTTTTATTCTTTTCCACAAAATCTTTTACTATTAGTCCTAAGGTAAGTAAAAAACCTGACGCTGTCAAACTTTCATAACCTATTACAAAAGAGCTTGCCGATAATGTTGGATTTATGGATATAAGGAAAAATATGAAAAATGTATACTTCAGTAATCTAGTGCGAGCTAACTGAGCGGAGAAGAAAAAAGTTGAAAATGAAAAAATAAGAGTTTGAAAAATTGAAAGCGTAGTAAAAACCCAATTTTCTCCAAGTACAGTTAAAAAATATATTATTAGCGGGTATCCTGCTGGCCAATAATTTAAAATGCCATTTTTGGAGTACACTCCATCATTTAAGAGCGACTGATATCCGTTAAAGTACGCCTCTGCATCAGCACCCGGTAATATATTATCTATTACGAGTGGGCCTCCTTCGGCTTGGAAACCATAAGGGCTAATGTTAAATGCAATAATCATTTTTACAACAAAAAAAGCACAGGACCAATACAAAAGACTTTGTAATATTTTTTTATTACTAGATTTATAGGCAAGTTTTACCTTTGATGCCATACCAACCTCTTCTGCTTGATCTCTAATGCACCATAATACACTTTAATTTCAAATCACACATGGATTAAAATTTAAGACTTATCTAAAGAAGGATGTTTAACCTGAGAATAGCGGTGTTCGAGGTATATATTTTTTACGATTGCATAAAATAACACTTTCCTGAATGTAAAACTAAGTTTGCTGAATTTGACTAATTGTCAAATCGACTTGGGTTTCAGTTTTAGAATAAATTTTAAAGCAATAGCTTGCAGCATAAGACTGACGGGCATGATAGGAACTCTAAATCGGTGATCACCAATTGTTGCCATGGTAATAATCATTTGCGTTGTGACCACCGATATACTAAATATAGCTAATTTTCGTTCAAAAAGCTGAAAGCGATAGAGTATTTTGACTCCGTAAAAAAATAACCCGAGTCCCACTATTAACCAAATCCAAGAGATTACTTTCCCAACAATTCCCGTAACCAACTTAAAACCCTCTGTACTAGCACCTGCTATTTTTATTGATGGACTAAGTCCAACCCATGGATTTCTAGCCATAAAACCATAAGCCAATGAGCCAGTCCAAGGAGACCAAAAGTAAATCGCCTTTTTTACTGACAATTCAAGGGCAGTACCAGGGTTCGCAAGATACCAATCAACTACACATTTGGTAATTTGTCGGTCTTTTTGGCTTGCATTACCTGAAACATCGCACGGAATGTCCATTACACGTTTCTTGTAAGCACCTGTTGCTCCTGGGCCAGCACCCTCGGCCATAGTTTCGCCTAAATTGGTTGAGATACTTAAAGTATCAGTTGCCACATAATTTCTAAAAACTAAGGTAGATGGGATTAGTAAAGTAATCAAAATACCAATGGTAAAAGTTAAAAAAGAAGCTCCATCTTTATATCTATAAATAAACCATAACAAATGAATTATAAATCCAGTTAATAGTAATCTTGGCTGCATAAAACCTATAAGTCCGTAAACAAGTGATGATAATAAAAACAAATATGGGAAAGATTTTGTCTGATTATGATTAAAGTCTTTTATGATTAATGCTATAGAAATCATAATTGCTGAAGCAGCAAGACTTTCATAACCAATAGTTATTGAGCTCAAACTTAGAGTAGGATTTAAGAGCACAAAAACATAAACTAAGTATGTATAATTCTTTAATCTAGTTTCAAACAGTGAACTAGCTAAAAAATATGTAGCCAGTGAGAAAATAAGTGATTGCAAAATAGCTAATAAAGTCCCGACTAGTTCTTGGCTGAAAAAAGATAAGAAATAAATTAGGAGTGGATAACCAGCTGGCCAATAATTCAATATGTAGGCTTTAGAAAAAATTCCATCAGCTAGCAGGGCTTTGTAACCTGTAAGATAATTCTCACCATCAGCACCTAACCAAATCCCCTTTACAAAATGGATAGCTTGCTCGGAGCCAACATCTTTACCTGGGATGTTGAAAATTATTACTAATTTCATGAAAAAAACAAGACAAGCCAAATAAATAAATTTACGGTCTAATTTGCTGTGAATTGAGTTTAGACTTTTTTCCTTGAATTTAGATTTCATTTGTTTTGCCATGATTAATTATTATCGCAAATCCATGTCAATAAAATTTAAGTTTCGTAGCTTTAGAACTTCATTTACTTTTTTTTGCACCATTCTGCATTGTTGAACTGCATTTCCGCTAAAGTGCTTCGGTTTGCTAACAATTTCCGATAGTTCTGCATTTGAAATCGGAATCCCTGGAGCACTTAACAAAGCTTTAATAAACTCATCTGTCGGAAGTGAGGTGGCGTAACTTTTTATTAAATGATGCGCTTCCTCCCTACCCATTCCTAATTTTACGAGCTCAGTTAATATCCTGGTCGAAGCTAGCAAAGGTAACACACTTTCTAATTCTCTCCTTATTTCCTTCTCAAATATCTCGAACTCCTGCAAGATTGTCATAAATGTATGAAGTAGTCCATCGAGCACATAAAAAGAATCTGGAATCAATACTCTGCGAACTACTGAACAAGAAACATCTCCCTCATTCCATTGATTACCTGCTAAGTCAGACGCCATAGTGACATACCCTCGCAGTAGTACCATCATGCCGTTGATTCGCTCAGAGGACCTAGAGTTCTTTTTATGTGGCATGGCGGAGGATCCAACCTGACCCGACTTAAATCCTTCACTTACTAAATTGCTTCCAGCCATCAACCTAATTGTGGTTGCCATCGATGATGGAGCTGCTGCTATCTGCAACAATCTTGATACAACCTCAAAATCAACTGATCGTGGGTAGATCTGACCAACAGAGGACCAAGTATCTTCAAATCCAAACTCATTAGCAATGCTTACTTCTAGATTTGCAAAATTCTTACCCATAGCATCTAATGCATCTTGAGATGTGCCCACGGGTCCTTTAATGCCACGAAGGGGCAGGCGAGCGATCAATTCCTTTAATGCAGTGTGTGCAAACAACAACTCCTCAGCGCATGTTGCAAACCGCTTACCTAGAGTAGTTACTTGAGCTGCGACATTGTGAGATCTACCAACCATATAAGTTTTTTCATACTTTGATAATTTCTCACTCAGCAAAAATAAGGTTTGTAGAACTCGATACTCGATTAATTCAAGGCCTGCTTTAATCTGGATCAGTTCAATATTTTCGGTTAAATCTCGGCTTGTTAGACCAATATGAATCTTTTCAACTCCAGCGAGTGCGTTAAATTCCTCAATCCTTGCCTTAACATCATGTCGAGTTAAAATCTCTCTCTTATCAATTGAATCTAAATCAACTTTTTCGATTGCCTTCTCATAAGCTTTGATATCACTATCTGTGATTGGTAGACCAGCTTTTTGTTGAAGTTTAAGAATTGTTATCCAAAACTTACGTTCATTAATAATCTTATTTACCGGATCAAAGATTGCCACCA
>Ga0194124_10006755_pt1 | contig 10091 bp, 10 predicted proteins | sample TA2KigCas0mmetaG_FD_148605 | JGI IMG/M metagenome (GOLD analysis project Ga0194124, IMG submission 148605) | Freshwater microbial communities from Lake Tanganyika, Tanzania - TA2015031 Kigoma Deep Cast 0m | ecosystem: Environmental > Aquatic > Freshwater > Lake | place: Tanzania: Lake...
TCTATTATTTTTAATCTATTTAGATTTTTTTTTGTTTGAATAATGCTTAATTGCTCTACATTAAGATTAATATTTTTTTGTTTTAGATTTTGATTTAAAAAAGAGAAAAGCTGTTTTTCACTATCATTATAACAAGGCACTACAACTTTATCGTTTGAATTTTCAAATTCTAACCTTATTTTTGAATTTTTTTTTAGTACATCACAGTTTAAAATAATTAAACATTCATTAATATTTTTAAAAAAATCTTTTATATAAGTAAATGTGCTTTCAGATAAATTTTTTATTATTATTAAAAATTTTTCTCCAAATATATTGTTGACGTTAATTAAATTATTGAGCTGATCTATATCTTTAACAATATCATCATTATATAAAATTTTTTTTATATAATTCTTGTTTTGATCAATTATTTTGTGGTTTAGTTGTTCTACAAGCTCTCTATTTTCACCATAGAACAAGAAGATTTTTTTTTTTAATTTTGTATTATTAAAAAAACTTTCTGTATTTGAAATCACTTTGTTTAATTTAGATTAGCCCTTAATCTAAAGCTTATAATATCTATAAGACCGTCTAAAAGAATTCTTTTTTCACTATTTCTGATTTGTTGGTTATTATTCATATTGTCTCCAATTGAAATTTTTTTATCTTTAAAAAGATTATCCTTATAAAGAACTGTGTTATTTTTATCAAAGACTTGAAATGTAAAATTTAGTTTTAAATTTTCTTCAGTTACTATTCCCCTACTATCTGTTGCTGAAGTCTCTGTTGATTGGAATATTTGTGCTTGAAGAATATATCCTCTATCGTCTTTTTCATTAATTTGTAATCTTAGTTTTTTTTCAAGATCAAAAACAATTTCTTTTTCTCCTATAATTTCGATCTTAGTGAAAGTAAGAGGCTTTTGATTTTTAAGATTTACAGGGGAAAAACCACAGCCAATTGTCAATAAAAAAAATAAAACACTAAAAAACTTTTCTTTCATGTTGTAACAATATTTAAAATTTTATTTTTTACATATATCTTATTTTTAATTTTTTTAGATGAAAGAATTGTTTCTATATTTTTGATTTTTAAGGATTTATTTAAAATATTTTCCTCATTATCATTCGTATCTGCCTCAAGCAATGCCCGTTTTTTTCCGTTTATTTGAATCACAATTATACATTTTTTAATATCTTGTATTAACTTACTATCAAATTCTGGCCACATCTGGTTATATAAATCATCTTTACCAGTTACTTTATAATAGCATTCATGAGCTATATGAGGAATAAAAGCTGAGATAATGATTAAGTATTTTATAAAAATATTTTTTAAATCATCACTATTAACTTTTTTATTTATCATACTCTCATGGATTAAATTTAAAAAACTGTAAAGCTTAGCAATTGCAACATTCATTTGTAATTTATCAAGTAAACTTGTAATTTCATAAATTAACTTATTAAATTCTTTTAATGTTTCTGCATTAGAAACTATTTGATTCTTATAGTTAGACATTTCTAACTCTATACGCCAAATTTTTTGGATATATTTAAATGCTCCATTTATACCTTCATCGCTCCATTGGATATCTCTATCCGGTGGACTATCAGATAAAATAAACCATCGAGTAGCATCAGCACCATAAATTTTTATAACCTCATATGGATTTACTACATTTTTTTTTGATTTGGACATTGCTTGGCTATCTCCCTTTAATACCTCTTCTCCATTTGATAAAAAATATTTGTTATCTTTTTTTTTTAATTCTAAAGGAGAAACCCATTCCCCTTTTTTTGTTTTAAAGGTTGGATGGCAAACCATTCCTTGTGTAAAGAGATTTTGAAAAGGCTCCGAGAATTTAAACTTAAACTCATCTTTTAAGGCCAAGGTGAAGAATCTTGAGTATAAAAGATGTAAAATTGCGTGTTCAATCCCACCTATGTATTGATCAACGGGCATCCAATAATTTACATCCTTATCATTAAAGGGAAGATTTTTTTCATGGGGCGAACAAAATCTTAAGAAATACCATGATGAGTCAACAAAGGTATCAAGAGTATCTGTTTCTCGAATAGCCTTCATCCCAGTTTCCGGACATGTTGTATATTTCCAAGTTGGATGATTTTCTAGGGGGTTTCCAGGTTTGCTAAAATCAACATCCTTTGGCAGAGTTACTGGCAAATCTTTTTCATGTACAAGAATGACTTTTCCATCCTCTCTATAAATAATTGGAATAGGACATCCCCAGTATCTTTGTCTTGATATGCCCCAGTCCTTTAATCTGTAAATTATTTTAGAATTTCCAATTTTTTTATCTTCAATAATTTTAATTATTTTTTGTTGAGCATCCTTAACGCTAAGGTGATTTAAAAAATCAGAATTAATAATAAAGCCATCATGAAGATACGCTTCATTTTGAATAGAAATATTTTTACCCCTAGCAGGTGATACAACAGGCAATATTTCTAATTTATATTTTGTTGCAAACTCAAGATCCCTTTGATCATGGGCTGGACATCCATAAATTGCCCCCGTTCCATAATCCATGAGTATAAAATTACTTACATAAATTGGTAGTTTTTTATCTTTAATGAATGGATGAAAAACTACATAGGGAGTCTTAAAACCTAATTTTTCACTCTTTGATAAAGATGACTCGATTGAAATGTTTTTAAGGGCTTTACTTTTAAACTGTAAAAAACTTTCATCATTTTGAAAAAATTGAGTAAAAGGATGATCAGGAGCAATTGCAATAAAGGACGCCCCAAAAATTGTGTCGGGACGGGTTGTAAAGATTTTTATTTTTTGGTCATTATCAGTTAAAAAATTGATCTCACAACCTGTAGACTTTCCAATCCAGTTTTTTTGCATTAATTTAACTTTTTCTGGCCAGCCTTTTAAATTTTCAAGTGCTTCTAAAAGTTGGTTAGAGTATTTTGTAATATTTAAAAACCATTGGCCTAATTTTCTTTTTTCAATTTCTGCACCAGATCTCCAGCCCTTACCATCGATCACTTGCTCATTAGCAAGGACTGTTTGGTCAATTGGATCCCAATTTACATAGCTTTCCTTTTTATAAACCAGACCTATTTTAAAAAAAAAAGAAAATAATTTTTGTTGTTGCATGTAATAAGTTTCATCACATGTTGAGATTTCTCTATCCCAATCAATGGACAAACCAATTTTTTGCAATTGAGTTTTCATCACTGAGATATTTTTTTCTGTCCAATTCCTTGGATGTAGTTTATTCTGAATAGCTGCATTTTCGGCAGGAAGACCAAATGCATCCCAACCCATTGGATGGAGCACGTTGTATCCTTGTAATCGCTTGTAGTTTGCAACAACATCACCAAGCGTATAATTTCTAACGTGTCCCATATGAATATTACCCGAAGGGTAAGGAAACATTTCTAAGCAATAAAATTTTTTCTTATTTTGGGAAAAAGTTTTTGTTTTAAAGATTTTTTTTTTTGAAAAGAAATCTTGCCATTTTTTTTCTATAATTATGGGATTGTAACTATCCTCCATAAATTTATTAGGTCAAAAATTTATTTTGTATTTTTTTTTGTTTCCTCTATCTTAAGAATTCTTGCGGTTGTAATTATTTTATCTTTTATTTCATTTGAAAAATTTTTACCAAGTTCTACAATGACGCAATTTTGACTCTTACATGTTTTTTTATGAGATACGATATTAATAGAGTCAGATCTTAATTCATTGCTTAAAAATTTAACAACAATCTTTATTTGTTCATCACTATTTAAATTTTCATTATACCAATCAAATCCGATTATTCCTCCAGAGTAGTCTGATGTTGCAATAGGTAAAAAATCTAATGTTTTTATTGTTGCTCTCCAAAGAATATTTGCTGTACCAAAATCTACAGCTGATCTGTCTTTGTTGTCACCAATCATACCCATGATGCCTCCTCCCTTATCCGCAGCTGACCTTGCTTTTTCTTTAACGTTGGGATTAATTATTTCTTTTTCTCCTGTTATGGGGTCTAGTTTTGATGCACATCCTGTAATTAAAAAAATTAACGCAAAAGCAATAATAAAAAACAACCTAAAGCTAGATTTACTTATATTAGACATTAAAAATTTGTGGTTTGAGGTTAATGTTTATATATTAAATTTTATAATCTTATTTTTCACGTTTTTTTATGATTTTATTGTTGTATTATTACAACAAATAATATTATAATAATCTTTTATATTCATTTAAATATCTAATTTCACAAGAAGAATGATACTTTTCCTTAAGTTTTAAATTAACAAACAATAAACAATAATAATATGAAAAAAAAACTACTTACATCGACAGCGATAGCTGGTTTGTTAGCAGTTACAAATTATGGTGTTGGAAATGCCCAAACCACAGTAACTGGTAATTTAAGCGTTGGCTATAAAGCTGTTTCAACAGATGCAAAAGGTTCTCAGACCAAGACAAATAGCATGAGATCTTTTGGTAAGGAATCACAAATAAACCTTACGAACAGAGGAAAACTTAACAACGGAATGAATTATGTTGCAGGTTTTTCGATAGAACATGACGGTGGTGAGCTTACTTTGGGTACGCAAACTACTAACGGAAACAATATGTTTAATGAAAACGTGTATATCGATTTCATTAGCGGAAACACAACGTTAACAGTTGGTGCTGACCATATTCAAAACCCTAATTTTGAATACATTAACATCGTAGGAATTACAGCTCCTCCCGAAGTGGTCTCTGGCGTTGCTGCAGCGAACTTAATTTATATTGATTCAGCTGGAACACCAGCTGGGGCTTTTGGTTTTGGTGTTATTCAGGCGCTTCAAGGAATTGGAAACCTTTCCTTTTACTACGCTCCTGATGGTGCGAGCGCAGCTGCTGGTAATAACTCCAGCGTAGTTGGTGGAACAATGCAATCATTACTGGATACTGGACAGTCAAAATATGAAGTTGGTTTCAGAGGTAGCTTAGGTGTTAAAGGTCTTGATGCCGGCATCTTCTACAACTCTGCAAAATCAGCAGGTGGTGGCGGTTCAGCTGCTACAGGTATTGCTACAGGGGTAAAATATACAGTTGGAGCAATTACTGGCGCAGTTCAGTTTAAAGAAACTGAAAGTGGTGCTCAGATGAACGACACAAGAGACACAAAAGGTATTGGCTTAGGTTATGCTGTAAGCAAAGATGTTTCAGTTGGATTGAGTCATGCTAAGACTGATAGAAAAGTTTCAACTACATCAACTGTTTATTTAACTGAAAAGTTAACAACATTGCATATTGGATACAGCTTAGGCCCAGTTGCCTTGGGAGTATCTGCAGGTAAAGTTGAAAACGTTGGCGGAACTGCTAATCAAGAAGGAAAGACCGCAATGTTTATGTTAAATACTAATTTCTAAATTAAAGATATAAGATTAGTTTTTAAAAAACCCGTAATCACTTAATTGTGGTTACGGGTTTTTTCATTTATAGATAATAAATTCTTGAATGCAGATAGTTTCTAAATTTGAAAAAATAAACAAAGAAATTTCTGAGATTACGAAAAAAACAACGATCGTTGTTGTAACTAAAAATCAGTCTTTCGAAAAAATTCAACAATTAATTGATATTAAACACTATCATTTTGGTGAAAATAAAGTGCAAGATGCTATGAAAAAATGGACAAATTTTAAATCTGAAAATGTACATATTAAACTTCACTTTATTGGAAGGTTGCAAACTAATAAAGTTAAAGATGTGATTGGTTTATTTGATTATATTCATTCGCTTGATAGTATTAGGTTAGCAGATGTCCTTAGTTTTGAAGAAAATAAGCAAAAGAAAAAACTCAAATACTTTATTCAAGTCAATATTGGTAATGAGGCTCAAAAAGGAGGAGTGATAAACAGCGAGTTATCTTCCCTTGTCCATTATTGCAAATTTGAAGCAAAGCTGGATATATGTGGATTGATGTGTATGCCGCCAAATAATATTAATCCAGATGATTTTTTTAAAAAAACAAAAGAGCTTAATGATAATTATAGTTTTGATCATTTAAGCATGGGAATGAGTAATGACTATCAAAGTGCAATTAAGTATGGTGCAACTTTTGTAAGAATAGGATCTGCAATATTTAATAACGATTGATTAACCTATCTTAATTCTAGTATTTTTATCTATAAGTTTGAGCAATGCAAGAATGTCCTTTTTTTTTAAAGTGATACATCCCTCGGTTCTTTTATAACCCTTTTTTGCAATGTGCATAAATATTGCGCTACCTAAATTTTTTTTTATTGGCCTTATATTATGGTTAATGGTTATTAAAATATCGTAGCATTGGTCTTTTCTAAATAATTTTTCATATCTATTTTTAAATGGAAGGCTTACTAGTTTGTTATATTCTTTTGATTTAGGATCATCACACCAAGCCATATTTTTTTTAATTTTTTTACAATTTAAATTTGTTTTTGGTTTTAAAACTCTATCGGGTCTATAAAAACAATCTAAAACCTTAAAGTTTCCAATTGGTGTTTTTAGATCTCCTTCTATTTTGTTTTTGGTAAAGCCATTTTTTCCAAATGAACATTTGTATTTATTTTTATTAAAGGTTAAAAAACCAGATCTAAAAACTCGTATCATAAAGTATGCAAAATATTAGTTTATACATATTTGGTTCTCAAAGTTTTTATACAATAATATCGGATTTAAACATTTTTAAAAAAGTTTATTTAGGAAAAAATCTTTCATTTGAAGCAGATTCAATTGTAATAGTTTTTGTAAATAGCTTTTCTAGTCAGTATTTAAGTTCTTTTTATAAGTTTAAATTTCCTATTATTTTTATTTCAAATAACGAAAAGAAAAATAAACTTCATGTAAGTAACTTTAGTTTATTTCTAAAAACTCCAATTGAAATACAAAATTTTTTAGAAATATCAAAAATATTAATTTCAAAATTTAATTATTTAAAAGCTTCACAAACAATTATTAATAATTATGTTTTAAACTCTAATGATCGTTTTCTTCAAAAAGATAAGAAAAAAATAAAGCTTACTGAGATAGAAATAAAACTTATTCTTTTTGTTAAAAAATGTAATGGTTCTACTAAAGAGCAGATTTTAGAAAATGTTTGGAAACAAAAAGCTAATCTTGATACACACGCATTTGAAACATGTTTACATAGACTGAGGAAAAAAATTAAAATAAATTATAATGATGATGGGTTTATACATTTTAAAAATGACAAATACTATTTATTATAATCGAGCTCCAACCTTTTGAATAATCTTAGATGCCATTTCCGTTCCTAAATTTAGACATTCTTTTAAATTTTTATTTCTTCTATAATTACTTATAAATCCAGCTAAAAATAAATCACCAGCACCAGTTAAATCAATTATTTTTAAGTTTTGTTTTGCACTGCATTCCTCAACAGTATCCCCAAAAATTACTAAGCTTCCCTTATTTGATTTTGTAATAACTATTATTTTTTTAAGAGCTTTACAAAAATTTATAATTTTTTTTAGATTATCCGTTTCAAATAAAGTTAGAATTTCATTTTCATTAGCAAACACTATATCAAGATAATTTTTAACTAGATTAAGAAAATCAGTTCTATGTCTTTCTACGCAAAATTTATCGGATAATGTCATTACTTTTTTTTTTGAATTTTTAATTATTTTTTTAAATGCAAGCTTTGACTCATTACTGTCCCATAAATAACCTTCAAGAATACTCATTTCAGAATTCTTTATAAGATTTTCATCAATATCCTTCTCAGAAATAATTGCTGACGCCCCGAGAAAAGTACACATTGTTCTTTCATTATCGGGTGTTATTAAAACAACACATGTGCCTGTTGGCATTATTTCTCTTTTTTTTTTATAACAGAATGTAACTTTTTGATTGTTTAAGTCTTTTTCATAGTTTTCTCCAAGATCGTCATCATTAATTTTTCCTATAAATCCCACTTCATTTCCAAGATGTGATAATCCAACCATAGAATTTGCAACTGAACCACCTGCAATTTTTTTTTCAATTTTTATTGTAGATAGTAATTTTTCAAGTTCTGTTTGACTAATTAATTTCATTGAACCTTTCGAAAGTTGATTTTTTTTAATAAATGTATCATCAACTCTACCCAAAACATCTATTATTGCATTTCCGATACCTATAATTTTCATAATGTTGTCTTATTATTAAATTTACAAAATTTATTAATTGCACATTCATTACACAAAGGTCTTCTAGCTTTACACGTATATCTACCGTGAAATAATAACTGATGGTGCGCTTTTCTAATATATTTTTTTGGAATTACTTTATGAAGATTTCTTTCAACCTCATCTGGATTTTTGCCAGATGCAATTTGTGTTCTATTTGCGACTCTAAAAATATGAGTATCAACCGCAATTGTTGGTTTTTGAAATGCTTCATTTAAAACCACATTTGCTGTCTTTCTCCCAACACCAGGCAATTCATAAAGGGCATCAAATGTATTTGGAACTTTCCCCTTATATTTTAGTGAAATTTGTTTAGATAAATAAAAAATATTTTTTGCTTTAGTATTATAAAGTCCTATACTTTTTATTAACTTTTTTATTTTCAGGATACCAAGTTTAATAAAATCATTCGGCTTATAATATTGTTTAAAAATCTCTTTTGTAACATTATTAACATTTTTATCTGTACACTGTGCTGAAAGTAATACGGCCAAAAGTAAAGTAAATTTATTTCTATATTTTAAGGAAGTTTTGGGATTTGGATATTGTTTTTGTAGAATAGAAAATATTAGGTTAATATTTTCTCTTTCCATACTCATGTTCAACTAAATTTTTAATAAGTGTCGCATAGTATAGTACCCACATTTTTTATTGTTTATCCAAATCGCAGCATTAATTGCACCATTTGCAAAAAGATCTCTACTTTTTGCAACATGTTGAAGTTTTACAACTTCTGAAGCATCTTCAAACTGAATAATATGCTCACCTATAGTTTTACCACGTCTTATTATATTAAAATTAATTTTATTATTTAAATTTTTACCTTTTTTATTAAGATGAATGTTTCCTTTTATATCCTTAAACTTTTTATTTTTTCCAGATGCTACTGCATTTGCAAGCATCAAGGCCGTTCCTGATGGATAATCAATTTTTTTTTTATGATGATTATCATGAATGTTTACTTGAAAATTATTTGCTATTTTTTTTGATAGTTGTTCAGCAATAAAACATAGCAAATTTATTCCAACGCTCATGTTTCCAGATTTAAGAATAGCGTATTTTTTTGAATAGTTTTTTATTATTATTTCTTGTTTTTCTGAAAATCCCGTTGTCCCTATAATAATCTTACTATTACTTTTTAAGTTTTTAAGTATTTCTATAGTGGACTTGGGATTTGAAAAATCAATAATAACATCAGAATTTTTAAAGGCTTTTATACAGTTTTTTTGCGTTTGAAGGCCTTCAACTTTCGAAATATTTTTGTCTGTTATACTTTCTAATTTCAATTTTGGATTATTCTTAATTTTTTTACATAGAATCTTTCCCATTCGTCCAAGAGCGCCCACAACTGTGATTTTTATTTTTTTCACTGATCTATTTTTTCCCAGAATTTTTTAGCTTTATTAAAAAAATTTTTAATCTCTGAATTTTCATTATTATTCTGGATTGATCTAAATTTTTCAAGTAACTGTTTTTGCTCTCTATTAAGACTTTCAGGAATTAACACTTCTGTTTCTATATAAAGATCGCCAAAGTTTGAGGTTTTAAGAACAGGCATGCCTTTGCCTTTAAGTCGAAATTGACGTCCAGACTGCGTTCCTTCTGGAATTTTTACAATGGATTTTCCTCCATCAATGGTTGGTACCTCAAGCTCAGTTCCAAGCGCCGCATCTACCATGGAAATTGGAAATTTAAAATAAAGGTTATCTTCAGATCGTTGAAATATTTTATGTTTTTGGACTGATATAAAAACATAAAGATCTCCGTTTGATCCACCTCTATATCCAGCCTCACCTTTTCCAGCAAGTCTCATTTGAGTTCCATCTTCAATTCCTTTTGGAATTTGAATTGCAAGACTTTTTTTGTTTTTAACAATTCCAGATCCTCTGCAGTCTCTACAAGGACTTGAAATTACTT
>Ga0194124_10006757_pt1 | contig 10088 bp, 7 predicted proteins | sample TA2KigCas0mmetaG_FD_148605 | JGI IMG/M metagenome (GOLD analysis project Ga0194124, IMG submission 148605) | Freshwater microbial communities from Lake Tanganyika, Tanzania - TA2015031 Kigoma Deep Cast 0m | ecosystem: Environmental > Aquatic > Freshwater > Lake | place: Tanzania: Lake Tanganyika...
TATATACAAAAATAATTACTGATAATTTTACAGTAGATGATTTTGAATCATTTAAAATTAATTTAAATATTACTCGACAAATGTCAGAAAATGTAATAGGTGCATACTTATCTGCACTTATATTTTTATATAGAATTATATTTACTGATAACAGAAAAAATAGTTATTATTATAATATATTAATTAATTATTTTAATATAAATTTACAAAATATTTTTAAAACACTAAACTTTACAAAACATGACATATTAATAAGAAATGTAATTAAACCTCATAAAAAAAAATCACAAGCAAATACAAGATTATTACCATTTACTGAAAAAAAATTTTATTCACCGTCTCAATCGCCTAAACCAACATTATATCCTCAACGCTGGAAAAATAAATACTTAAAATATAAGCAAAAATACTTAAAATTAAAAGAATTATTGGAAATAAATTTTTAATAATATATTATATAACAATATATAATATGTCATTCGAAGATAGTGTTACTAAATATAGATCTATTTATTTTCATTTTTTAGATGGATTATTAAATACAACTAGTGGAGGTAATTTTGATAATGTAGTATCAACATTAAAAGATATAACACCAGGATTATTACCTAAAGATATAACTTTTGGTGAATTAAAATTTAGAAACGGATGTATTAAAATTCGTAATGGTCCTATCATAGAATATGATGATAATCATTTATCTGAAGATCAAATAGTTTCAGTATTAACTCCAAATGATCTAAATTATGATTATTTTAATTTTGTTATATTTCCAATTTTTTTTAATAAGCATCAAACAACTACTATTATTTTTAAAAAATTAAATAAATTATATTTATATATTTTAAATACTGGATTAGATATTCAATATAATGGTGATATAGTACAAATAGATAGTCAAGACCTTTGTCAATTAACTAAAGGTATTTGTATTTGTGATTTTGATAAAAATGAAGAATTGAATGCGTATAATATAATACGTGATTTTTTTTATATAAGTTTTTTTTATGACTATATTAGTACATCAAAATATTATTTAGAAGAAGATAATAATTATATATTTAATCCAATTTTTAAAAATAAATTAGTACAGTTTAAAAATATTTTTAGTGAAGATTTTATCTCTCAAAAAAAAATATTTATTTTAGATGAATACAAAACTAAAAAAGACAAAAATATTTCTAGATATATTACAATAGATGAATTATTAACAATAATAGATGAAAATCCAATATTTAAAAATACTAAGTTTTTAAAATTTGATTTAAATTATTATGTATTTGCTTCTAAATTTATTGATTTAAATACACCAATAAATATTGGATCTATAGACAATATTAATATTTTACCCTATAATCAAAATATTATATCACAATTAGAAGGAAGACCAAAATTAAGCGAAAATTTTTTAAAAAAGATTATTTTGTATAATCAAAATAATAATTTATACATTAACGATCAGGAAAGTGGATCTTGTACATGGTATAGTATTTATTTTTCGATTTTATTATATTATGTTGTTCGTAATCATCAAGTAAATTATTTACAATTTATAAATGAAATAAATTATCAATTTTATAGTTATATAATAAAAGTTTATACTAAACCAAATTTTATTAAAGAATTTCAAAAAAAAAATCAAGACAATTCAGAAAAATCTTATTATTATATGTTGAAATTATGTAGTAAATTAATTGATATTAATTTATTAAGTAGAAATTTATTATATGAAATACAGGATATTGTATATGACACAAAACTTAATATAGAAATTTATAGTAATAATGAAGACTTGGATATAGTTAAAGATTATTATGATGATGATAATTTAATTACAATTACTAATTTATTAGGCGAGTATAATTATGATATTGATGAATATTATTTAACTTCATTTTTAATTTATGTTAATAAAAAAGAAACTTTTTTTAAATCACATATTGATACTATATCTATATTAGAATCATTAAAAACATATATATTTGAAAAATATCAAAATTATTCTTTGTCAAATAATTTGTCTACTTATATATTAATGTTTGAAAATACATATAAATTAACAGTAGACATGGATAATCATCCATCATATTTAACTTATTTTATTCCAATTATTTTATACATAAATAATAATCCTTATTCCCAACCATTACCATTAGATTTTAATCAAAATAAAAGTAATTTATTTGAATGTTGTATAATATTTTTAAGATTTTTTATATTATTAAAAATTTTAAAATATTGTAACAAACATACATATGATGATCAAGAATTTACCAACTTAATTAGTCTATCAGTATTACCATTAATAAATATAAAATTAGATAGTGAAATTGAATTTGTAAGAAATAATGAATCAATGTTATTTCAATTTTCAGAAGACATTTTAAATTTGAATATTTTTGAATTAATTATTCCAAAAGATAATTTAGAAAATGTTAAATTAGAATTATTAGATAGTTTTGACGAAAAATTTGACAGTTATTTAAAAATTGAAGAAATCTTATTTCAAAATTTCAATCTAATAACACCTAATTTTTTAATTTATAATATGAAAAAAATAAATGAAAATCAAGAACTAAAAACAAAATTAATAAAATTTTATTGTAAATTTTTATATAATAAAGAAGTGAAATTGATATATTATGAATATATATACATTTTAATATTTAATTATCATTACAATGATGGTATTATACGTAGTAAAATAAACATAGAATCATTTAGGGAAAAAATTAATGATTTAAAAACAAAATTATCATATAAAGATTTCGAAATGAAAATATTAAATGAAATAGGAAAATTTTTTAATGACAAATTTACTATTATTCCTAATTATAATTATGAAAATATTACTATAAATAATATTAATTATGAAAAAGTATTAATTATTTGTAGTTTATTTAAAGATACTGTATTAATAAATGAAGATTTTGATCCTAATACTCAAAAAAAATTAAATATTTATCAAATTATAGATAATAATTATATTAAATATAAATGTATATCAACGAATACTAATGAATTTAAAATATTAAAAATATATTTTAATGGATATCAAGTTTTAAAATTTCATGATATAATTTATCCATTTAAATATTTAATACCTAATACTGATTTATATTTTATTTATAATAAAAATAATACATATAATATTGCCTTTCATGAAACAATATTTTATAAAAGATCATATCCTAATGATAGAATTTTAGGAGAAATTGATAGGCAAAAACTTAGATTTCATAATTATGAAATTAATCCTAATAACCAATTTTTTTTAAATAAATTTCCATCAGATGAAACTTTAAATTTTAAAAGTTGGAATAATTTATGTTGTGATCATCAAATTAATGGTTTCAATATTATGTATGTTAATTTTGATAATAAAAAACCCGATATAACTGGTTATTCTTGTAATAAAAAAAGATATCAAGATATTTTTAATTTTAATAAAACAACTTTATTTAAAGAACAACTAAATGATTATAACAAGATAAATTTTAAATTATTAAAAAATGATAAAAAAAATGTTCTTTTTGTTTTTAAAATTGAAGCTGAAAAAACTAAAAAATTAACTGAATCCTATAAAAAATTATTATTTAAAATTAGCAAATGTAATATTAATTACTTCATGATAGATGAAAATTTAGATAAATTAAAAGAAATTAAATTAACAATTAAATCTAAAATTATTAAATTTACTAATTATATTAAAAATATTACATTGGGATATTTATTGGATCATTATCCAATATTACAATCTTATTTACTAAATGTTAAAATGTATAATTTTATAGATAAGTTATTATTAAATATTGATAATGAAGAAACTGTATGTTCTATAATTAAAAATTATAATAATGTATTTGATACCAAACAAATATCATTTAAATATAAATTTGAAATATTATTTGAACTGATTAATGGTAATGAAATTTTAAAGGAACAAATGGAAAGGTACATAACTATGTTTCAACCTTTTTATAAAGATCAAGGAGGTGGTACTATTGAAGATGAATTAAAAGAAAATTTAAGTAGTTTAATAAATATAAGATCAAATTTAAATTTAGAATCTAAACCAGAATTATTAAAACAATGTGAAGATAACTACTATCAATTGCATCATTTTATGATGGGTAAAGGAAAGTCTTCAATTATTACACCATTATTATCTCTTCATTTAAACATAATTAAAGATCAAACAATATATATAATTGTTCCAAAACATCTTGTCAATCAAACAATATCTACTTTACAAGACTATATTGATATATTTCAGATTAAAAATATTTTTATAAAATCAGAAGATGATATTAAACAAGATTTTTTAAAAGGTGATTTTAAAAATGATAATAATAATAAAGTCTTTTTAATTGATGAATTTGATAGTTTAATGAATCCTCTCAAAAGTAATTTTAACTATGTAACAAATAAAAGTTTAAATATTGATTATATTAGTGATATAATTAAGACTATTATTGAATTAAATAAAGTAAATCTTTCTAATAATGAAACTATACCTCAAGATATATTAATACAAAAAATTAATGAAAATAAAAAAATTAAAAATAATCAGAAATTAGCAGAAAATATATTTTCAATAATTAATCAATTAAATCAAAAAGAATTAAAATACAATATTCAATGGGGTATAGATTCAGAAAATTTATATGCTATACCATTTAGAAGTAAAGACAAACCAATTGAAAATTCATCTTTTGTGTCTTGCATACAAACTATATTCTTAACATATTATTATTATATTATAATTATGAATTATAAAATAGATGAAAATATATTGAATTTTATTAAAAAAAATAAATACCTAAAAAAATTTTTTAGAATAGATAATTCAAGATTAAACATTGAAACTGTTAATATATTATTAGAAGATGAAACTATTAAAATAGATTTTTATAATACTTTATTTAAAGAAATATTAAATTACATAGAATTACCAAAAGAACAATATAATACATCTTTTATTGATATAATAAATATTGATGATATTATTAAAATAGGATATTCGGGTACAGTTAATATTAACCTACCAAATATGAAAAATTCTTTTAGATTTGATAAAAAATGTATATATCCAGATGAAGATGAAAGTACTAATATTACACATGCTATTCTAAAATCAGATATTAAAAATATTGATAATCTTCATATATTTGATGCATTAATAGATATTTGTGGATTTTTTTATGATAAATTAAATTATGATATAGCATTAGAAATATATACTAAATTAAAAAGAGAAGTTATATTTATTGATGAAAAAGATGAAAAAATGGTAATAAGAAAAAATGGTAATTTAGAAAAATTAAATGAAAATATTATTTATGAAAAACCATTTTTTTATTACGATCAAGGACATATCGTTGGTATTGATATTAAACAAGATAACTATCCAGTTTTACACGGTTTATGTATTGTTGATGATAAATCATACTATTCAGAAGTAGCACAAGCTATGTTTAGATTAAGAAAATTAAATATGGGACATCAAATATCATTTATTTTAAATAATTTTGAAATTAAAAATCAACAATTATTATTAGAACAATTTATAAAAAATGAAGAAAATTTAATAGAACAACAAAAAGATAATCTTAATTTACAAACTTTAAAATCAGATATTAGAAAGAAAAGAAAAAATGATATTTTTAGGGAACGATATAAAGAAAAATTATTCTATTATTTTATAAATAATTTAGAAGAAATAGATCCATTAAAATTAATTTTTAATGAAGATGAACTAAAAAGTATTGATTTAAATTTTTATAATTTAAATCCTGAAAAAGTTCGAAAAATAATATTTAATTTAGATTTTGAAAGTCATGAAATACAACATCAAATAAGTACACAAACACAAACACAAACACAAATACAAATAAACAAAAATTTATTTAATTCTTATTTAGATCAATTTTTAACAAATTTTGAAAAATATAAATTTAAAAACTTTGACTTTATAAAAACTATAAAAAATCAAATAAATTATGATAAATATACATTCAAATTAAATAATATATTATCATTTTTACCTAATATTTTTTATAGCAATTGTTATAGTCCAAATTATTTTATTAAAAAAATGAATTATAAATATAATTTTGAATTAATATTTATTTATGTAAATGAAATTAAAAAATTTATCATTATTCCAAAATATATGTTATTTTATTTGTGGAATGATTTTATTATGTATGATTTTAATTTTAATATTTTAAATGAAAATTTAAGATATCTTCATAACAATACAATGATAAATGAATTAGAAGATAATTTATTTACAAAAATTATTACCAATACTTTTACAGTAGATGATTTTAATTTATTTGAAATTAATTTAATTAATGCTAAAATATATTCTGAAATTGTAAGAAGTACTTACTTATCTGCACTTATATATTGGTACAGATTTAGATTAAATATTAACAATAAAAATAAATATTACTATAATAAATTAATAGGCTATTTTAATATAAATTTACAAAATATTTTTAAAACACTAAACTTTACAAAACATGACATATTAATAAGAAATGTAATTAAACCTCATAAAAAAGAATCACAAGCAAATACAACTTTATTACCACCTACTGAAAGAAAAATTTATTCACCACCTAAATCATTTTATACATTATATCCTGAGCGCTGGAAAAATAAATACTTAAAATATAAGCAAAAATACCTAAATTTAAAAAAATTATATAATTAAAAATTGATAGAATATTTAATTATTATAATTACTTTACTTTTAATGCAAATATATCTAGCTATCTTATTAGGAATTATTTCTTCTTTGTGTTCAAATTTTGGAAGTAATCTTCAAAAATATGGATTCAAAAATAATTATTATATCAATTACTGGCAGAATAAATATTGGTTATATGGATTGGGATTAAATATTATTGGAACTATTTGTGATTTTATAGCTTTGGGTTTTGCTGCTCAATCAATTATTGTTTGTTTGTCTGGTTTTGGTCTTGTATCAAATTTATTTTTTAATAAATATTGGTTAAAGGAAGATATTAAATTAGTTGATGTATGTGGTGTTTTATTGATTTCATTAGGTTCAATAATATCAGTATCTTATGGAAATCATAATTCAAATCATTATAATGAATTAACTATAATAAATTATTATACAAAACCAAGTTTTATTTTTTATTATACATTGACGTTATTTGTTGTAGGTTTGATTATTTATAAAATAAATCTTAATAATCAATTTAACCTATCGATTCATAATTATATGATTAGTAAAATCTATCAATCATTATATTTATGTATTTGTAGTGGTATTCTAGGAGGATTTTCTATTTTACACGGCAAGATACTTTTAGAATTAGTATTATATCATAAAAAAGTTATATTATCAGGATTTTTTATTTTTATATTAATTCAATTTATATTTTATTTGATTACTCAACAACATTATTTAGCACATGCATTAAAAGATTATGATGCAAAATATGTGATACCTGTATTCAATTGTTTTTTCATACTAAATTCGGTAATAGCTGGTGCTATCTATTTTGAAGAATTAAATGAATTTACTTTTATACAATCTATTTTATTCATTTTTGGACTAATAACAATATTAACAGGTGTTAAATTATTATCAGCTAATAATTTTATAAATGAAGAAAATCATAGATATAGTTTATTGTTAGATTCAACTTATGAAAATAATTTAATTTAGAAAATAAAACTTAAGTTTTATAAAAAAATTGATTTTTAAATATCTAAAAAATTTCTCCATATTATTAATGTCCTCTTTGAATCTTACTAATAACTTTCCCTCTCGTACCACAACTGGTGTTTTCACAGGTGGTTCCGCAAATCTAAGCAATGGTGGCTACAGCGCTCAAGGTCACATTGGTATTGGAAATTCTAACAGATATGGTGCAGTCCATGTAGGTCGCACTGGTGGTTGGAATGGTGGTGGCTCAACTAGCGTTGGTGTCAGTGCTGGCTTTAGATTTTAATTTAATTTATTGAATAATCAAATTAAAATTTATTTTATTAAATGAAATTATGCTAAACCAAAAGTAAAAATTTTCCTGATCAATCTATTTCTTTTCTTTATTTTGATAACATTTTCTAGTTCTTCTTCGGTGTCAATCGAGTACAAACTGTTATAATTATTTTTATTAGAATTAATAATATTTTCAAAAACATAATCAAGATAAGATTTGTAATCTGAATGTATTGTCAGATTTTTACATTCTTGAATTTTTTCTAATAGTTTCAAAATATTTAGAAAATCTTCTATTTGTCTATCTTCTAAATTTTTTTGGTAATTTGAATTCAGATATCTTTGAAGGGTTCTATTTGCAAGTATTTGTTGAGTTAAATTCTTATTATTTGGAAATTTAGTAGCAATAGACCACTTTTCCACTAAAAACTTTCGAATATCTTCAGAGAAATAACCGGTATTAACGTTTGGACTAATTTGTTGGACGGGCATTATATAAAAGCTTACTATGCTATAATTTATTATATCAATTTTTTTATGCTAATCCTAATGAAATAATCTTCCTAAATAATCGTTTTCTTTTTTTAATATCAATAGAATTTGAAATTTTGTTTTCTATTTCTTTTGAGTATCTACTTTCATAATCACATTTTGAAAAAGCTACAGAAGCAAATAAATAATCAAGATATATTTTATAATTATGATGTATTGTTTGATTATTACAATTATGAATCATTTCTAATAAGTTAATGATTTTTTTTAGATCATCTATTTGTTTTGGTACTAAATAGCTAGTTGGATTATTATCATCCATTACAGCAAATTTGTCAACAAATCTGGCTAGTTCAATTCTCGCACTTATTTGATTAATTAAAATTTTATCGTCTGGAAATTGAATAGCAACTGTCCATTTTTCATTTAAAAAATTTCTCATATGTTCCTCAAAAAAATAATTTTCTTCACCTGACATTAAATATTATAATATATAAATAATAATTTATTAAATCAATTTTTATAAAAAAAAATCTAGTTTATTTTAATGACATATTATTCCAAATATTTAAAATACAAAAATAAATATTTAGAGTTAAAAAATATGATTGGTGGTGATTTTAATGGTCAAGATCAAGAACTAGTTACATTATGGAAAGCTAGAAGCATTGCTAAAAAAGTATTCCCTGTTACATATAGCAGTTTAAAAGAGAATTATTCTCACTATTGTTGGATTAGTGGAGAAGGATATGGTTTGGGTTTTTTTCTTTATAGATTAAAACCAGGTAAACAATCTGTAGATGGACATGTTCAAAAAGGTAATTATGCTCTTTTTCATGTAAAATTAGAGAATATTGGAAAACCTGAAAAAATAAATGCCAAAGTATGTGAAGATTTAAAATATTCTACAACAATAGTATTGGAAGCCAAAGATAATACTAAATTACCAATTGGAACTCCATTTGATTGGTCTCATTGTCAAAATGCATGGGTATATAAAGTTATAGATAAACAACAAGAAATTTTTTATAAAGCAGAATATAAATGAATCCATCCTATTATTTTAGTATCAGGATACTCTTGATCAACAAGTATATTATTATTAAATAATAATTTCCTTGAATATTTTTTTCCATTCCAAGATTCATTTGTTGTATTTTGTTCAGCAATATACACATGATTATTATTTATTTTAATGACTACAGCAACATGTCCATGTTCTTTAAACTCTCCTTGATTAGTCCAAATAACTAAATCACCAAATGAAATTTTATCAGATCCATTAATACATTTTTTAATTGGAATTTTATTTGAAAAAATATTTGAAAAATGATTTAAATTATAAATATCTTTAGCATGATCAACACTTTCAAATGTTATACCATAAACAATTATTAACCATCTTCTAACAAATTCAACACATTCATATTTAAGTCCAGTATAAATTCCTTGATAATAATTAGCTTGATGATTACTATTTTTATTAGAAAATGCAATTACTCCTTGATCAGTAATACCAATTATTTCTCCAAAATTCATATTACTAAATGATAGGAAAACTTTTTTGATTTATTCTAAAATTATTTATTGTCTTATTATAATGACTTTT
>Ga0194124_10006759_pt1 | contig 10087 bp, 10 predicted proteins | sample TA2KigCas0mmetaG_FD_148605 | JGI IMG/M metagenome (GOLD analysis project Ga0194124, IMG submission 148605) | Freshwater microbial communities from Lake Tanganyika, Tanzania - TA2015031 Kigoma Deep Cast 0m | ecosystem: Environmental > Aquatic > Freshwater > Lake | place: Tanzania: Lake...
TAAATATGACTTTTAAACAATTAACAAAAGCTAATTTAGAAAAACTAGAAAATAAATTAAAAGAGTTTAAAGCTGAACATAAAAAAATAAGCTTATTAACCAATAAAGAAATATGGTTAAATGATCTTAATCAACTGAAATCAGCAATTAATTATAATTTTTTGTAAAATTCTTCGTAATTTAAAATAAAATTATATATATTTTAAATATGCAATATATTCAAATTGATGGAACTTTTACATATGCTCAAAATATTAAAGAACTAAAAATTGGAGATATAATAAAATTACGAATAAATCCTTCAAATAGAATTAATAAAGATGCTATAGGTGCTTATACTGTTACTGGCTCTAAAATTGGTTATGTACCTTTTAAATCAAATCAAATAGATATTAAAGCTAAATATAAAGTTAGTAAAATTAATTTAACTCAAGATCATCCATTACTATTAATTGCTAGAGATTTTGAACAATCTAATTTTATTTTGACTGAACCAGATTTTATTAAAGAAACTAAATATCAAGGTTTAATTATTAATAGAACTGATAATGATTTAAAAGATTTTAAAAAATATCTAGAAGTTTCTAAAGTTTTAGTTCAAGACATTGGTATTGAATATAAGGATGAAAACTTTATTAATTTAATCATAAAAACTGATGATACAATTAATAGATTTTATACAGTAACTAAAAAATATTATGAAGAAAATGTTTTTAAATATGATGAATTTTTCAAGTTCAAATTAATACCAAAATGTATTTATCAACCATTTCAAATTCATAGATTAGAAAGTTATATTGAAAAAAAATACAAACCAATTGATAAATTAGTTAAATCTAAGAAATTTAAATTAGAAAATATATTTGATGATTTTAATGAAGATTTACCAAATTATGGTTTTGAAACAATTAATAATTCGAGTTTACAAGTAATTGATAAAAATAAAATAAATGATATTAATCTAATAAAACTTATCATTAGATATAACATTAATCCATATTCTTACATTAATCCTAAATATGATACAATTAATTTGGATTTATTAAAAGATATGTTTAATGATTTAAAAATAGGTGGTATGTGTTATAATCATAATCTAAAAAAATATTGTCATATTGATTTACACGATGATAATAATATTATAGAGATATCTACTGATACCAGTGTAAATAGTAAAATTTTTGTTGAATTACTAATTAAATCCATGATTAGTGATAAACAAATTATAAATATTTATAATCCAATTAAGGGAATTATATTTAAATATGAAATCAATGAAGTTATTAAAGATAAATTATTAAATTTATTCAAATAATGTTCTTCTAATAGATGTTAATTGAGCAAGATTACCAAGTCTTATTTCTTTGAATTTAGATACTGGAATTATTAAATCTGGTTGTGGATTTTCTTTTAATTTTTTAATAATTTCTTGTATTATTTCTATTTTTTTTATATCTTTAGATCTATCTGGTAAACTTGAATCTGCTTGATAAAATGATAATAAATCTTCTAATTTAATTAATTTTACATTATTAATCTGATTATAATTAATATCTGTACTAAATACATATGTTAAATCATATTCATTTATTTTATCAGATGTCCATTTGTTTTTAAAAGTAACACTTGATTTTAATGTAATATCATCTGGTTGTTTAGTATGTTTATTTATTCTCTGATAATCTCCTATATAAAAAATATTAAATAAAGGTTTCATTTTAATTTTCCTACTATTTAATACAATTAATAAATCTACATCAGATGGTTCATCTAATTTATCAATTAAATCATTATAACCTAAAGAATATAAATATAAGAATAATGCACAAGATCCAGTTAGTACTAAATGTTGATTATCATCTTCGGGAAAAGTTATTTTGACTTGATTATAAATTTTTTCAATATTAGTTTTTAAACTATTTAATGTATGATCTCTAAGACTATTAGATTCGTATTTTATATTATACCTTTTTAATATACTCATTATTAATTATTAGATTTTAATAAATATTTTAATCTAATTAATTATAGATAATATGAATTATTATTGCCATATATGCAGAAAGCATTTTTTAACACCTGAATTATTATGGAGACATCAAATTAAACATGATAACATCACAATGAATTATGTCCCCAATCATAATAAATTACAGAAACCAATTATTAAACAGAAAATAAGATTAATTATTGAAATAGATAATTTATTAGATTTAATAGAATTTAGTAAAAAAATAGATGTTGATTATTTAATTAAACCAGATATAGAATACAATATTGATTTACAAATGTTAAAAAATTTATTACCTGATATGATTAACTTAAATAATATGATTGGTCAGAATAAAATTAAAAATCAAGTAGCTAATTTAATATTATATTATAGTCTTCATTTGAATAAAAAAGAAGATGATTTATTACATACTATTATTGACGGTGAACCAGGAACAGGTAAAACTGAATTTGCTCAAAAAATAGCCAAAATATATCTTAAAATGGGAGTGTTAAAAAGAGATGTTTTTAAGAAAGTTAAAAGATCTGATCTAATTGCTGGTTATTTAGGTCAAACAGCTTTGAAAACTCAAGATATATTAGATGAAGTCAAAGGTGGTGTTTTATTTATAGATGAAGCTTATTCATTAGGAAATAATAGTGGTAAAGATAGTGGAGATTCATATAGTAAAGAATGTATTGATTTATTAAATCAATCTTTAACTGAAATGAGAGATAAACCAGATGATTATTTTATAATGATTGTAGCAGGATATAAAGAAGATCTTAAGAAAAGTTTTTTTGGTGTTAATGATGGACTAGAAAGACGTTTTAGTATTAATTTTAGTATGGAATCATATTCTTCAAATGATTTAGTTAAAATATTTATTAAGAAAGTGAAAGATAATTACTGGAATATTTTAGATGATGCAATAGATGAAAAATTTATTGAAGACAATAAACAATATTTCAAATATCACGGAGGTGATATGGAATTATTATTTATGAAGTGTAAAGTAGCACATTCAAAAAATTTAATAAGAGGAAAAAATGATAATAAATCAGTATTAAATAAAAATGATATATTAGATGGAATGAAAATTTTTATAGATAATTCTAATGTTAGAGAAAGACAAGATGAAATAGATAGTATTAAACTTCATTCAATGTACACTTAAAAATTTAGAAATTAAAGTATATATAAAAAATAATTTCTATATTTATTTAATTAAAATGTCATCAAATGGATCAATTATGGAATTAGTTGCTAAGGGTAAATTAACAGAAGATATAATAGACATAACTAATAAAAAATCTGTTTTTGATTTTGATATTACAAAATCTAATAAATATTCTAAAGGAGATAATTTATTTTATGCAGAAGGTAAACCAAATTGGGGAAATACTGTTAGATATTATATAGAGAAAAAAGGAGATATATTATTTGCTCTTTATTTACAGGTAAAATTACCAAAATTATCTATTAATAATTTAAACACACCAATACCTCAAAATGAACAAGATCCTAATAGTAGATTTCGTGTTAGATATGCTGATTATATTGGAAATGTTTTAATTGAGAAAGCAAGTTTATATTTTAATGGACAATTAATTGATGAATTATATGGAGATTATATGCAACATTATATTGATTTATATCTCAGTGATTGGAATCGAAAAGCAATGTTGGGATTAGATGATTGTCTAAATAAACCAAATTATAAAATAGATCCTGAAACTATTTACATTCCTTTGAAATTTTGGTTTAGTAATGATACCCAAAAACCATTACCTATTATTGCTATGCAAAATACTGAAATATATGTAGATATTAAATTTAGAAATTTTAATGAATGTATTAATGTAACAGAAAATGATAATAATAATAACTTATTTTCATCTAATTATATTCATTCAACGGTACCAATTGTAGATGCTGTTTTATTAGCTAATTTTTATTATTTAGATTTGGAAGAAAGAAAATTAATGGCAACTAAAGAATGGGAAATATTAATCACCCAATCTCAAATGAGATCAAAAGAATTTAGTACTAATGCTAGCTTAGAAATTGATTTTAATCATGTTGTTAAAGATATGTTTTTTCTGGTAAGATCATCTAAAACAAAACAGAAAGGTGAATTTTTTAATTATTCTGGTAGATTAACATATCCACCGTCTGAATTTATTGGTTCCCCTGGTTTCGATTATAAATTTTGGACACTCGAACCAAAAAGACATCTTTTATCAAGAGCTAGAATTTTATTTAATGGTTTAGAAAGGATTGAATGGAGAGATGCAAAATATTTTTATCATGTTCAAAATCATGATAATTATCAAAATACTCTTTTATCATATGTTTATGTATATGCATTTAATTTAGATCCAACACGCTCTTATAGTAATAATGGTTGTGATTTTTCTAGGTTAGACAATGCTCAACTACAATTAGAATCAAAATATCAAAGTATTTTTTTAGGAGGAAATAATAATTATCCAACAGATGATACATATGAAGTTAGGTGTTATGCTACAAATTATAATATATTAGTTATTAAAGGGGGATTAGCCGGATTAAAATATTCTAATTAAAATATTTAAATTTTTTTATATATATATATATATATATGTCTTATATTAATGACAATTCATGTTTAAACGATTCTGATTTGGTTGAACAATTTAGTTGGAAAAAAAATTTAAGAAAATTTAATAAAGCTGTTAAAAAAGCAGCTGTTACAACTGCTTCTACTACTAAATCAGCAGTTGTTAAAGCAGCACCAGTTGTTAAAAAAGCAGTTGTTAAAGCAGCACCAGTTGTTAAAAAAGCAGCTATTACAACTGCTGTAGCTACTAAAAAAGCAGCTATTATTGCAGCACCAGTTGTTAAAAAAGCAGCTATAGTAACTGCCGGAGCTGCAGCTACAGCAGTTGTAGCAACAGGAACTGGTATTAAAAAAGGTGTTGTTGCAACTGGAAGTGGTATTAAAAAAGGTGCAAAAGCTACTGGTAAAGGTATTAAAAAAGGTGCAAAAGCTACTGGTAGAGGTATTAAAAAAGGTGCAAAAGGTACAGTTAAAGTTGTAAAAAAAGGTGCAAAAGTAGCAAAAAAAGCAGCTGGAGGTATTTTAGCAATTATTAAAAAATATTTAATGTATGTTTACATTTTTATAGCTGTTATAGTTGTATTTTGGGTATGGAAAACTTTTTTTTAAATATATAAAAATTATTAATTTATAATTTATATATATATATGTCACATATTGAAGAAGTTTTTGACTTTTCAAATAATTTTGAACATTTTTCTAATTCTTGTAATGCTTTTTTTTGTCCAGCTGGTTATGGTGCACTTAGATGTGTTAACTGGGTTAAAAAATGTGAAGACAAAAAAAAAAAAGTAATAGAAAATAAAAGAAAAGCAGAAGAAAAGAAGAAAAGAGCTGCAGAAAAAGCTCTACAAAAAGAGAGAGATAAAAAAATGAAAGAAGCACAAAAGAAAAATAAAGAAGATATGAAAAAACAACAAAAAGAGAGAGCTAGAAAAATGAAAGAATCACAAAAAGCAATTAAAAAAGCTAACAAAAAAACATCAGAAAAAGCAATTAAAAAAACTGACAAAAAAAAATCAGAAAAAGCAATTAAAAAAGCTGATAAAAAAGCATCCAAAAAAGCTGATAAAAAAGCATCCAAAAAAGCTGATAAAAAAATAATTAAAAAAGTAATTAAAAAAGCCGATAAAAAAGCATCAAAAAAAAGTAGTGTTAAAACAGTAGCGGGAGTAGCAACATTAGCAACTGTTGCAGTTGTAGCTGCTGGAACTAATATTAAAGGTGAATCTAATAGTGATATTGATAATATAGCAACTGCAGCAACAAGGAGTAATGTTAATGATGAATCTGAAAGCAGTATTAATAAACAATCTAATAATAATATAGTAACAACTGCAGCTACAGAAGGTAATAATAAAAATGAATCTAGTGTAGATAGTAAATTATCTTCTGAAAATAATGTTGATCAACCAACTGACACTAAAAATAATTTAAGCGACTTTAATAGTTTTTTCGAAAAGTATAAATTATATATTTATGTAATATTAGGTTTACTTGTTATTTTGATATTATGGAAAATATTTATAAAATAATAAAATATATGTATATAATTAATTTTTCTAAACAATTGTAATGTCAGTTCAAATTTTTGATAAATTATGGTGTGTGGTTGAATTGTATTCACCCATAGAAATTCCAATAAAGATGTATGATGATGATTTGATACCATTTGGTCATCTACCAGATTTTTTTAATTCACAAAATAGAATTAAACCATTTAATTTACAACCAAAACAAAATGTAAGATTAATTGGTATTTTTGATTCTTATGAAGTTGCTAAAACAGTTAGTTTTTCATCACCTAATAGAGTGTTACTTGGACCCAGTTCTGTTAATAAAATTTAATAAAATTGTCTGCGATAATATTTTATTATAAAACTTAAGTTTTTTAATAAAATTGAAGTTATTATATTTTATATTACTTATAATTTTATAATGAAAAATCTTTCTAAAATAAATTTTAATGAATTGATTGTAGATAATATCTATAATTTACATATTACATACGAACTATCATCAGGTGGTTTTGGTCCATTAGATGATATTCGAAATATTTGGCGCGGTGATGTGAAAATTACTAATATTATTCACAATCCAAATGAAAAATATTGGACTAAAAAATATACAATTGAATTTTCAGTTATAAATGGAATCAGTGATCCAATATGGTTTCAAAATTATAAACATCCATTAGATAGAAATTACGATGAATTTACCTATAATTTTTATAAATAAATTATACTTCAAGTTCTAAATCATTAGTTGAATCTTTATCAACTTTATCACGATTATTGTAAATAATTAGTTTGATATCCTTTTTCTTGAGTTCTTTGTAAGCGGGATCCGATTCAATCTTCTGTTTAACTATTTCTAATATTTCTTTTGTTTTTTCATCAAGATCATTTTCCAGTTCATCATAAAATGAACCCAAGTCACACATACGTTCATCTATTATATCATCTAATAAATCATTTTTATTAACTGTTATAAATTTTTTCTTTTTATTATCGAATTTGTAAGCTAATGTATTTTGAGTATTAGTAATTAGAATATTTTTAAACTGAGGGTACTTGTCATTAAAATGAGTATATTCTACTAATTGAGGCAAACTACAGTATCTGTACTTAAGAATAGCCATTTTTTCTTTTCTGCTAAATACATTTGTAAGATTCTCGTGCCCTAAAGCGATTATATTATATGTATTATTAACAGTACCAGTATTAATTGTATTATGGTTACCATTTAGATTTAATTGTTTATTAATTTTTTGGAGTGTTTTGGGGTGGATTTTACAGTTTTTATTTAATAATTCCAGCAGGGTTTTCTTCATTTCCTCATTTTGTTCTTTCTGCTCTTTTAACTGCTCAATTAATAAATTAATTATTTCATTTTGATCTTGTGAAATATCTTTTTTACAAGTTTTTTCATGTCTTTTTAAATTATCTTTTCTTGTGAATTCTTTTTTACATCTAATACAACTCATTTTATTTTTTACCTCATTTTGAGGTACTTTTGAGGTACATTTTGCTATGAAACCCTCATTGTGAGTTACATTTGAGGTATTATGATTATTGTCATTATTATGGTATTTATTGTTGTGATTCCATAAGCTTTGTCTAGTTTTATAATATTTATTACATATATTACATCTGTACGTACACTGACTACAAGAACTCATTATAATACTATATATTTTATTCTTTAATTATTTTACATAAAAAGTGTACATACACTTTAGTGTACGTAATCATTGAACACCGGGAGAGAGAGAACCTTAAAAATTTTTCATTTTATAAAAAATATCCAAAATATTATACTTCAAGTTCTAAATTATTAGTTAAATCTTTATCAACTTTATCACGATTATTGTAAATAATTAGTTTGATATCCTTTTTCTTGAGTTCTTTGTAAGCGGGATCATTATCTATTTTTTCTTTTACTATTTCTAATATTTCTTTTGTTTTTTCATCAAGATCATTTTCCAGTTCATCATAAAATGAACCCAAGTCACACATACGTTCATCTATTATATCATCTAATAAATCATTTTTATTAACTGTTATAAATTTTTTCTTTTTATTATCGAATTTGTAAGCTAATGTATTTTGAGTGTTAGTAATTAAAATATTTTTAAACTGAGGATATTTATCATTAAAATGAGTATATTCTACTAATTGAGGCAAACTACAGTATCTGTACTTAAGAATAGCCATTTTTTCTTTTCTGCTAAATACATTTGTAAGATTCTCATGTCCTAAAGCGATTATATTATAATTATTATTAATTATATTATTAGTAGTTTCATTAACTGTATTATGATCGCCATTTAATTGTTTATTAATTTTTTGAAGTGTTTTTGGATGAACCTTACAGTTTTTATTAATTAATTCCATTAAGATTTTCTTCATTTCTTCATTTTGTTGTTCTTGTTTATACATTAAAGATTTTATTAGATTTAATTCTTCTGTTTGTTTTATAATAGTATTTTTAAGTAATTCATTTTCATCTACTGAAATATTTTTTTTACAAGTTTTTTCATGCCGCCATCTATTTTGATAATTATTAAATTCTTTTTTACATTTTTTACATTTATACATTTTTGATAAATCATCATTATGATTATTTAAATGATTATCCAAATGTACATTATAATCATTTTTAATCACATTATGATTAGTGTCATTATTATGGTATTTATTGTTGTGATTCCATAAGCTTTGTCTAGTTTTATAATATTTATTACATATATTACATCTGTACGTACACTGACTACAAGAACTCATTATAATACTATATATTTTATTCTTTAATTATTTTACATAAAAAGTGTACATACACTTTAGTGTACGTAATCATTGAACACCGGGAGAGAGAGAGAACCTTAAAAATTTTTCATTTTGTAAAAAATTTCCAAAAATATAAATAAATAATGTTTCAAAAAAATTTGATTTTTATATATATTTAACATATATCAGGTCATTTAATGGAAATTGTACGTGATTCAATACGAATTGAAACCAAAATTAATATCCTACCGTCTAATGTCGAAATCATCGGCATGGGACAGGATGGAAGTGTTATTTTTAAATATAATTTAAATGAAAAAATTAATTACTACAACCATTGTCCTAATAAACGAATGTATAATTACATTTTTTTTGAATTAATTAATAAGTCTGCTCTTTGGAGTATTATATTTGAAATAAAACCAACGACTGGTTATAATAGCTCTATTTATTTTTTTGAAATTAAATATATTATAAGTATTGATCCAAATCTTATTAGTGAGTTTATCAATTTATCAATGGCTCTTAATTTTTTAATTTCCGAGTTTTATTCACAAGCACCACATTTTAATAATACTGATTTTACCAGTAAAAGTTTTATCCCATATTTTGATCCTGTTAAACCACCAAAAGATTTCAAGATAAATTTGTATGATTATCAACAAAGAACTTTATCAAAAATGCTTTTAATGGAAAAAGATCAAACTGAATTTTATGTCAATTACACTTATAACATAAATTTTAAAGGAGTTGATATTTTATTTGATCCAGTTTCTAATTCCAAAGTTAATAGTGATAAGAAATTTAAGATTAGAACAACAGGCGGTGTTTTATCTGATGAAATGGGTTTAGGTAAAACAATTAGTTCAATTGCACTAATAGCTTCTAATCCAGCTCCATTAAATCTACCAAATACCAAGTTATCATCAATATCAAACACTGAAAAAATAAATTCAAAAGCAACATTAATTTTGTGTCCAAGTCATTTGACTAAGCAATGGGAAAGTGAAATTAAAAGATGTAATCCTAAATTTAATGTTATTACTATTTTAACAAAGAATGATTATAATAATTTGAAATTTGAAAAATTTATGTATACCGATATAATTATAACATCTCATCAATTCATTATGAACTTTAAATTTTATCCAACTCTTCATTATCAAAATTGTACTGCATCTAATTTTAATTTTGAACATAGAA
>Ga0194124_10006766_pt1 | contig 10078 bp, 13 predicted proteins | sample TA2KigCas0mmetaG_FD_148605 | JGI IMG/M metagenome (GOLD analysis project Ga0194124, IMG submission 148605) | Freshwater microbial communities from Lake Tanganyika, Tanzania - TA2015031 Kigoma Deep Cast 0m | ecosystem: Environmental > Aquatic > Freshwater > Lake | place: Tanzania: Lake...
CTTTTTTGTTGAGGACGTATTAACAAAAAATAAAAAATTACAAAAATTAATATAAGTGGAATGAATTGAACAAATCCTGAAGCATCCATAATGTGTTTTGATATATCAGATAATATTTTAAAACAAATGTTTTTTTATATTTTAGTTATTCCCATTAATGGCTGTAAAATTTTTGGAATAATTATATCGCCATTTTTATCTTGATAATTTTCCATAATTGCAATGATAGTTCTGCCGATAGCAAGTCCAGATCCATTAAGAGTGGCAATATAATCATTTTTTTTTTCACTATTTTTATATTTTGCACTCATCCTCGTAGCTTGAAACTGCCCACATGAAGAGCAACTAGAAATTTCTCTATAAGTATTTTGAGATGGCAACCATACCTCTATATCGTAGGTTTTTTCTGCACTAAAACCCATATCTCCAGATGATAGCAATGAAACTCTGTAGGGTAGTTCTAATTTTTTAAGAATTGCCTCTGCACAACTTGTCATTCTTTCTAACTCTTCCATCCTGTTTTTTGGCTCAACAGCACTTACTAATTCAACTTTATAAAATTGATGCTGACGTAATATACCCTTAGTATCTTGTCCTGCAGCACCCGCCTCTGCTCTAAAGCAAGGCGTAGATGCAACATATCTAATTGGAAGGTCTTTATAATCTAAAATTTTTTCTCTAAAAATATTTGTTAAAGAAACTTCTGCTGTTGGTATAAGCCACTGTTTATTTATAAGTTCATATTGTTCATTTTTAAATTTAGGAAGTTGACCAGTTCCATACATTGCACTTTCATTAACTATAATTGGTACATTTACCTCTTTATAACCAAATTCCTTAATATGAGTTTCAACCATAAAATTTATTAAAATTCTTTCTAATTTTGCTAAACTAGAGTTTAGAATTACAAATCTAGATCCAGATATTTTTGCAGCTGTTTCAAAATCAAAAAGTTTTTTTTTAATTCCAATTTCATCGTGAGATAAAGCTTTAAAAGAGAATTTTTTAACTTCACCATATTTTCTAATTTCTTTATTTTCTTTTTTATCTTTACCTACTGGAACAGAGTCGTCATGTATGTTTGGAAGCTCAGACATGACTTTAAAGACATCATTATTTATTATATTAATTTTTAATTCAGCATCATCAATTTTTTTTTTAATCTCTAAGACTTCATTTGAAAACTTTTTAAATTCATTAGAAGTCTTATTATTAATATTTGATAAATTTTTAGAAATTGAATTTCTTTTTTCTTGATATTCTTGCTGATATTGAATTAGCTTTTTAGCCTTTAGGTCATCATCAAGAATTTTAGTAACTATTTTTTCATAATCTAATAAAGATCTTTCTTTAAGTTTTTTTTTAAATAACTCAGGATTTTCTCTAATTTGTTTTATGTTATTCATTTTTTTTTTCTATATATCTAATAATTAAAATAGATAATTCATATAAAATCATCAAAGGTATTGCTAAACCAATCTGGCTAATTGGATCCGGAGGAGTAAGGATAGCAGCGATTATAAAGATAATTACTATTATATATCTTCTTCTTTCAGATAAATATTTCGAATCAATTGCTCCTGCAAGAGCCAGTAAAATTAATAATAGTGGTAACTGAAAGCTAAGACCAAATGCAAACATAAATATGATAATTAGAGACATATATTCACTAACTTTTGCTTCAAGTTGTATTGGTATTATGGTTTGGGTTGTACTTTCGAAAGATAAAAAAAATTTAATTGCAAGTGGCATTACAAAAAAATATGCAAGCAGAGCACCTAAAATAAAAAGCACTGGAGTAGCAATTAAAAAAGGTAATATTGTTTTTTTTTCATTTGCATAGAGTCCTGGTGCTATAAATTTCCAGATTTGTATCAAAAAAATAGGTACTGAAAAAAAAACTGCTGAATAAAATGAAAGTTTTAAGTACGTTAAAAATGTCTCCTCTAAAGCAGTAAAGATTAATCTTTTTCCTTGGGTTGAACCACCTTCAAGTGCTTTAACATAAGGCTGTAATAAAAAATTGTATATTTGTTCAGCATAAAAATAAGAAAATATAAAAGCGAATACAAAAAATATTAAACTTTTAATTAATCTTGCACGTAATTCAATTAGGTGATCTGAAATACTCGATTGTTGACTTTCATTTTCGCTCATTAACAATTAATTTTTTTTATCTTTATTATCTTTCGCTTCTTTTTTTTTTTCCTCTAATGAATTTTCAACAACCTTGTTCACTTCTTTTTCTGTCTGAACAACTATGTCATCAATATTTTTTTGAAAAGAACTAGCATAGTTTTTGATTGTATTTTTAATTTGTACAAATTTTCGTATAACTACAGGAATATCTTTTGGACCTATTACAATAATTGCAACAATTAAAATTATAAGAATCTCTGACCACCCTATTTGTGGCATTAGACTACTTTTCTGATTTGGAATTAGAGTCTTTTGATTTGTCTTCTTTGCTATCTAAAGTTTCTTCAGAAGACATACCTTTTTTAAACTTTTTAATTCCTTCAGCAACATCTCCCATTAGCTGAGAAATTTTTCCTCTTCCGAAAAAAATTACGACTAACAAAACTATTATAACTATCTGCCAAAAGCCGATTTGCATATTTTTACTATATATTAAAGTCTTTCAAATTCAATAAATTAATTTTGTTTTTCACTTATTGATGAGGTTAGCATGTTGTCAATATTTGAAAATATATTCTCTTTTGAATCTTTATTTAAATCACTTTTTGCAAATTTTTCAGTGCCAAAGATTGACTTATCTATTCTAGCATCAACTAACCCTGCAGATTTTAACTCATCAAGATTAGGTAGGTCAGAAATGTTTTTTAAATTAAAATGACTTAAAAAAATATCAGTAGTTACATACAGAAGTGGTTTTCCAGGTATTTCTTTTCTACCTTGAGGTTTAACCCAGCCAAGTTCAAATAAAATTTCTAAAGTTCCGGAACTAAAAGAAACTCCTCTTATTTCTTCTATCTCTGCACGTGTTACTGGTTGGTGATATGCAATTATAGCCAAAGTTTCAATTGCAGCTCTTGATAGTTTTTTTTGTTCAATAACATGACTCTTTATTTTGTCGGATAGTTTTTCTGAAGTTCTAAAAGACCATTTATTTGAGATTTCATAAAGGTTGATACCTTTAGAAGAATATTCTTCTTGTAAATTTTTTAATATTTTTGAAATATCAATTTTTATTCCAACTTTTTCTTTTATTGTTTCAACATCAAGTGGTTCAGACGCTGCAAATAAAATTGCTTCAACTAGGTTTTTTATTTCTATATCTTTATTTTTCATATTAAACTTTTGCCTTCACTAAAATCGTATCAAATAGTTTTTTTTGATAGATTGATAATTTACCTTCTCTAACCATCTCTAAAGATCCTGCAAACATTCCTGCTAAACCTGACTTTCTTTCAGATATAGACTTCATAAACGAACCTGGAATTAAATCATAAATACTTCTCCAGTCGTTAAGTTCTGAAATAACATTTTTTAAACGTTTAATTGCCTCTTCCATAGTAAACACGGGAAGCTTTGAAATATTCATAACTGCAAAGTTTTGAGTTCTTTGAATATCAGCGTAGGCTCTAATAAGTTCATAAAGAGAAACTTCATATTTTGATGCTGATATTCTTTTTATACCTTCTCTCATTCCTTTTATGAAAATATCTCTACCTAATTGTTTTTTATCAACCAATTTATCTGATAGATGTCTTATTGCTTCAAGTTTTCGAAGTTGCAATTTTAATTTTTCTGCCATTTGAAAGGCGGAAAAGTCTTCATCATCTGTTTCAGGAAGTAAAAGTCTTGACTTTAAATATGCGAGCCATGTTGCCATCACTAAAAAATCCGCAGCTAATTCTAGATTTTTTTTTATCGTGTTAATAAATTTTAAATATTCATCAGCAAGCTGAACAATAGAGATTTTCATTAAGTCAACTTTTTGAGATTTTGCTAAATCAAGAAGCAGCTCTAAAGGTCCAGCATAATTATCAATGGTGAGATTAAACTGATTATCATCAAGATTTTGATTTATTTCAGTTTTAGGTTCTTCAAGCATATTTTTTTTTAGCTGATTCTAGGTATTTTTTTTAAATATATTAACTACTTTATATGTTACATTTTGAGTAAAACTGTCGATTTCTGGTATAATCTTAACAAGTTCATGAGCTTCGTTAATTTTTCCGTTGCAATGAAGTATTATATTGCAACCAGCGTCTAAACTTTTGTAAATCTTATTTTTAAACGACCCACTTAAAGCTTTCATCGAAATATCATCCGTTATTATAATTCCTTTAAAAGACAATTTTTTTCTAATGATATCTTGAATTATTATTTTTGATTGTGTTGCGCAGTTCCTATTGTCTATTTTTGAGTACAAAATATGTGCTGTCATTGTCATTAGCGAATTAAGATTTTTAAATGGATCAAAATCTGAATTTAAAAGTTCCTTAAGTGTCTTATGAACTATAGGTAATGAAAAATGGGAGTCTACAGAAGTTGATCCATGACCTGGTATATGTTTTGTTACAGATACGATACCGTTCTCTTTAAAAAACTTGATTATAAAATCAGAAATAGTTTTAACAATTTTGGGATTACTTGAAAACGCTCTATCCCCAATTATTGCATTTGATGGATTGTTATACAAATCAATAACTGGATAAGTATTTGTATTTATCCCAGAATTTTTTAATAAATTTAAGTTTATATTTAAAAAGTATAATATTTTTTTTTCAAAAAATTCATCATTATAAAAACCTCCCAAATATTTTGCATTGTACTTATGTAAATCTATAATAGATGAAAATCTATTTACTCTCCCGCCCTCTTGATCTACGATAATCAAGATATTTTTATTTTTTGAAAAATAATTAATTGAGTTTGTTAAGCAAAAAACCTGATTAATATTATTAATATTTCTTTTAAATAAAATAATTCCATAAATACTATTATTTTTTATAAAATAAATTTCCTCATAGGTTAATTTAGTAGATGATAATCCAATAATAAATGCTAGAGGTTTCAATACTTTATTTTAGTAATTCCCAATAATTTTTTTGTTTAAATGTATTTTTAAAAAATTCATCATTATTTATTTTTTTTTTAAAGTCTTGATTTGATGAAATTTTATCTAATTGACCAATTTTTGTTTTAAGATACTCGCTATGTTTACTTCTATTATCTGTTGTTATTTGTAAAAATACTTTTGAATTAAAAAAGAAAATAGATGAACAAAAAAAAGTTATAACAACAAAAAATAATAAAAATTGTATTATTAATTTATTTCTCATTTTATGATTTCTTGTTTTACAATTTTAATTCCAAAACCATTCCACGCAGGAAGTTTTTTTTTACTTCTAGTGACAAGAATAAGTTTCTTAATTTTTAGATATTTTATTATTTGTGCACCAATTCCATAATTTTTAATTAAATTATTTTTAGATTTATTGTTAAATTTTTTTGTATTTTTGCTTTGTTCATCTTTTATAATAATAAGTACGCAATTATTATATTTGTTAAAATATTCTAAAGTTGTATTAATAAGCCTATTATCAATATTTTTTGATATTAAACTTTTCAAAATACTTACACCTACAACTCTTACTCTTGGAGTTAATCGTGGATTAAGGTTTTTAAGCAAAGCTAAATGTTCTTTTTTATCAATTAAATTGTCAAAAATTTTAATTTGATATTTGTTTTTTTTATTAATCTCGACAATTTCAGATCTTTTATATTTTATTAACGTTTCTCTTGTTAAACGGTAAGCTATTAGATCCTCAATGCTTGCAATATTTAAATTAAATTTTTTTGAATATCTTTTAAGGTCATTCATTCTTGCCATTGATCCATCCTCATTTAAAATTTCACAAATCACTGCTGACGGACCACAATTAGAAAGTTTTGATATATCAACGGATGCCTCTGTATGCCCAGCCCTTTCAAGAACACCTCCACTTCTTGCAACTAATGGAAAAATATGTCCTGGAGTTGAAATATCTTTTTTTGTAGAATTTTTTTTTATAGCAACTTTTATTGTTTTCGCTCTATCGTAAGCGGATATACCTGTGGTGACTCCTTTTCTTGCCTCAATAGAGACAGTAAAAGCAGTATCAAATCGAGAGGCGTTTGCTTTAGGCATTAATGATAAATTTAAATCTTTTGTTTTTTTTTCATCTAAAGCTAAGCAAATTAATCCTCTAGCATACTTAGACATAAAGTTTATTTTTTTGGGTGTAATTTTTTTGGCCGGAACTACAAGATCACCCTCATTTTCTCTATTTTTATCGTCAACGAGAATAAACAATTTTCCTTTTCTAGCGTCACGAATAACTTTTTTTATGGATGCAAACATTAATTTTTTAAAGTTTTTACAATCAAATCAAATTCAATATTAACTAAATCATTAGTTTTTAAATTGATTAGATTAGTGTTTATTAATGTATGGGGAATAATCATAACGCTAAAATAATTTTTATAAATTTTAACTATTGTTAGAGATACACCGTTAATACAGATTGAACCTTTGTTAACTAAATATTTCTTAAAGCTCTTGTTAAAACTGATATAAATAAACCAGTTTTTTTTGCTTTTAATCTCAATTTTTTTTACTCTTGACCTTGTATCGACGTGTCCTTGAACAAAATGCCCATCAAATCTTGATCCATATTTTAATGATCTTTCTATATTAATTTTGTCTCCAATCTTAGAATAAAAAAAATTAGATAAACGATAAGTGTGATACGATACAAAAAAAAATAATAATATTTTATTTTTTATTTTCTTGTAGGAGACTAATGTAAGGCAGACTCCAGAGCAAGAAAATGACGTTCCTATATCCTTTTTTATAATTTTTATATCTGTTTTTAAAGAGATTAAGAAACCTCTATATTGTTTTTGCTTAGAATATAATGTTCCTAAATTAGTTATAATTCCTGAAAACATAATTATTTAATTTTTATAAAAAAATAAATTATCATTTGAAAGATTTATAGGTTTATTTATTTTTTTCATCGAGATTAATTTTTTAGAATCAAATTTAAAAAAATTATTTTTATATCTATTTTCATTAGATTTAAAAAAAAAAAAATTATTAAATAAATTATTTTTAAAGAATTGATTTAATAAATTATTTCCACCTTCAACCAGTAAATTTTTATAACCCAAAAAACCAATAATTTTTACTAAACTTTTAATATCAAAAAAATTTTTTTTTATCGTTGGCAGTTTTATTACTTTAATTTTTTTTTTGTTTAGTTGGTTTATTTTAAATTTATTTTTTTTAGTATAAATTATGAAAACCTTTACAGAAGATTTTAATATATTTGAATTTGTTTTTATTCTTAACTTTGGATCTATAATAAATACTGTGGGAGAAAGTTCCTTAAGTCCTCTGATTCTACAGTTAAGATATGGATTATCATCATTAATAGTATTTACTCCTACCAACAAAGCCTGATGATTGGCTCTTAGTAAATGAGTAAGTTTTCTAGAATAAATATTGGATATATATTTATGATCAATATTTTTAGTAAAATTTTTTTTTGTTACTGCAACCTTTCCTGTAACTACTAGATTTTTTCTTTGATAATATTGATTATGAAATTTTGAAATCAAATTAAATTTTTTATTTTTAAAATATTTTACCTTAATTTTATTTTGTTTTAAAAAAATTAAACCTTTTTGATTTACTAATGGATTTAAATCTTTAGAATAATAAAAAACTTTTTTTACATTTGATTTACTAATTATAGCAGTGCATGGTGGATTTTTACCTGTATGATGACACGGCTCCAAACTTACATATAAATTTTTTCTTATCTTTAATTGTTTAACTTTCTCTAATGCATCTTTTTCAGCATGTGGTCTTCCATTTATCCCTGTAATACCATAAGAAATAATTTTTTTATTTGAGGTTACAATGCACCCAACAGAAGGATTTAAACCTGTCAGTCCTGCATGAAGTCTAGATAAATTTAGAACTAGTTTAACAATATAATCTTTATTTTTTTGGATCATTGAGCTGATTTACAAACTGTCCAAAATCTTTAACCTCTTTAAAATTGGTATAAACCGAAGCAAAACGAACGTAAGCAACAGGATCTATTTCCTTTAAACCATCCATTACAAGTCTACCAATTATACTTGAAGTTACTTCAGCTTGTCCAAGATCTTCGAGATTTCTATGAATTTTTGAAACAAATTTTTCAATTGTATCACTGTCTATAGGTCGTTTTCTAAGAGCGATACTTATAGACTTCGACAATTTTTCTCTATCAAAAGGGGATTTTCTTCCATTTTTTTTTATTACCATCAATTCTCTTAATTGAACTCTTTCAAATGTTGTAAATCGTTGTTTGCCACATCCACACTCTCGTCTTCTCCTTATAACGGTACCATCCTCGGTGGGTCTAGAGTCTATAACAGATGTCTCTTTTTCCTTACAAAACGGACAAATCATTTTAAAAACCTAATAAATTGGAAACTTTGAACAAAGATCAGTAGCTTTACCTTTAACTAATTTTTCTACGAACATATCGTTTTTTTGCAATCCACTTAGTACTTCATCTATAAGTTCACCTACAATTTTAAATTCATTTAAAGAAAAACCTCTTGTTGTGCAAGCAGGAGTCCCTAATCTTATTCCAGATGTTATCCATGGTTTTTGTTCATCGAATGGTATTCCGTTTTTATTGCAAGTAATATTAGCTCTTTCCAATGATGCAGATGCATCCTTTCCAGTTAGTTTGTTAGGTCTTAAATCAACCAACATTAAATGGGTATCTGTTCCACCTGTAAAAATTGAATATCCTTTATTTTTAAGGGTCTCACATAAGATTTTTGCATTTGCAACAACTGCTTTTGTATAGGATTTAAAATCCTCTGATAATGCCTCTTTAAAACAGACTGCTTTCGCTGCTATCACGTGCATTAAGGGCCCTCCCTGAGTACCTGGAAATACAGCTGAATTAATTTTTTTTGAAATATCCTCGTTATTTGTCAGAATAATACCCCCTCTTGGTCCTCTTAATACTTTGTGTGTTGTTGACGTAACTACATCTGCATAATCAACAGGATTAGGGTAAACTCCGCCTGCAACCAAACCAGAAAAATGTGCCATATCAACCAAGAGCAAAGAACCAACTTCGTTAGCAATTTCCCTAAAAATTTTAAAGTCTATTATTCTTGAATATGAGCTTCCGCCCGCAATAATTAATTTTGGTGAATGTTTTTTAGCCAAACTTTTTACTTGGTCATAATCTATAAGACCATTTTCTTTTCTTACGCCGTAAGAGATCGCGTTAAACCATTTTCCTGACATCGACGGAGCTGCACCATGGGTTAGATGACCACCTTGATCAATTCCCATACCAAGGATGGTATCTCCAGGTTTTATTAATGCTAAAAAAACTGCTGCATTTGCCTGAGCACCAGAGTGAGGTTGAACGTTTGCAAACTTACATTTAAATAATTTCTTAGCTCTTTCGATTGCTAAATTTTCAGCTACATCCACATGCTCACATCCTCCATAATAGCGTTTACCACTATAACCCTCTGCATACTTGTTAGTGAGAATTGAACCCTGCGCCTCAATAACTGCTTTAGATGCAATATTCTCAGACGCGATTAATTCAATATGATGTTGCTGTCGGTTTGACTCATCGCTTAACGACTTGAAAATTTCACTATCTACAGTCTGTAAATCATCACTAAAGAACCTCGCAAGGTTTTCTGAAGTTTTTTTATTTAACATTTTTATCCATTTTTTTAATTCTTGTTAAATGTCTTCCACCCTCAAATTGAGTCGAAAAGAAAAATTTAACTATTTTTTTAGATGTATCAAAATTAATTAATCTTGCACCAAGACATAATATATTAGCATTATTATGTTTTCGCGCTAAAATTGCCATTTCTACGTTATTGCATAGTGCTGCTCTTACTTTTTTAAATCTATTAGCAGAAATTGACATGCCTATTCCGGAACCACAAATTACTAAGCCCATTCCTAAATTTTTATTTACTCTATAAGCAACTTTTTTGGCATAATCAGGATAATCAA
>Ga0194124_10006777_pt1 | contig 10072 bp, 9 predicted proteins | sample TA2KigCas0mmetaG_FD_148605 | JGI IMG/M metagenome (GOLD analysis project Ga0194124, IMG submission 148605) | Freshwater microbial communities from Lake Tanganyika, Tanzania - TA2015031 Kigoma Deep Cast 0m | ecosystem: Environmental > Aquatic > Freshwater > Lake | place: Tanzania: Lake Tanganyika...
TTTTAAAAAAACGGCTGATTATATCAGGTTTTCTCCGGACTTGTTTCGGGCTGCTGAAGATGAATTTTTAGTGACCGTTGGTGGGAATGTATTTTCAGAAAAAGTAGTTAACCTGAATTTGCAGGATGTCTCCGGTATGGTGAGGTTTAGCGGAATTACAGGTTGGCCTAAGCCCTGGTACGCTCCCGGCATCATGGGGCCATTTTCATTTGTGCCTCGGATGGAATGTTATCATGGAATCGTGAGCTTAGACCATCAGCTTCATGGGAAAATTAATTTCAAAGGTGAGGAAATTGATTTCACCGGAGGAAGGGGCTATCCCCCGAGAAAGACTGGGGACGATCATTTCCGTCAGCCTACATATGGATGCAAAGCAATCATTTTGAGCAGGAAGGTGTGTCACTAAAATGCTCTGTGGCAAGGATACCCTGGATGGGCAGTTCCTTTACCGGATTTATTGCGGGTCTTTGGCTTGGTGATCGCCTTATTCGCTTTACAACCTATAATAGATCTGAACTAAAAAAAGTTAGTGTTGATCATTCGCTGGTTACCATCGAGCTGAAAAATCCGACGTATTTACTCGAGGTTGCTGCTGAGCGGGATCGTGCAACCGAATTGGCGTCACCCATCCGCGGTCATATGGAGGGAAGAATTCAGGAGACCATGACGGCGCGCATTAATATTCGTCTGATCAATAGACAGACCAAATCAGTGGTTTTTGCTGGCATCGGCAAGTAAAAGCTTGAGGTTGCGGGAGCATTGGAGCAAATCCTGAAACCATAATGGGCCACATGACAAAAGTCATACAACTTTCAGGCCCCACAATCTGCGGTTCACATTAATCTTCTCGGCATTCAGGCAGCTTCCGCTTCTTAAAAAGGCCTTAATCAGTAAATTGGAAGGTTATGAAGGGAAAAAGTGCTGTTGTTATAGGGAGTGGTGTGGCCGGCCTGGCAACGGCATGCAGACTTGCTGCGTCGGGTATGGAGGTGTTGGTCTTTGAACAGAATTCATACCCAGGCGGAAAGCTTTCAGCTTTTGAAAAAGACGGTTTTGTATTTGACGCCGGACCCTCTTTGTTTACGCAGCCTCAAAATCTGGAAGAGCTATTTAAGCAATGCGGGAAAAGGTTGTCAGATTACCTTACCTATGATCGGGTGCCTGTTTCAAACCATTATTTTTTTGAAAGTGGTAAAAAAGTCAGGGCCTTTGCCAACGCAGATGAATTTGCTTCAGAGATGGAGTCGGTCCTGGGAGAGTCGCGTAAGGCTGTCCTGGATTATTTAAGCCATTCAGAAAGACTCTATAACAATATTGGCACCTTATTTTTGAATAAATCGTTGCACAAGTTTGGAACCTGGGCTTCGGCCGATGTTGTTCGTGCCATTGGTTCGTTGCAGTTAAAGTACCTCAATTCGACCCTTGACGAGTTTAATCGTTCTAAATTCAAAACGCCGGAAGCGGTTCAGATATTCAATCGGTTTGCGACCTACAATGGGAGCAGCCCTTTTAAAACCCCAGCGATGCTCAGCCTTATTCCTCATTTGGAAATCAATGAGGGTACCTTTTACCCGAAAGGTGGGATGATCAGTATCACCAACGCCATGTTCAAACTGGCTTCCGATTTAGGGGTGAAGTTCAAGTTTAATTGTCCGGTCGAAAAAATTCACGAAAAGGATGGGACCATCGTGGGTGTTACGGCCGATAACCTGCGCTATGATGCAGACCTGGTCGTCAGCAATATGGATGTCTACTACACCTACAAGTTTTTATTGGGAGAAAATCACCGTGCTCAGAAGGTTCTACAGCAGGAGCGTAGTAGTAGCGCAGTGATTTTTTATTGGGGAATGGGCACCGAGTTTCCGGAGCTTGATCTTCACAACATCTTTTTTAGTCGGGATTATCTGAAAGAATTTGAAGGAATTTTCAGAACTGGAAAAATATCGGATGATCCAACCGTATATGTAAACATCACTTCTAAAATGGAGCAGGGGTTGTCGCCCAAAGGCAAAGAAAATTGGTTTGTGATGATTAATGCTCCGGCCCATACAGGTCAGTCCTGGCAAGATGTTAAATTGGCCCTTAGGGAAACGGTGGTTTCAAAGCTCAGCCGAATGCTTGGCAGGGATATTGGATCACTCATCGAAACAGAGGAAACCTTAGACCCCCATCTCATTCAGCAGCGCACCTCTTCGCATATGGGGTCATTGTATGGAACCAGTTCCAATTCACCGTTCAGCGCTTTTTTACGGCATAAAAATTTTAGTCGGCGATTGACTGGGTTATATTTTTGTGGTGGAAGTGTTCATCCCGGTGGGGGTATTCCACTGTGTTTGAAGAGCGCAAGCATAGTTTCAGAATTGGTCTCAAAAGATTTGTCCGTATGATGGCCTCTGGTTTGTTTTCATGGGAGTCAGAAAAAAGGGATTTATGGGCCGTTTATGTAGCTGCCTTTTTTCATTTGGTGGGTCTTGTTGGCATCATTCTGGACTTGGGGTTTGTTACGTCGCTTACGCCCTTTTTTGACTTTTTTCCTGATTGTTTGGAGTCGACGATCCCGGGAGTCTGAGTTTTACCAATTTCTTTTTCTTTCTTTTTCCATCGGTTGGATTGCCGAATGGATTGGTGTGAACACCGGAGTGCTTTTCGGGCAGTATCACTACAGCAGAGTGCTTGGATTAAAAATAGCAGGTGTCCCGGTCCTCATTGGTATCAACTGGTTTATTGTAATGTACAGCAGTGGTGCTGCTGCGGAATGGTTGGTCCGTGTTTTCGAGGGTGGAACCATGAAGGTCAAATTATTGTCGCGCACTTCCCTGGTGGTCTTATTGGGGGCAACCCTTGCCGTCCTTCTGGATTGGTTAATGGAACCTGTGGCAGTGATGCTTGGTTATTGGGAGTGGCTTAATGGTGGATCAATCCCTGCAAGCAATTATCAAAGTTGGTTTATAGTGAGTTACGTACTCATTGCCTTTTACCGGCTGCTTGGCTTTGATAAGGGTAATAAATTCCCTGCCCGACTTTATTTTCTACTGATTTTATTTTTTGTTTTGATTCGCATCATCGTTTTAAAGTCATAGATTTTATGAGCCTCATCTCATTTGTTTCCCTTACCCTTTTTGTGTTTTTTCTTATGGAAGGGATCACCTGGTTAACGCATCGGTACGTTATGCATGGATTCCTTTGGTATCTGCATGAAGACCATCATAAAAAGGGCCCTGGTTTTTTTGAGAAGAACGATGCTTTCTTTTTGATTTTCGCCATCCCTTCCTGGCTTTGTATCATGTTGGGTATGCAAAATGAAATTTGGTGGGTGGTGGCGGTTGGTGCAGGTATAGCCATGTATGGTTTTGCATACTTTTTGGTGCACGAAATAATTATCCACCAACGTTTTCGTCTTTTTACAAGGAGTAACAACACCTATGTCCGCGCCATCCGTTGGGCGCATAAAATGCACCATAAGCATCTGGAAAAGGAGCACGGGGAGAGTTTTGGTATGTTGCTGGTTGCAAAAAAATATTGGGACAAAGTGCGTGATGAGAAAAATCACCGTTGATCTGATTTGGTCTTGAAAACCCAGTATACCTACTTTATTATCCTGGCCGGATCCCTCCTGGGGCCTGTGGCATTAAAAAAAGCTTTGACCAAAAAGTGAATTTTGTAAGCTACTGGAAGCGTGTTTTACTTTCAGGTATTCTGCCTGCTCTATTTTTTATCATCTGGGACATTTATTTTACTAAAGCGGGTGTCTGGAGTTTTAGCCCTGAGAGAATCACCGGAATCAAACTGGCGAACCTTCCAATTGAAGAGGCATTGTTTTTTTTGGTGGTGCCATTTTGCTGTCTCTTTATCTATGTGTGCATCAAAATTTATTTCCCACGTTTAAATTTTAATGAAAAAGCAAGGGGCATCCTTAAAGGGATGGCGGTCCTTTTCTTAATGATAGGCCTGATCAATACCGGCCGAATGTATACCAGCTGGACCATGCTTTTTTGTGCTTCCTTCCTTGCTATAATGTTTATTGTTCCTCAGTGGTTTAAAGATTTTCGTTCTGATTATTTTTTGGTTTCTTACATGATCATCCTGAACCTGATTCCTTTTTTGATGGTCAACGGGCTTCTTACAGCCATTCCGGTGGTCAACTATAATGATTTGGAAAATCTAAGCCTGCGCATTTATACAATTCCTGTAGAGGATACGGTATACGGCATGCTGCTCATTCTAATGAATGTAGTATTGTTCGAACGCTACGGCAGACCAACCAATGGCTGATTTGCACGCCACATCAAGTCGTGCTTTACTGGTCATTAGCCGCTACCATCCATGGGCTATTCCTTTCGGGTTTCTGTCTATGGCGATTTTTCATTTTCCATTATTTCTGAATCAAAAGATTTCCTTTTATAAACTCCTGGGATCGGGAAGAAATGGAACATTCGATATCCGGCCTGATTTTCATCAGTGGGCAGTGATGGTTTTCTGGAATACATCCTCAAATGAAATTCAGAAAAAAAACGAAAACGGAAGTGCGGTGCGTGCTGGCGAGGAAGGATTCAAGGTGGTTGGTAAAAAGCTTGGATGGTTGATCAATCAATGGTTCAGACTGTTTTGTATGGAACATGATGTTTTTTTGCTTGAGCCGGTAGCGGGGCATGGTACATGGGATGGGCGAAAGTTTTTGGGTGAGACCAATGAGCCCCTAACGCGGGCTACCATTCGATTTTCCAGGTTGAAGAGTTTTTGGTCTGCCGTACCATCGGCGGCAGATGGCTTTGAGCGTAATCCGGGTTTTATCTATTCAGCTGGAATAGGGGAGGTGCCTTTTCTCAAACAAGCTACTTTTTCCATTTGGCAAAGCGTAGAGGACATGAAAAACTATGCTTACGGGCGCCCTTCCCATAAATCGGTTGTTGGAAGGACCAGGAGTGAAAAATGGTATTCTGAGGAAATGTTCCTGCGCTTCAGGGTATTACAAATGAATTTCCGCCCTAAAATTGCCACTTTTTAGTATTTTAGTTGAGTTAACTTTATTTTTGACGTTACTAAAAAATAATCTTCTTAAAGTATAAATTGCTTTTCCAAATCACTAAGTCATGATGAAATTCAAACCGTATTTCTTCCTGTTTATCGCATTATTATTTGTTGCAACCAGCTGCGAGGAAGAGTTGACCCCTAACCAGGTAACGGAGGCTGCACTGATCTCGGCACCCTGGAAACTTTCAAACGTTAAGGTCGATGGTGTTGCCAGCGCAACTTGTATTCAGGTTTACAGTTAACCTTCTCAAAGGGTGGATACACCGCAGTCAATGGCGGAGATATTTGGGGTAATTCCGGATCATGGTCTTTTAGTGGCACCGATGGAAAAATAATTACCACCAATACCGGTCTTTCTATAGAGGTTGTTTCAGCTACCAAGGCTGGATTGACCATTTCTTTTTCCTGGGACAAAACCATCTATGACAAAGGGTCTAGAATGATGTCATTGAAGGGTAAGCATGAAATGACCTTCAGCCCTGGAGCATAATCATTAAGTACATCAATAAAAAAGGGGTCATCTTGACCCCTTTTTTTATTTTCAGCACTTCCACATTAGTCAAGCGGAGCAACCAATGGTAATAGGATTGCACTAGGGCGATTGCCTCCGTGAAATACGGTCTGATTGGCAACACGAATTTTGGTTGCTGTGGCGAGTGGTTCGCCTGTATTCAGATTTCTATCGAACTGTGGGAAATTACTTGAAGTGATGTCTACCCTGATTCGGTGACCAGCCTTAAAAACATTTGCAGTGGCAGTCATCTCTATTTCGTATTCATAAACTTCTCCAGGTTTCAATAGTTTGATTTTATCCAATCCCTCGCGGAACCTGGCTCTTAATATTCCTTCTGAGATCGGGTAGGATGTACCATCGGGTAGTACGTCATTCAATTTGATCATCCAGTCGGTATCGGGTCCATCGGTTGCAGCGTATAGTTTCATTTTAATGTTGCCTGCAACGGTAATTGGTTTCTGGAGCACTTCGGTGGTGTAGACCAGCACATCACTTCGCTGTTCAATTGGTCTTTGATCTTTAGGGCCTGCCAATGTGGGAGTACCACAGCAGTTGTTGCCACCCAGGGTCATGACTGGATCTTCAGGATTATAGCGGTAGTTGTTTTGAGCGATTGTGGATGGTTTATTGAATGAAAGTTTACCGTCTCCGGTGAGGGAATTCGCTTTTGTGCCACCGTCTAAATAGAGGGGTTGATACTGCGTGCCGGGAATGGGCCAGTCTTTTTCACTTCTCCAACGGTTGGTGCCCATATAAAAAATCCTCACAGGATCTTCTTTGTCCATTCCGTTTTGAATACCCTTCAGATGAAAATCAAAATAAAAATCAATATCACCAAAGGAACGGGATGCGCCATGGCCCCATGGTCCGATGATCATTCGAGTACCCTTCCGGGCGTTCTCGGTTGCTGCTTTATTTTTCATGCCTACATATCCGTTGATGGTTCCGGTTAAGAAAATATCAAACCAACCACCGAGTGTATAAACCGGTACATTCATTTTACTGAAGTTTTCTTCATCGCTGATGGCTTTCCAATAGGCGTCGTAGGTTTCATGGCTGAGCCAATCTCGGTAATGTGAGACGCTGTAACCTGCACTTTGCAAGTCACCGGTTCCCAGGGGTAAATGTTTTAGGATGTTTTCATACTTAAGTTCCTCTGGTGCATAGGACTCGGTATGCCAATACTGTGGAAGCATGATTCGATCGGGCATACGAACCACGCCCCATCCATAATTAAAACTTAGTCTAAAGGCTCCACCCATGGTAAGCCAGTTGGCAAAGATGTTGGTAGAGGCAAGCGATGGGAAGCAGGCTACCAGGTGCGGTGGATTTTCTCCCATGGTTCTCCATTGATTGTGTCCGCCATAGCTTCCGCCATAGGTTCCGATTTTGCCGTTTGAAAATGATTGTACCGCTGCCCATTCAATTATGTCATAGCCATCTTTTGCTTCGTCACGAAAGGGCTCCCATTCACCTTCGCTTTCATATCGGCCCCTGGCATCAATAACCACGACAGCATAGCCGTTCTGAGCATAGCGCATTGGAGAGGTATGCATACCATCGCGCTGAACTCCGTAAGGTGTTCGGGTTACCAGGGTCGGATATTTACCCGGTGCAACTGGTAAATACACATCACCATAAAGTTTGATGCCGTCCCGCATGGGGATTGATTTATGTCTTTCGATCCTGATTTTCTCAAGACTCGATTGTGCCTGCACGAATGAAATCGATAGGCAGAGCCGAAGCGATTGGTCAGCTTTCCACCAAGTCCAATTATCAATCCAACCGAAAATCTTTTTTTAAGTACCGCTATTCCAGGCCTGAACGCAGGTATAAGCGTGCCTGTAAATGGGCGAGCCGTAGTAGCGATAAAAAGAATGTGTTCACATTCCTTAAGAAGGTCTTCAGGAAAAAAGGTAAGCGCGGAGCAGAGCAGGGATAAATTATAGTCTGCGTTTTTCTGAATCCATTCCCAATCAATAAATAATTGCTTTAACTATGAAGAGCGCTCTACAGATCCTTTTTCTTTTTCTTGGTTTTTTAACCGCACGTGCCGACGAGGGAATGTGGTTAATGCATTTCCTAGGTGATGCCACCTACAAAGACATGGTCAGAAAAGGTCTGAAGCTAAGTAAGGAGCAGCTCTACAGCATTAATCAGCCATCCATTCGTGATGCCATAGTAATCTTTAATGGGGGCTGTACAGGAGAGTTGGTCAGTGCGAGTGGTTTATTGTTCACCAATCACCATTGTGGCTATGATGCAATCGCTGACGCGAGCACGGTTGAAAAAAATTATCTGAGGGATGGTTTTTGGGCTAAGTCATTAACGGAAGAGATTCCCTCAAAAGGTGTCTACGTACAGTTTTTAAAAGGAATCGTTGATGTAACAGCTGAAATTGAAAATGGATTGCAGGGTCTGGAAGGTCAGGCAAGAGCGGCAAAACTTCAAGCATTGACCGCTGAAGTTGTAAAAAGATCCACTCAGGGTACCAACCTGGAATCTCGGGTTATTCCATTTTTTAGGAATAACCAGTATCTCAATTTCCTTTACGAAAGATTTACGGATGTGCGTTTGGTGGGTACACCGCCTGAAAGCATCGGTAAATTTGGTGGCGACACCGACAATTGGGAGTGGCCGCGACATACAGGTGATTTTTCCGTGTTCAGGGTTTACGCAGCCAAGGATGGTAAACCAGCAGCCTATGCAAGCGACAACGTGCCGATGGTGCCACGTCGCTATTTGAATGTCTCCATGAAGGGCGTGAACGATGGTGACTTCTCCATGATTTTCGGATATCCCGGAGGCACAAACCGCTATGAAACTTCTTTTGGAGTCCGCCTGAAAACCGATATTGAAAATCCGGCCATTGTTGGTCTCAGAGATGTTCGGTTAAAGTTGATGTTTGAGGAAATGAAAAAGAGTGATGCCATCAGACTGAAGCTTGCTTCCAACTACGCCAGCATTGCCAACTACTGGAAGTTTTTTGATGGAGAGCGTAAGCAGTTGCTCAAGTATGATGTTTACGGACAAAAGCGCAACACAGAACAGGCTTTTAAAAACTGGTCGGCAGGAAAGCCTGAATATGATCGATTGTTTGAAAAGTTTGAAGAAGCCTATGATGAATGGCGCCCCTATGCGCGCCATCGTGTCTATATGAATGAGGGTATTTTTGGATCTCCATTGGCCTCTTTTGCGATCTCACTTCAGGGTCTTGAACGCGCCCTGACCCGTAAGCCGTTGAACCAGGAGGAAATTAAAAAGGTTGTTCAGTCAATTTCGAATTCCAGAAAGACATTCCTTGAATCTGAAAATATTGAGTCTGACAGAAATATACTTGCCGCCACTTGTCGAATGTTTTTTCATGATATTGAAGCATCACAACATCCTGATGGATTTTTTTCCTCTCTGCAATCTAAATTCGGAGATCTGCAAGACGCCACAACATTTAACAAATACGCCTCAAGCATTTTTTCAGGAACCTTTCTGCTGGGGGTGACTCTACCACATTGCGGTCTGACCCTGCCTACAGCTATTCAGCCACCTTCATGCGGAACTATGCTCGTTTCCAGTCCAGATCAGCTGCATTCACTGTTAAGAACAATGACTTATCCAGGTTGTATGTTAAAGGAACATTGGAAATGAATAAGGGTCGCGAAATTTATCCTGACGCCAACTTCACCATGCGGATGAGTTACGGTGCAGTAAAATCCTATCGCCCCAGGGATGGTGTATTTTATGATTACATCTGCTCTATGAAAGGTGTGATTGAAAAGTACAAGCCTGGTGACTATGAGTTTGATTTACCCGCCAATTTGGTTGAAGCTGCTCGGCGAAAAGACTTTGGTCCTTATGTCGATCCAAAAAGAGGGGATCTGGTCGTTGGCTTTATTACGACCAATGATATAACCGGGGGTAATTCGGGTTCGCCAGTACTCAACGGTAAAGGTGAGTTAATCGGCCTTGCCTTCGATGGTAATTATGAGGCACTCAGTCATAAAATAGCCTTTGATAAGGATCTCAACCGTACCATTTGTGTAGACATTCGCTACGTATTATGGTGCATCGACAAGTTGGGTGGTGCCTCAAACATCATCCGGGAGCTCACCTTGAAATGAGGGATAAAATTCAATCCTTCATCCTGTCGCAAAGTTTATATTTGAAGCCTGTTGCCCAGTAACCAAAGCGGGGATTGGGCTAAACATTTTAATATTCATTAACCAACCAATAGTGCTATGTCTATGGAATGGAAAGGGGTAATGCCCGCACTAACCACAAAGTTCAAGGCCAACGATTCCCTTGACTTCGATCCCTCTTTTTTCAAAAAATTTACAGGCCCAGCTGGATGCGGGGGTAGATGGAATTATCCTCGGTGGATCACTGGGTGAGGCCAGTGTACTTACCGCTGAAGAGAAATTTGATCTGGTCAAATTTGCTGTTGGTAAGGTTGGTGGAAAGGTCCCGGTGGTTATGAATATTGCTGAAGGCAGCACCAGGGATGCAGTCAGACTGGCCGCTGAAGCCAAA
>Ga0194124_10006779_pt1 | contig 10071 bp, 9 predicted proteins | sample TA2KigCas0mmetaG_FD_148605 | JGI IMG/M metagenome (GOLD analysis project Ga0194124, IMG submission 148605) | Freshwater microbial communities from Lake Tanganyika, Tanzania - TA2015031 Kigoma Deep Cast 0m | ecosystem: Environmental > Aquatic > Freshwater > Lake | place: Tanzania: Lake Tanganyika...
ACCTGATCATTGAGGAGGCGCTCGCGGTTCTTGGTGAATGTGGTGGGATGCCAGATCGAATCATCCGGGCTCAGCCCCACAAACCAGCGGAACAGCAGGTTGTAGTGCAGCTGCTCGAGCAACAGCCGCTCGGAGCGAATCCCGTAGAACGCCTGCAGCAACGAGGCCAGCAGAAGCTGCTCCGGCGGCACCGAGGGTCGTCCTTCTGCGGCGTAGAGCTCACAGAAGGTCGGATTGAGCCGATCGAGGGCCTGATCCGCCAGCTTCCGGATGCGCCGCAGCGGATGGCTGGGCGGGATCCGCTCCTCGATCGACACGTAGGAGAACAGGGAGCCGCTGCGCTCCCGGTGACCTCGCATCTGAACTGGCCGGTTGGCCCATTTTCGCGCAGGCTTGGTTTTTCAGCAAACTCTTATGAGAGCTTCCCAAGCGGCCAAACTTGTCGAGGAGAAGCCCAATGAAACGCAAGCGCCACACTCCCGAGCAGATAACCGCAAGCTGCGCACCGGTGAGCAGCTCCTCAACCAGGACCAAGGCGTCGCCGTTGTCTACCGCGTTCTTGAGGTGTCAGCCCCGACCTATCACCAGGGCCTATTAGAAGTCTGTCCCAGTAGTCCTGGCTGAGGCGGCGCGCCTACGGTGTTGTGCGCGGGAACCGAACTTGCCCCTTGGCCACCCAGCCCGCCGCTACGCATGCTGCTGCAAGCGATCTGATCAGCTTTCTCTTAGGCAGTTTTTCCGCAAACTCCTAATAGACCCTGGTTGCCGGCTGCATCGGTGGGGAGTGTGCGCTGCGGCATCGCCAATGGATCAGCCTTGGCGGCGGCAACGGTGCTCAGCTCCAGGCCTGCGGCCTCGGCCTTCTCCATCGCCAGCTTCTGAGCCTCATCTGCCCGTTTGCGGGCACCACGACTGCGATGAGCCGCTCGCTTGCTGCGCGGCTCATCGCCACTGGCCTCAGATGCTTCTACGTCCTGCTCAGCAGCCTCGGCCTCGTCATTCCGTTGAGCGGCCTTGGCGGCAGCAGCTTCTGCTTCCAGTTCAGCCTTGGCCTTGCGGATCCACTCCAGCCGGCTGGAACGTCGCTGTAGTTCCTCGGGCAGTTCGTCGCCCCGCTTGCCCTTGCCGACCTGACCATCTTCCTGAGCATCGATGATCTCGGCCTTGCGCAGCAGCGCTCGCATCTCAGCCTCGAGCTGCCGTTCGCTTTTGAGCATGCGCTCATGGCTCATGGCCTTGTGCTTGCTGGTGTTGGCTTTCACCTTGGTGCCGTCTAGCGCCACCTGGCCCAGGCTCACCAGCCCCGCCTTCTGGCAGAGCCGCAGCACCTGAACAAACAACCCAGCCAAGGCAGGCAGGTGACGGCGGCGGAAATCGCTGATGCGGCTGTGATCTGGCTGCTGATTGCCGGTGAGAACCCGGAAGGCAGCGTCTTCCCAGCAGGCCTTCTCAATCTTTCTGGAGCTGGGCAGCCCGACGCAGTAGGCGTACAGAAGCAGCACCACCATCATTCGCGGCTCGTAGGCCTTCTCGCCCTGCGGATCCTTCTGCCGGTAGACGGCGTGGATCTCCTCAAGATCAAGCTCGCCGGCCAGATCCAACAAAAAGAACACCAGGTGGTTCTCTGGCAACCAGTCCACTGGTGATGGCTGCAGCAGGGTGGCCTGCTCCGGCTGCCAGGGGCAGAAAGACTTGGACTTCTGCATGACCCATTCTATAGGCCAGATCCATTGCTGTCACTGGTATCTGCGCAGATTCAGGAGCGACTGCAGTGACCTGAGGGCGGATCTACGCGCAACAGGCTCCTAGTCAGCACGTCGATCGGATCTGGGTTGATAGCCGAGATATCTGGTGACCACTCTGAAGGCAAATAGACAAGTGATGGGCTGGATTGATCAAGTAGCTCTAAGATTTGAGAAATCACTCCTGGGTAGGGAAGATCATCATCACCAATAACCCAGCGGTACTTACCCTGAGACCGCTCAAGGAGTGACAGCATATTCGCATCTGGTCCAAGATTACCAGGATGTTTGATCACAGACCATGAGTAGTTTCTTTGGACATACTTATTTAGAATCTCTGAGGTTTTGTCGGTACAGGCATTGTTTCCAATTAAGGCCTCGACCATGCAAGCTACTGAAGAATCAGAAAGCTCTTTTTCTGGCTCACATAATAGCCTATCTAAGTAGAGTGCACAATTGTAAGCTGATAAAAGAATCGAGAGCAGGGGGCTCATGATTGGCTAGTGGATATTTAGACTGAAGTCAATATTATATCGCCTAAAAGAACAAGAACCGCATCAAGAAAAGTGCATAAAGACGTAGGACTAGAGGAAAGATTCAATTGAACGCCTGAAGCCATCTTCAAGATTGGTGACAGGGAGCCAACCTAGTTTGGAGATTTTTTCAATACTTGGATAGAAATGAGAGGCAGAACTTCTGAGATAAGAACTATTTGCATTTACAATCTCAGAGCGCACGTCGACTTTTCTTTCTGGGAAAAGGCTTGAGACAAGAAATGCTAACTCACGAATTGAAATATCTGCAAATGGATTTGCAACATTATAAGCCTCACCATTCTTTCCCATAAGCAGCACAGTAAGAAATCCAACTGTAGCATCGGCTATGTAACAGAATGAACGCCTGGCAAGGCCATCACTCTTCAGGACGATATCGCGTCCATTGACAACATCAGCAACAAAATCGGCAAATACACGGCCATCATCTAGGGCCATGCCGGGTCCATAAGTATGGAAAGGACGAACAACACTGGCATGCAAAGAGAATTGATGCGACCATGATGCGCACATTGTTTCACCGATCCTCTTGCTTTCAGAGTAACAGGATCTAACATCAAGAGGATCTACATATCCATAGCTTTTTTCATCTAAAGGACTACTAAAAGTAGATAAGCTGCCGTAGACTTCAGCACTACTAAAAAACAGAAAGCGTCTGGCTTTATGCTTTACAGCATGGTCCAGAAGATTAGAGGTACCCACTGTGTTGGCCATAAGGGTGCCCACTGGATCTATACCATAGAACTTGGGGCTAGCCTGACTTGCACTGTGTATAATAACATCCGCCGCCGGAAAATCCGGAGGCAGAGGAAGCGTAACGTCATGCTGTATGACAATCAGGCTTTTATGTTGCAAAAATGAGGAGAGCCTCCTGACAACACCTTCAAGGCTCCTAACTACACAGATGATTTTAATTCCAAGGTGATGCGCATCACTGGCGGTTATTAAGGCCTTAACTAGATAGGATGCCAAAAAACCGCTACCCCCAGAAATCAAGATTGTCTTGTTTTGTAGCTGCTGCCACGGAAGGTCATACAGAGCGATTAACTCAAGATCCTCTCTTATGATAGGTGAGCCATCGCTGATCTTCACGTTTAGTCCTCGAAACAACTTGCTTTAGCCGCAATGAAAAGATGGAAAAGACTTGGTGTATCTTAGCAACAGATTTAGAGGGTTCACGTATTGTCTATACTATGACGCATCCGCATCACTCTGATGGAAGGCAATGCATGAAAGGGTATATACTCTAATCAGGAAGTGAGCGGGTCAGCGATGGGGCGCCCCAAAACCTATTAGGTTTTCTGCGCCAGGACTGTGTTGAGAATCTTATCTCTCGGCCAAGTGCAATGATGTGCTTTAGTATCGGTTTAAGTTATGCATGCCATTGGGGCCAACGGCCATCAGGTTGATTCCATGGCCCTAGGCTTAGCCTCCGGCTCCATCTCACCGAAACGCCGGCCAAAGGCAAGCTTGGGATAGACCTTACTTTTCACAGACAGTGACACTTCCAGCAAACCTGGGCCATCGAGACCTAGAATCCAGTTCAGTGCTTGTTCTGTTGAGGCCTCTCTTTCCAGGCGAGACGCTGGCAAGCCATAGGGGGTGGAAACCGCCACAAAATCAGGCGCGCTGTATCCCTCAACAGTGGATTGGAGCTTACCTTCGAAATAGGATTCCTGAAATTGACGCACCATGCCGTGGCAGTGGTTGTTGAACAATACAATCTTGAGATTAAGGTGATTGCGCTTGATAGTCTCCAGTTCCTGAATATTGAGCTGAAAACTGCCATCGCCGCTGATCAACAGCGTCGTCGCCTCAGGATCTGTGAACGCTGCGCCGATGGCGGCGGGAAGGCCGAAGCCCATCGCCCCCATGCCACCGGACGTGAGAAAGCGATCACTCTTAGAAAAAGCCAGGCTTTGGGCTGCCCACATCTGATGCTGCCCCACATCGGTGATGTAGTAACAGGGGCTGGGAGTTAAATCCGAGAGGATTTGCAAAACCTCAATGGGATTCAGTTCGCCGGGCTCAACGGCGTATTCGTTGACAGCTGGGAACTGATGGCGAAGTGCCTCAATCTGCTCCAACCATTGAGGATGTCGCATTTGGGCCGTCGCCACAAGTGCCGCAAGATGCAAAGCAACAGCTTGAATGGAGCAGCAAAGCTGGTGCTGGGACTGGACACGCACACCCATTTCGGCTTGATCAACATCGATCTGCCAGATCTGCTTACCTTCACAAAAGCTCTGCAGATCGGAACCTGTCTGCCTGATGTCTAATCGACTACCGAGAACGATCAGTAGATCAGAGGCGCCCAAGGCCTTGTTCGCCCAGCGATTGCCATAAGAGCCGATGAAACCGACACGCAGCGGATTATCTGCAGGCAGAACATCGACTCCCATCAAGGAGTGGACAACGGGTATCGCTAACAGATCAGCAATCTGACGTGCTGCTTGTCTGTTTGAAGGAGAAGCGCACCCGCCTCCCATCAGCAGCAGCGGCTTTTCAGCCTGTTCGATCTCCTGCAGCAGCGATTGAAATTCCTGCCTCAGCAGCTCTCCATTTCCCTCTACATGCGCTGAAGGAGACGTCTCACGAGGGCCTAGAACGGCATGCTGACGAACGATGTTAATGACTCCATCAACCACAGCATCATCCATCGACTCCGATTGAACGTCCATCGGCAGATCCACAAGGCAAGGTCCTTGCCTCCCCTCAAGAGCAAGCCGAAAAGCATGCTCCAGTGCAATGGGGAGATCAACAGCTCGCTCGACCTGAACCGCAGATTTACAAATTGGCGTCACCATGGAAATAATGTCTGTTTCCTGGAACCCCAATTGCCTGATCGGGCGCGATCTCTTGAGCTCGTGGGTGTTGACTTGTCCCGTAATGAAAACGGCAGGAATGGAATCGAAGTAACAGCTGCCGATCGCCGTTAACAGATTGGTGGCACCAGGGCCGCTGGTGGCCAAAGCAATGCCGGGTACGCCGCTGATCCTTGCGTGCCCCTCTGCCGCAAACGCCGCTGCTTGCTCATGGTGACAACTGACGATGATGATCTGACCGCAGTTGCTGATGGAATCAAGTAGGTGGGTAATCATCCCCCCTACCAGCTCGAACACGTGGGTGACACCACGCGCCTGGAGATAACGGGCAACAAAGTCAGACGCCTTCACTTGAGAGCTGCCTCAGTTGATTCGTGAGTCACCCGCTGCTGAGATGCGAACGATGTGATCACCTCGATTTCACGGCCCAGCATCGCCTCCGTCAGCCCCGGATACGTCCCCAGGAACAACGTACTGGCCATGATCTCATCAGAGCCCACCATTTCACCCACCACACGTAGGGCTTCCGGGTTGTCCTGACGCAGTTGCACAAAGGCAGGCTGCCGCAGCAGGTTGCCGCCGAACAGCATACGGTTGCCGATCAGGTTGCGATCCAACTCCTGTGCCAGCTCTGTGCGGCTGAAGGCTGCTCCCGGGTTCACCGCAATCTTGAAGCCGAACCAGGAACAATCGGTGCGGCACCCCGTTGCATCCCAGGAGAAGCCGTGCTCCGGATCCCAGGCGGTGGCATGGGTGGGCAGGGCGAATTCGAGCGTATCCTCGTGAGCAGCGAGGCCCCGGCGCAGGGTGTCCCAGTTCTGCTTGCGAGCCTCGATGAACTCAGGTAGGCGCCGTAGCTGCACACGGCCGATGGCCGCCTGGGGATCCAACGGCTTGAGGTTGAAGCCCAGATGGCTGTAGGTGTATTTGTGGTCGTACCCCTGGGGCAACTCACCCAGCTGCCAGCCGAAGCGCTTATTGCATGTGTTGTCGATGCCGCTGGGGCACCAGCAGTCGCGGCCCCAGTCGCGGAAGCTTTCGGCGATCACCTTGAGCTTCTTATCGCGCACGATGTTCACCGCGCCGCCCTCACCCATGGTGAGGTGGTGGGGTGGGTAGAAGCTCTGGGTGCTGATGTCTCCCCAGGTCCCGGTCCAGCGGATCACCCGATCAGGGCCTTCATCGAGGCCGGGGCTGTTCTCGCTGAAGCCGAGGCTCTCCGCCAGATCCCGGGGCATCGAGTAACTGCAGCCCAGAGCATCGCAGTTGTCCTCCACCAGCCAAAGGTCGTACTTGCGGCAGAAGGCCAGGGTGGCCGCCAAATCGAAGGGGTTGCCCAGGGCGTGGGCCATCATCACGGCCTTGGTTTTACCCGCGCTGTAGGCCGCCTCCAGCTGATCGCAGCGGGCATTGCCCGTGATCGGATCGGCATCGATGAACACCGGCACCGCACCCACCTGCACGATCGGCGCCACGGTGGTGGGGAAACCCGCCGCCACCGTAATCACCTCATCACCTGGCTTGATCCGGCGGACCTCCGGCAGCTTGGCGGAGGTGAGCGCTGAGATCGCCACCAGGTTGGCGCTGGAGCCGGAATTCACCAGCAGTGAGTGGCGCACCCCCAGGAAGGCGGCCAGCTCCTTCTGGAATGCCTCACCTTCTGTGCCCAGGGTGAGCCAGAAATCGAGGGTGCTGCCCACCGCAGCCTCCACTTCCTCTTCCGTGAACACCCGGCCCGCATAGGGGATGGTGGTGGCCGGCTGCCAGGGTTGCCGATCGGGATCCGCGGCCGGCCGGAAGCTGGCATGCACCTGGCGGGAATACTCGCGGGTGAGGTGCAGGATTTCCTGCTTCAGGGCCTGGGGATCACTCATGGGGTGAGGGAGAGGTGTGAGGTGTAAGCGTTCAGATCAGCCAGGCAGCACTCCAGCGCCGGGGTGCCCTGGTGATGGGCGCGATACCAGCCCACGGTGCAGGCCACGGTGGTGGCGTAATCCCAACGGGGCTGCCAGCCCAGCTGGTGATGGGCCTTGTCGATCTGCAGATGCAGCAGGTTGGCCTCGTGCGGGGCCGTTGGATCGCTTTGATCCAGCCACTCCCCGGGCCAGTGCGCCAGGATCGTGGCCACCAGTTCGCCCACGGGGCGATTGCTGGCCAGGCTGGGGCCGAAATTGAAGGCTTCGCAAGGGGGCTTGGCCCCCTGGGCCAGGGCCTCCGCCAGCCGCAGGTAACCCGCCAGCGGTTCGATCACATGCTGCCAGGGGCGGGTGGCCGCCGGATTGCGCACGGGGATCGGCTCACCGCGGGCCAAGGAGCGGATGGCATCCGGCACGATCCGATCAGCAGCCCAGTCGCCCCCGCCGATCACATTGCCGGCCCGGGCGGTGGCGATGCGCAGATGGGGCGTTTGATGGACGCCCTGGCCGCAGAAGCTGGAACGCCAGCTGGCGATGGCGATCTCCGCGCCGGCCTTGCTGGCGCTGTAGGGGTCGTGACCGCCGAGGCGATCGGGCTCCCGGTAGCCGTAGGCCCACTCGCGGTTTTCATAGACCTTGTCGGTCGTCACCATCACCACCGCACAGGGATGGGCAAGGGGCTTCAGGGCCTCCAGCAGGTGCAGGCTGCCCATCACGTTGGTGGCCCAGGTGCCGAGCGGATCTTCGTAGCTGCGCCGCACCAGGGGCTGGGCGGCCAGGTGCAGCACCACCTCCGGTTGGGCCCTGAGCACCAGAGCCTTGAGGGCCTCGAGATCTGCCAGATCGCCGATCTGGTGCTGCCAGCCCTCACCAGCTGGCCGGGCCTGGGCCAGCTTGCGGAACAGGTTCGGTTCCGGCTCGGGCTCCAGGGCGTAGGTCCACACCTGCACCCCCAGCTGCTGCAGCCACAGCAGCAGCCAGCTGCCCTTGAAGCCAGTGTGGCCGGTGAGCAGCACCCGCCTGCCATGCCAGAAGGAGGGATCAGCCATCACCACACCTTCCAGGGAGCCTTGGCCTGGGCCCAGAGCTCCTCCAGGTGCACACGATCGCGGAGCGTATCCATCGGCTGCCAGAAGCCTGTGTGGTGATAAGCCGTGAGTTGGCCATCAGCCGCCAGGCTGCGCAATGGCTCCTGTTCCCAGATCGTGCCATCGCCCTCAATGCGATCGATCACCTCGGGCTCCAGCACGAAGAAGCCGCCATTGATCCAGCCGCCATCCCCTTGGGGCTTCTCCTGGAATCCCGAAACCGCAGCGTTCTCGCCAAACTGCAGCGCCCCGTAGCGGCCCGGCGGTTGCACCGCCGTGACCGTGCCCAGGCGTCCATGAGCCTTGTGGTGGGCAATCAAAGCTGTGATATCCACATCGGCGACCCCATCGCCGTAGGTGAAACAGAAGGCTTCATCGCGCACGTAATCACGCACGCGCTTCAGACGTCCGCCCGTCATGCTGGTTTCGCCCGTATCCACCAGGGTGACTTCCCAGGGTTCCGCCTTCTTGTGGTGAACCTCCATCGAGTTCATGCGCATGTGAAAGGTCACATCACTCATGTGAAGGAAGTAGTTGGCGAAATACTCCTTGATCACATAGCCCTTGTAGCCACAGCAGATCACGAATTCGTTGATGCCGTGGGCACTGAAGATCTTGAGGATGTGCCAGAGAATCGGCCTGCCGCCAATCTCCACCATCGGCTTGGGCTTGAGGCTGGTTTCTTCGCTGATGCGGGTGCCAAGACCACCCGCCAGAATCACGGCCTTCACAACAGTAATTAGCTCTCAGAACGTAGACAAGGCGCTGTAGGCAGGGCGTTACTTTACCCGCACTGTTTGCTGGTTCAGATCTTCGCGGAACTGATTCAACGTGCTCGTTAATCCCTCCGCAAGCGAGATCCGGGCGCGCCAGCCAAGGGCTGCCAGGCGGCTCACATCCAGTTGTTTCTTTGGTGTGCCGTCGGGCTTGCTGGTGTCCCACAGGATTTCGCCTTGGTATTCCGTGGCCTCGGCCACCGCTTCCGCCAGCGCGCCGATCGTGAGATCCACGCCGGTGCCCACGTTCAGGAACGGCGGATCCTCCGCGCCGGGTTGCCAGCGCTCCAAAGCAAACACGCAGGCCTCGCCCAGATCATCCACATGCAGAAATTCCCGCAGGGGGGTGCCCGTGCCCCAGCAGGACACGCTCGGGGCATTGGCTTCCGTTGCCTCGTGAAAACGGCGGATCAGAGCCGGAAGCACATGGCTGTTTTCCGGGTGGTAGTTGTCGCCTGGCCCATACAGGTTGGTGGGCATGAGGCTGATCGCATCGAAGCCGTGCTGTTGGCGCAGCGCTTCGCAGAGCTTGATGCCCGTGATCTTGGCGATCGCATACCACTCATTCGTGGGCTCCAGCGGCCCGGTGAGCAGGGCTTCTTCTTTGATTGGCTGCTCGGCGAACTTGGGGTAGATGCAGCTGCTGCCCAGAAACAGCAGGCGCCGCACCCCGGATCGCCAGGCCGTTTCGATCACATGGGTTTGGATCTTGAGGTTCTCCAGCAGGAAATCTGCCGGGTAGCTGTTGTTTGCATGGATGCCCCCCACCTTCGCGGCTGCCAACACCACTACCGAGGGTTGGTGTTCGGCGAACCAGCGCTGCACGGCTGGGACGTCTTCCAGGTCCAGCTCGGCTCGGCTGGCCGTGAGCAGGTTGGTGTAGCCCGCCCGTTGCAGCGCGCGGCAGATGGCGCTGCCCGCCATGCCGCGGTGGCCGGCCACAAAGATGCGGTCGTTGGGGGTGATCAGCGGGGTCATGGCGAGGAGAACCAGTTGAGCAGCTGCAGGCCTTCAAACACCGCAAAATCGCTGATGTTGCGTGTGACCAGCACCAGGCCCTGGGTTGCAGCAATCGCGGCGATCTGTCCGTCAGCAAAGGCAGGCCGCAATCCACGTGCCTCGAGGCGAGCGCGCTGTTCGCCATGCCAGAGCGCCGCAGCACTGTCGTAA
>Ga0194124_10006791_pt1 | contig 10058 bp, 10 predicted proteins | sample TA2KigCas0mmetaG_FD_148605 | JGI IMG/M metagenome (GOLD analysis project Ga0194124, IMG submission 148605) | Freshwater microbial communities from Lake Tanganyika, Tanzania - TA2015031 Kigoma Deep Cast 0m | ecosystem: Environmental > Aquatic > Freshwater > Lake | place: Tanzania: Lake...
TTTTACCGCCTCGCGGCCTTCGTCCTCTCCGGCGCGATCGCGGGACTGGCCGGCGCGCTGCTCGCCCTCCACGAGGGCTACGTGAGCCCGTCGCTGATGCACTGGACGCGCTCCGGCGACCTCGTCGTCATGGTCGTGCTCGGCGGCATGGGCACGCTGTTCGGGCCGGTCATCGGCGCGACGCTCTTCCTGCTGCTGGAGAAGTTCCTGCCCGACTTCACCGAGCACTGGATGATCGTTTTCGGCCCGCTCCTCGTCCTCGCCGTGCTGTTCGCGCGGCGCGGCCTGATCGGGCTGTTCGACAAGCGCGGCGAGGAGGCCCGCGATGGCGGCCACTGACGCCCTGCTCGAGGCGCGCGGCCTCGTGAAGCGCTTCGGCGGCCTGCTGGCCACGGACGACCTCGACCTGTCCGTGCGGCGCGGCGAGATCCACGCGGTGATCGGGCCGAACGGCGCCGGCAAGACGACTCTGATCGGGCAGCTTACCGGCGAGCTGCGTCCCGACTCAGGCAGCATCCACTTCGACGGGGCCGACGTCACCACCCTGCCCGCGCCGGCGCGCGCGCGGCTCGGGATCGCGCGTTCCTTCCAGATCACCCAGATCTTCCGGCGCTTCACGGTGCTGGAGAACGTGATGCTCGCCGTGCAGGCGCGCGAGCCGCATGCCTTCCGCTTCTGGACCGACGCGCGCCGCGACGAGGCGCTCGCCGGGCCGGCGCGGCGCGTGCTCGAGGAGACCGGGCTTGCCGCCTCGGCCGGACGCCTCGCCGGCGCGCTCGCCCATGGAGAGCAGCGCCAGCTGGAGATCGCGATGGCGCTCGCGACCTCGCCGCGCATGCTGCTGCTCGACGAGCCGATGGCGGGCATGGGGCGCGAGGAATCGGAACGCATGACCGGGCTGCTCCGGCGGCTCAAGGCGCGCGAGACGATCCTGCTCGTCGAGCACGACATGGACGTCGTATTCGCCCTCGCCGACCGCGTCACCGTGCTCGTCTATGGCCGCGCGATCGCCTGCGGCACGCCCGACGAGATCCGCGCCAACCAGGAGGTGCGCACCGCCTATCTCGGCGAGGACGAGGCCGCATGAGCGCGCTGCTCGAGGTACGCGGCCTCGAAGCCGCTTATGGCGCGAGCCAGGTCCTCTTCGGCATCGACCTCGCGATCGGCGCGGGCGAGGTCGTGACGCTGCTCGGCCGCAACGGCATGGGCAAGACGACGACGATCCGCTCCATCCTGGGCCTCGTGCCGCCGCGCGCCGGGACGATCGGCTTCGGCGGCGAGGAGATCGGCGGCTGGCCCTCGCATCGAATCGCGCGCGCCGGCATCGGCCTCGTGCCGGAGGGCCGCCAGGTCTTCCCGAACCTGACGGTCGAGGAGAACCTGGTGGCGACGGCGCGCCCTGGCGAATGGACGCTTGGGCGCGTGCACGCGCTCTTCCCGCGCCTCGCCGAGCGCGCGGGCAACATGGGCAACCAGCTCTCTGGCGGCGAGCAGCAGATGCTCGCGATCGGCCGCGCGCTGATGACGAACCCGCGGCTGCTCGTGCTCGACGAGGCCTGCGAGGGCCTCGCGCCGATCGTGCGCGCAGAGATCTGGCGCGTCCTCGCGGAGCTCAAGGCGACGGGCCTGTCGATCCTCGTCGTCGACAAGAACGTGAAGGCGCTGCTGCGCCTCGCGGACCGGCACGTGATCGTGGAGAAGGGCCGCGTGGTGTGGACCGGGAGCTCGGCCGCGCTCGCTGCGGACGAGGCGGCGCAGCACCGCCATCTCGGCGTCTGACGCCGTCCTTCGCCGCCGCTCAGCGCGCCGCCGCGCGAACCATGTCCGCGGCCTTCTCGCCGATCATGATGCAGGCGGCGTTGGTGTTCCCCGACACGACCGTCGGCATGACCGAGGCGTCGGCCACGCGCAAGGCTTCCACGCCGCGCACGCGCAGCGCGGGATCGACGACGGCGAGGGCGTCGCCGTCGGGCCCCATGCGGCAGGTGCTCGTGGGATGGAAGATCGTCGTGCCGTTGCGCCGCGCCACGGCGAGCAGCTCGTCGTCGCTCTCGTGCGCGAGGCCCGGGATCGTCTCCTCGGCGATGTAGCGGCGCATCGGCTCCTGCGCCGCGATCCGCCGCGCGACGCGCATGCCCGCGACGATCGTCTCCTGGTCGCCGCGCGTCGCGAGGTAGTTCGGCATGATCGCGGGATGCTCGCGCGGGTCGGGCGAGCGCAGCCGCACCCAGCCACGGCTCTCGGGCCGCAGCTGGCAGATCGAGCTGGTGATGCCGGAATAGTCGTGGAACGTGCCCCCTGGCCTGTCCATCGACACCGGGAACATGTGGAACTGGATGTCGGGCGTCGCGAGCTCCGGCCGCGTGCGGCAGAAGACGCCGACCTGCCCGGCGCCGATCGTCATCGGGCCGGAGCGGCGGAACAGCCATTCCAGCGCGACGCCCAGCTTGCGCAGCGGGCTGCGCGCGATGTCGTTGAAGGTGATCGGCTCCGGGCAGCGATAGACGAAGCGGAACTGGAAATGGTCCTGCAGGCACTCGCCAACCCCCGGGCTCTCGACGAGCGTGGCGATCCCCCGGTCCTGGAGCAGCGCACCCGGGCCGATGCCCGAGAGCTGCAGCAGCTGCGGCGAGTTGATCGCGCCGCCGCACAGCACGACCTCGCGCCGCGCGCGGACGGTCCTCTCCTCCCCGCCGGCGAGATAGGCGACGCCCACCGCGCGGCGCCCTTCCAGCACGACGCGCGAGGCGAGCGCGGAGCTTCGCACCTCCAGGTTCGCGCGCCGGCGGGCGGGGCGCAGGTATTCGCGCGCGGTGCTCGCGCGCCAGCCGTCGCGCACCGTGAGCTGGAAATATCCCGCGCCCTCCTGGGTCGCGCCGTTGAAGTCGCGGTTGCGCGGGATGCCCGCGGCCTCGGCGGCGGCGATGAAGGCCTCGCAGATCGGGTGCTGGAGGCGCAGGTCGGATACGCCGAGCGGCCCGCCCTTGCCGTGAAAGCCATCCGCGCCGCGCTCCTGGTCCTCCGACTTCACGAAATAGGGAAGCACGTCCGCGAAGCTCCAGCCGGGATTGCCCATCTGGCGCCAGAGATCGAAGTCCTCCGCCTGGCCGCGGATGTAGACGAGGCCGTTGATCGAGCTCGAGCCGCCGAGCACCTTGCCGCGCGGCCACACGATCGAGCGCCCGTCGATGCCGGGATCCGGCTCGGTACGGAAGCCCCAGCTGAGGCTCGAATACATCGTGCGGAAATAGCCGACGGGCAGGTGGATCCACGGATTGCGGTCCTCGGGCCCCGCCTCGAGCAGCAGCACGCGATGCCGGGGATCCTCGCTCAGCCGCGCCGCGACGACGCAGCCCGCGGACCCGGCGCCCACCACGATGAAGTCGAATTCGTCCTGGCCGTCCATCATGCCTTCCCTGTCCCGCACGTGGCGTCGAGCGTGGCACAGCCCGGGCGCGGCGAGTAGTGCCACGCCGCCCCTTCCGGCATGATGCGACGCGGCGCACCGCCCATCCTTCCATCTGCAGGACAGACGCACATGAAGCTGCACGATTTCCGCGTCCTCACCTTCGACTGCTACGGGACGCTGATCGACTGGGAGAGCGGCATCCACGCCGCGCTCGGGCCGCTCCTCGCGCGCGGCGGGATCGTCCTCGGTCGCGACGAGGTGCTGGCGGAGTTCGCGCGGCACGAATCCGCGCAGGAGCACGAGACGCCGGGCATGGTCTATGCGCGGCTCCTCGCCGCGGTCCACCGGCGGCTCGCCGCCGCATGGGGCGTGCGCATGGAGGACGCGGACCACGAGCGCTTCGGCAACTCGGTGCCCGACTGGCCCGCATTCCCGGACTCGGCCGCCGCGCTGGGCTACCTCAAGAGGCACTACCGGCTCGTGATCCTCTCGAACGTCGATCGCGATGGCTTCCGCGGCAGCAACCGCAGGCTCGGCGTCGAGTTCGACGCGATCTTCACGGCGCAGGACATCGGCTCATACAAGCCCGACCTGCGCAACTTCCACTTCATGCTCGAGCGGCTCGGCGCGACGGGGATGGGAAAGGGCGACATCCTCCACACCGCGCAGAGCCTGTTCCACGACCACGCGCCGGCCAGGAAGGTCGGCCTCGCCACGGCGTGGATCGACCGGCGACACGCGGCCAGCGGCTGGGGGGCCACCATGCCGCCGCCCGAGGGCACGTCCTGGGATTTCCGCTTCGACAGCCTCGCCGCGATGGTGGAGGCGCACCGGGCCGAGGCCGCGGACGGCGCGCGCGGATGAGCGTCCTGCCTGCCGGCTGGCCCGTGCGCGGCGCGGTCGACCGGCCGGGTCGGCGCCGGGGGCAGCGAGGCTCCCGCGCCGACGCGAGCCGGTTCCCTTGCCCTCGGGCGGCGAAAGGCCAGATCATCGGGTGCCCGGCGAGTCGGGCGCCGTGGCCCCTTTTCGGCCGCGGCCCAGCCAACCAGGCGGAGATCAGCGCAATTCAGGCGCCCCGCCCCATCGAAAGGAGGTGATCCAGTGCGCAAGGGATTGTCATTCGTGGCCGGTGCACTGCTGGTCGTTTCGGCGTCGGTTCCGGCCTTCGCCGAAGGTGGGTGCGCATGGTCCACGAAGCAGATGTCGGTCGAGGCTCCGTCCTCGCCGCGCACCTCGACGGCCTCCACGGGCACGACCGCCCAGCCTTCGGGAGCGCAGACGGGCGGCTGAGCCGCCCGCGCCGCGATCTGCGGACATACTGCCTCACGGCGACCCGCCGGGCCCCTGGCCCGGCGGGTCTTTTCCTTTTCGGGGACCGCCTCAGAGCCGGCCGATGCTGCGCAGGTAGCGCTCGCGCGAGAAGACGTAGATGCCGCTGGAGATGACGACCGCGGCGCCAGCCAGCGTCCACAGGTCCGGCAGGTCGCCGAAGAGCAGCCAGCCCAGGAACGTGATCCAGGGCAGCTGCAGGTACATGTAGGGCGCCAGCGACGACGCCTCGGTGCGCCTGTAGGCGAGGATCAGGAACCAGTGCCCGATCGCGCCCATGACGCCGGTCAGCACCATCAGCGCCCAGTCGAGCGGCGTCGGCCAGGTCCATACCGCCGGCACGAAGAGCGTCGCCGCCGCCGCGCCGACCGTCGCGGTGTAGACGAAGGTGAGCTGCGGCGGGTCATGCGCCGAGATCGAGCGCGTGACGAGGTGGAACAGCGCGTTGCCCATCGCCTGCGCGAGGGCGAAGCCGGCCACCCAGGTGAGCACGCCGCTGCCAGGCCGGATGATCGCCAGCACGCCGCACAGACCGATCGCCACGGCGATCCAGCGCCGCGGCCCTACGCGCTCGCCGAGCAGCAGGGCCGCGAGCGCCGTGACGAGCAGCGGCGCGATGAAGCTGATCGCCTGCACGTCGGCGAGCTGCATGTGCTGGATGGCGACGAAGAACATGAAGTTCACGACCGCGAGCAGCGTCGCGCGCAGGAGCTGCAGGCCCGGTCGTCGCGAGGCGAGGCCTCCGGCGCGCCACAGCCGCATCGCGAGCGGCAGGACGATCACGAAGGCGAAGAAGAACCGGCCCCAGGTGACCTGGAGCGGATGGTAGGACTGCGTCAGGAGCTTCGCGGTCGCGTCGAGGACACCGAAGGACCAGGTACCGGCGAGGAAGAAGCCAAGTCCCGCCGCCAGCGAGGCCTGCTGGCCGCCGGGCGCGGCGGGGGCTGTTCCGGTCATGTCCTGGCCACGCGTCCGGTCTGGGGCGGATGGGCGGAGATTAACACCACTGCACCGCGACTGCGCCTATGCTGCCGCCATGGGCCGGGTTGCTTCCGGAGCATGGACATGAGCAAGGCAGGGCATCTGGCCGTCTCGCGGTTCGGGATGGGCCCGGGGCCGGGCGAGGTCGCGGCCGCCGCGCGCGACCCGCGCACCTGGGCGCTGGCGCAGCTCTCCGCGCCCGCCTCTCCCTCCGCGCGCTTCGACGACCTGCCGACCGGCAAGGCGGCGGCGCGCAGCTTCACGCGCTTCGTGCGCGGGCCGCGCGGCGACGCCGATGCAAGGCTGCCCGAGAGCGCGCGCGCCCTCTACCTGCGCGAGGCCGTCGCGCGCACTGCGGCGCAGGTCGAAGGCGCGTCGCCTCTGGTCGAGCGCCTCGTGGCGTTCTGGTCCAACCACTTCACCGTGTCGATCCAGCGCATGGTCGTCCTGCCGCTGGCCGGCGCCTTCGAGCGCGAGGCGATCCGTCCGCATGTCCGCGGCTGCTTTCGCGACATGCTGCTCGCCGTGGCGCGGCACCCCGCCATGCTGCTCTACCTCGACCAGGCGCAGTCGGCAGGACCAGGGTCGATGGCCGCGCTCCGCCGTGGCCGCGGCATCAACGAGAACCTGGCGCGAGAGGTCCTCGAGCTGCACACGCTCGGCGTCGAGGGCGGCTATTCGCAGGACGACGTCGCGGCCTTCGCGCGCATCCTCACCGGCTGGTCGATCGCGCGCGAAGGCGAGCCCGCCCCCGGGAGCTTCCTCTTCCGCGCGCGGGCGCACGAGCCGGGCGAGAAGGTGCTGCTCGGCCGGCGCATCGCCGAGGCCGGCGAGGACGAGGCAATCGCGGCGCTCGACATGCTCGCGCGCCATCCCTCGACCGCGCGCCATGTGGCGACGCGCATGGCCGCGCATTTCGTCGCGGACGACCCGCCGCCCGCTCTGGTCGGCGCGCTTGCGCGGACCTTCATGGAAAGCGACGGCGACCTCGCGGCCCTCGCGGCGACGCTGCTCCGCCACGAGGCGTCCTGGTCGTCCCCGCAGGCCAAGCTGAAGACGCCGAACGAGTTCGTGGTCTCGGCCCTGCGCGCGGCCGGCATCGTGCCCGAGGACCAGCGCATCGTCGGCGCGCTGCGCATCCTTGGCCAGATGCCCTTCGCGGCCCCCTCGCCCGCCGGCTGGCCCGACCGCGCCGAGCACTGGATCGGCCCGGAAGCGATCATGCGCCGCGCGACCTGGGCGATGGCGCTCGCCGCGCGCATCGCCGAGGCGCAGCGCCCGGAGGCGTTCATCGAACGCGCGCTGGGCGAGGCGACCGGCGCCGCGACGCGGCTCTGGATGCCGCGCGCGGCCTCCGCAAGCGACGCGATCGCGCTCATCCTCGCCTCGCCCGAGTTCCAGAGGAGATAGGAATGGCGCTCACCAGGCGCGCGGCCCTCGCCCTCGCGGCCGCCCAGGCGGCGACGCCCTTCGCCGCGCGCGTCGCGCTGGCGTCGGCGCCGACGCGCAACCGGCTGGTGCTCGTCGTGCTGCGCGGCGCGCTCGACGGGCTGGCCGCGGTGCCGCCGCTGTTCGAGCCCGGCCTCGGCGCGCTGCGCCCGGGCCTCGGCCCGGTCGCGCAGGATGGCGAGGACGGCGCACTGCTCCTCGATCGCGGCTTCGGGCTGCATCCATCGCTCCCTGCCCTGCACGCGATGTATCGTGCCGGCGAGGCGTCCTTCGTCCACGCCATCGCGACGCCCTATCGCGAGCGATCGCATTTCGACGCCCAGGACATCCTCGAGAGCGGGGCGACGCGCGCGCGCGCCGCCACGGATGGCTGGCTCAACCGCGCGATCGGGCTGATGCCGCGCCAGGGACCTCGGCTCGGCATCGCCGCGGGTACCAGCGTGCCGCTGGTCCTGCGCGGCGCCGTCCCGGTCGGCTCATGGGCGCCGCAGACCATGCCGGATCTCGGTCCGGACTTCCTCGCCCTGCTCGAGCAGGTCTATCGCGCGGACCTGCCCCTGGCCGCCGCGCTGGCCGAGGGGCGCCGGATCCACGAGACGACCGGCTCGGTGCTCGGGGACGACGCGCGCATGGCGCCAGGGACGCGGCCGGGGCCCGCGCTGCGGGCGATGGCGAGCGGCGTCGCGCGGTTGCTCGCGGAGGAAGGCGGGCCGCGCATCGCCAGCTTCGACCTCGCGGGATGGGACACGCATGCGGCGCAGGCGCAGAGGCTCCGGCAACTGCTTCGCGGGCTCGACGACCTGCTCGACGCGCTGCGCGAGGGACTGGGCGCGGAGTGGAAGCGCAGCGTCGTCGTCGTGGCCACGGAGTTCGGCAGGACGGTCCGCCGCAACGGCACGGGGGGGACGGACCACGGCACGGGATCGGTCGCGATGCTTGCCGGTGGCGCGGTCGCCGGCGGCCGGGTCCACGGGGACTGGCCTGGCCTCGCGCCGGACAAGCTCCTTCAGGGGCGCGACCTTGCGCCCGCCACCGACATGCGCGCCCTGTTCAAGGGCGTGCTCGCCGCGCACCTGGGCATCTCGTATGCGGGCCTCGAGCGAACGGTCTTCCCCGGCAGCGAGGGAATCCGCCCGCTCGACGGCCTGCTGCGCGCCTGAGCCTCAGACGTTGCTGTCGTAGCCGCCGTTCCCGATCATCGACAGGAACTCGCGGCGCGTGGACTCGTTGTTGCGGAAGGCGCCGAGCATGCGGCTCGTCACCATGCTGACGCCCGACTTGCGGATGCCGCGGGTCGTCATGCACTGGTGCGTGGCGCGCACCACCACGGCCACGCCGCGGGGGCGCAGCACGTCCTGGATCGCGTTGGCGATCTGCGACGTGAGCTTCTCCTGGATCTGCAGGCGCTTGGCGTAGAGCTCGATGACGCGCGCGATCTTGGAGATGCCGACGACGCGCTTGTTCGGCAGGTAGGCGCAATGCACCACGCCGATGATCGGCGCGACATGGTGCTCGCAGAAGGACTCGAAGCGGATGTCGCGCAGGACGACCATCTCGTCGTAGCCCTCGGTCTCCTCGAAGGTGCGCTCGAGGATCGAGACGGGATCCTCGTTGTAGCCCGCGAACCACTCCTCGTAGGCGCGCACGACGCGCTCCGGCGTGTCGAGCAGGCCCTCGCGGTCCGGGTCGTCGCCGGTCCAGCGCAGCAGGGTGCGGACCGCGGCCTCGGCCTCGGCGCGGGACGGGCGGACGAGGCGCGACACCTCTTCGCGGTCGTTTCTGGTCTGGGTCTGCTGGGCGAGGTCGAGCTGCATGTCCGGTCCTTCCGTTCGTTCCGTGTCTTTACGGATGGAGCGGAGGATCGGATCACACGCCTCGCCGGACTTCCTTCCGGGGGGAACGCCCCGCGCTTAGCTGCCGCGATAGGTCGCGTAGGACCACGGGCTCGCGAGCAGCGGCACGTGGTAGTGCGCCGCCGCGTCGGCGATCGCGAAGCGCAACACGATCTCGTCGAGGAAGGGAGGGTCGTTCAGGGCCATGCCATGGGCGCGGAAGTACGCGCCCGCGGCGAAGACCAGCTCGTAGCGCCCGACGCGCATCGCCTCGCCCTCGAGCAGGGGCGCGTCGGTCCGCCCGTTGGCATTGGTGCGCCCGGACGCGACCTGGATGCGGGCCTCGCCCTCGAGCCGATGGAGGACGAAGGAGATATCCCCGCCGGGAACGCCGCGCGCGGTGTCGAGCACATGGGTGGTGAGGCGGCCTGCCATCGCTCAGCCCGCCCGCGCGACAAGGAACAGCGCGACCGCGCCCGCGATCGCGGCCGGCCAGATCCAGCGCCCTTCCTCCGTCCTGCCCTTGTCGTGGAGCAGGAACCAGTGGCGGACGATCGCGCCGATGACGATCAGCCCGGTCAGGATCGCCCAGGCATGGGCGCTGCCCCAGGTCGAGGAGAAGTTCTTCGACAGCATCATGAAGACGACGGGCAGCGTCAGGTAGGAGTTGTGCGTCGAGCGGATCTTGCCCTGCAGCCCGCGATCGGCGTTGGGCGCGCGGCCAGCCGTCACGGCCTCGACCATCGCGCGCTGGTTGGGGATGATGATCATCCAGACATTGGCGACCATCAGCGTGCCGATGAGCGCGCCGACATGGACGAAGGCCGCGTGGGGCTGCATGACGCGGCACAGGGCCCAGATCACGACCACGAGCGCGGCGAAGCCGATCGCCGCGGCGTGGAGCGGGCGCGTGCGCCCGAGCGCCGAACGGAAGAGCGCGTCGTAGAGTAGCCAGGACAAGCAGACGAGCGCGGCGAAGAAGGCCGTGGCGCCGGCGCCGCCGAGCGCGGCGAGGCGCGGCTCGAGGAAAACGTCGCCGCCCATGCCGTAGTGGAAGA
>Ga0194124_10006793_pt1 | contig 10057 bp, 15 predicted proteins | sample TA2KigCas0mmetaG_FD_148605 | JGI IMG/M metagenome (GOLD analysis project Ga0194124, IMG submission 148605) | Freshwater microbial communities from Lake Tanganyika, Tanzania - TA2015031 Kigoma Deep Cast 0m | ecosystem: Environmental > Aquatic > Freshwater > Lake | place: Tanzania: Lake...
CGCGACTTCCCGCGTGCCGACGCGCTGCGTGAGGAACTTGCGCAAGCCGGGATCGTGCTCGAGGACTCGCCGCAGGGGACGCGTTGGCGCAGGGCCTGAGCGCGCAGCCACCGGCACCGGCCTACTGGCTCGACGCCTGCGCAGGGCTTTCGGCGTCGTGCAGCGTGATGCGCGCATTGATCGATCGGCATCGCAGGGAGGCCCTGCAACCGCGTGGTGATCCCTTCCAGACGCTGGCACGCTCAATCGTTGGGCAACAGATTTCGGTGAAGGCCGCGTCAAGCGTCTGGGTACGGCTCGAAGCCTGGTGCGCGGGTCGGGTCGACCCTCTGTTGCTTGCACAAGGCAAGGTGCAGGAGTTGCGGGGCTGCGGTCTTTCCGAGCGGAAGGCCGAGTATCTGCGGGCGCTCGGCGAGGCTTTTGCATCGGGTCGGATCAATCCTGAGGCGTGGGCCGAACTATCCGACGAGGCGGTGATCCTGGATCTGGTGAAGGAGCGTGGGATCGGTCGCTGGACTGCCGAGATGTTCCTGATCTTCAACCTGCTGCGCCCGGATGTGTGGCCACTCGACGATATCGGGTTGCTCCGTGCAGTAGCGTTGCACTGGGGTGGCCACCGCCCCATGCAGGAGGCGGTAGCGGCCAGCAGCCCGCACAAGGCGAGCCGCGAGCAGGCGCGCGCGGTGGGGGAGGGCCTGCGGCCCTGGCGCAGCGTGGCCACCTGGTATCTGTGGCGCAGCCTCGATCCGGTACCGGTGGCTTACTGATGGCGCCAGTATGCTTCGTGCAGGGTGAGCGTGCACCTGAGCGGGCGGCGCGGTCATGAAACAGGCTTTCCTCGACTTTGAACAGCCGATCGCAGCCCTCGAACAGAAGATCGAGGCCCTGCGCTACGCCCAGGACGATTCCGCAGTCGACATCGCCGAAGAGATCGATCGTTTAGCGAAGAAAGCACAAACGCTGATCAAGGACACCTACGCCAAGCTCAGCCCCTGGCAGGTTGCGCTGGTGGCGCGGCACCCACAGCGCCCCTACACACTCGATTATCTGCGCGAGATCTTCAGCGATTTCCATGAGATGCATGGTGATCGGAGCTTCGCCGACGACCCCGCGATCGTGGGTGGGCTTGCACGCTTCAACGGTCAGCCGGTGATGGTGATCGGTCACCAGAAGGGTCGCGACACCCGCGAACGCGGCTACCGCAACTTCGGGATGCCCCGGCCTGAGGGTTACCGCAAGGCCTTGCGTTTGATGCGCACCGCCGAGAAGTTTGGCCTGCCGGTGCTCTCCTTTGTGGATACTCCGGGTGCCTTTCCCGGAATCGGTGCCGAGGAGCGGGGACAATCGGAGGCGATCGGGCGCAACCTGTACGCGATGGCCGAACTTCGCGTTCCAATTGTGAGCACGATCATCGGCGAGGGCGGCTCGGGCGGTGCGCTTGCGATTGCGGTGGCCGACACGGTGATGATGCTGCAGTATGCGGTGTATTCGGTGATTTCCCCCGAGGGCTGCGCCGCGATCCTGTGGAAGACGGCCGAGAAAGCGCCGGATGCTGCCGAAGCGCTGGGAATCACTGCGCAGCGGCTCAAGGCGCTCGGACTCGTCGACAAGGTGATCAATGAACCCCTGGGTGGCGCGCACCGGGATCCGGCTGCGATGGGTCAACTGCTCAGGCGTGCTCTCGCCGAGGCGCTGCGCCAGCACAGCATGCTGAGCGCCGAAGAATTGCTCCGACAGCGCCATGCGCGCATCGCGTCGTGGGCGAAGTTCAAGGAAATCGGCCGCTGAACCCGCCATCGGCAGAGAAGGAGATGCTGCCGGCCTTGCGCACTGCCTTGATGGTGTCGTTGGCCACCGAGCAGGCCCCCTGGCTCCTGGCCTACAGCGCAGGACTTGATTCCACGGTGCTTCTGCACGCCTTGCGGCACAGCTTTCCCGCGCAGCCACTGCATGCGCTACATGTGCACCACGGACTGCAGCCGGATGCTGACGCCTGGGCGCAAGTGGCGCATCGCGAGGCTGGCGGGCTCGGACTGCGCTTTGCGGTTGCGCGACTGGTGCCGCCCGCCCGCTTTCCGGAGGGCACCGAAGCATGGGCCCGCACCGAACGCTGGCGCGCACTCGAGGACTACGCCAAGGCAAACGGTATCCGGTCGGTCCTTTTTGCGCACCACCAGCAGGACCAGGCCGAGACGCTGCTGATCAACCTGATCCGCGGCACAGGGGTGGATGGTTTGCGAGCCATGCCGCGCGTGCTGCGGCGCTCGGGACTGCGCTGGTTGAGGCCTCTGCTTGGCGTGCCGAAAAGCGTGCTGGTTGAGCAGGCCCGGCGCTGGAAGCTTGTCTGGGTGGAGGATCCGAGCAATACACAACCTGCCATGTTGCGTAACCGGGTGCGTTTGCAGGTACTACCCTTGCTCGAGGAGATCCGGCCGGGCGCTGTGCAGCGCATTGCGGCACTCGCCGAGGATCTCGGTGGCCAGAGGTTGCGCAATCCGCTCCTCGATGAGGATCTGGCCACTCCGGTCGCGGCGCGTAAGTCGGGCGCGGTGTTTGAGGCGGGGGAACACGACCGCGAGGAATCGAGGGAAGGTGATCGCCCGGAACCTGGGGAAGACGCCCCGATCGGGACCCGCGAAGAGGTTGCCCTTGACCTCGCAACCCTCGAGGACTGCCCAGGCGAGGCGCAGCGGGCGGCCCTGCGCGACTGGGTGAAGCAGGTCACTGGAAGGGGCCCATCGCGCGCGCGCCTCAATGAGCTCCATGCGTTGTGTTTCATCGCTCGATCTGCCCAGGGCTATCTCCGCCATGGCCCCTTTCTCCTGCGCAGGCGGGGTGGACGCCTGCACCGTGAGGTACTCCCAAGACCTTGACCCGGTGCGACGGTTGCCCAGTTGCCTGCTGACGCCGTTGTATCTGATCTGATTTGTCAAGCTGCTCGGGGTACGCGAGAATCCGGGGTTTTTCCCGGTTCGCAACATGGCACTCATTGTTCACAAATACGGCGGAACCTCGATGGGTTCCGTCGATCGCATCCGGAATGTTGCCGCAAGAGTGGCGAAGTGGCATCGGGCAGGGCACCGGATGATCGTGGTGCCTTCGGCAATGTCGGGGGAGACCAACCGGCTCATCGCGCTGGCGAAGGCGATCGTACCCGAGCCCGACCCTCGAGAACTCGACATGGTGGCCTGCACAGGCGAGCAGGTGTCGGTGGGTTTGCTCGCGGTCGCGCTGAAGTCGCTTGGTGTGGAGGCGGTGAGCTATTGCGGATGGCAGGTGGCGGTGCGCACCGACAGCGCCTTTGGCAAAGCCCGCATCACCGCAATCGACACCGTGCGACTCGACGCCGCCTTGAACGAGGGAAAGGTTGTGATCGTGGCGGGTTTTCAGGGGGTGGACCCGCATGCGAACCTCACCACCCTCGGCCGAGGCGGTTCCGACACCTCTGCGGTTGCGATCGCAGCTGCAGTGAAGGCCAGCGAATGCCTGATCTACACCGATGTGGATGGCGTGTACACGACCGACCCTCGCATCGTTGCGGAAGCACGGCGACTCGAGCGCATCACCTTCGAGGAGATGCTCGAGATGGCAAGTCTGGGATCAAAGGTGCTGCAGATCCGTTCGGTGGAGTTTGCCGGCAAGTACCAGGTGAAGACCCGGGTACTTTCCAGCCTGACCCCTCCGGAGATGGATCTGGAGGAGGAGGCAGCCTCCGGGACACTGATTACCTTCGAGGAAGAAGAAAGCATGGAACAAGCGGTCATTTCGGGCATTGCCTTCAACCGCGACGAGGCAAAGATCACGGTCACCCGGGTTCCCGACCGGCCTGGGGTGGCCTACTCCATCCTCGGTCCGATCGCAGAGGCCAACATCGATGTGGACATGATCATCCAGAATCAGAGTCAGGACGGCCTGACCGACTTCTCCTTCACGGTGCATCGCAACGAGTACGAGCGCGCCATGCGGGTCTTGCGCGAGGAGGTTGTGAGTCAGATCGGTGCCCGCACCCTGATCGGCGATGCCAAGATCGCCAAGGTGTCGGCTGTGGGCATCGGCATGCGTTCGCACGTGGGCATCGCCAGCCTGATGTTCAGAACCCTCTCTTCTGAAGGTATCAACATTCAGATGATTTCCACGAGCGAAATCAAGATCTCGGTGGTGATCGAAGACAAGTACATGGAACTCGCAGTGCGCGCGCTGCACGCTGCCTTCGGGCTGGATCAACCCGGCTGAGCCAGTACAATCGAGCCAACGGAGACGTGGCCGAGTGGTCGAAGGCACTCCCCTGCTAAGGGAGCATCTGGGCAAAACCCGGATCGAGGGTTCGAATCCCTCCGTCTCCGCCAGTACAAGACCTTCGAACCTGCTGAGCGGGCTTGGAAGGCGCCCGGAGCCCCGCACCACGCGGGGCTTTCTGCTGTGGACTCCTGACTGCGGCTTCGGCCCGGACCGACGAGAGGGCGCCTGAGACGGGCTTTGTCTCAGGACCTCCTGACTTTTGAGGGGTCGGCACGGGCGCTATTGCGACTTTCCTGATTTCTCGCTATTCCTCTTCGAATCCCCCACCCGCTTCAAACTTCAAGCTGCGGATGTTCTCCGTGACCGTTCGAACCACATGCTCTGGTGCAGCTGACGGCCCCCGAGCCGCTGAACAGCGGTCACCTGATCGACGCCCCCGATTGCGGTGAATCCGTGCTGGATGAATGGCTGCGCAAGCGGGCGCTGGGCAACCAGGCCAGCGGTGCGAGCCGGACCTTCGTGGTGACCGACCCGTCGGGTCGCGTCATGGGCTACTACGCTCTGGCCGCGGGGGCCGTGGCCCACGAGACGGCCACGAGTGCGGTTCGGCGGAACATGCCGGACCCTGTGCCAGTGCTGGTGCTGGGCCGCCTCGCAGTCGATCGGCAGGCGCAAGGCATGCAGTTGGGCGCCGCACTGCTTCAGGACGCCGTCAAGCGGGCGGTGGGTGTCTCGGCCGACGCCGGCATCCGCGCGCTACTCGTGCACGCGCTATCCGACCGCGCCAAGCAGTTGTACCTGCACTGCGGCTTCCAGGCCTCGACCCTGCATCCGATGACCCTGATGATGCGCATGCCGACGGTTTGATGCAGCTGGAACAGGCCGGCCGTACTCAGTCCGGGAGGCTGAACAGGTCTGCCGGCAGCCCCTGAAGGAGCGCGCGGGATTCTGATCCTGCCGGACAACAATCCGCTCATCGACCGGATCACTTTCAGAGGTTCGACCGCACGGGCCGGGATCGGGGTCTCTGCGTGCGCAGCGTCAGGCTCAGTGGGCGTGGTTGCACACCGGCGATGCTTGAACGAAATTGCACACACCGACGTACACACATGGAGCGCAACGTGGAAACGCTCACGACCAGTGTCTTCAACAACGGCAACAGTCAGGCGGTGCGCATTCCTGCGGAGTTCCGGCTCGACACCGACCGTGTGAGCATTTCGCGCAACGAGTCGGGCGATCTGGTGATCCATCCCTTGCGGGCAGAACGTGGCGCTGCGCTGCTCAATGCCCTTAGCGCCGTGGGCGAGGCGGACCCTGCCTTCCTCGCAGCGCTGGAGACTGAACAGGCCTGTCAACAGCCCCTGCAGGAGTGAGAGGTACTTTGATCTGCGTGCTGGACACCAACGTCCTCATCTACCTGATCAAGAGCCAGCCGCCCGCCATGGCGCAGCGGGTCGATGCGCTGCCGCGGGATGCCCGGCTGTGCATGTCCTTCGTGACCTGGGTGGAGTTGCTGCAGGGCGCCGAGCGCAGCACGACGAAGCCGGAGGTCCTTCGCCGACTGGAAGCCCTGGTCCGACAATTGGCGGTGCTGTTTCCGGCAGGCCCTGCCATCTGCGAGCACCACGCGAAGCAGTTCTCGCGCCTGAAGGACGCCGGCACGCCCATCGGCGCGAAGGATCTGTGGATCGCGTGTCACGCACTCGCCGAGAGCGCCACGCTGGTGACGCACAACACCCGCGAGTTCCAGCGCGTCGGGGGGCTGAGGGTGGAAGGCTGGGTTGATCCGGACGGACTGTCGTGGCCGCTGCTCAGATGCAGCAGTTGGAAAGCAAGGCGAGGCCAGCGGCCGAGCCATGGACCAGCTCGAAAAGTTTTCATTCGTAGCCGAGTTGGAGTTCCTGCCCTTGGCTGGCCAACTCCGCCATCGCCTCGCTGCTTGCGCGATCCTGAACGGCCTTGATGCGCATTAGATCGGCGAAACGGACGCGCTTTTGCTTGCCGGTCCGGTGGACGGGAAGAGCCCCGGTCTCGATCAGCTTGTTCACCTGTAGGCGCGAAAGCCTCAGCAGATGCGCCGCATCCTGGATCGTCAGATCTTTGTGAGTCGGTTCGACTGTCACGGCGATGCCCTCGGCTCACTCGGCTCGATCCGCCTTGTCCAGCAACGCCAGTGCGCGCTTCGGGTTGCCACGCGCCGCACGCGTTTCGAAGCGCACGCGGGCGTCGTAATTGGCGAGCGCCACCGTGGCCAGCTCGTCCATCAGCTTGTTGATGCTGATCGAGTTCGACTTCGCGAGTGCCTTCAGGCGCTCGTGCTTGTCATCCGGCAAACGAATGGTCAAGGTGGACATGGAAAGGCCTCCAGGCATTGCTCGGGTGTCAGCACCCGCAACTTCGGGAACTTCAGTTCGCCGCGCGCAACATCCCGCAGATTGCGCGTGACGATGGCATCGGCCTGTGCGGCCACTGCCAACTCGATCAAGTGGTTGTCGGCTTCATCCGGGAGATTCGGCCGCCAAGCGTAGAACACCTCGACCCAGCGACAGCGGTTCATCAGACCATCGAACACCTCGCCACGTTCCTTGGTCGACAGCACCGAGTCGGCGAACAACTCGGAGCGGCCCAGCACGTCTTCGTACTCCGCCAGCAATGCAGGCCCGAGCACGGGCTGGTACTGACCCTGCAAACATGCCCGAAGTACGGCTCGCCCAGTGCCACCGCCTCGCAAGAGCGCGGCGACCAGCACATTGGTATCCAGCACGACCGTGACCATGGTCTATGATAGCACCGGTGCTATCAGTTTGTGGGCGCTGCGAGTCCAGGGCGCTCAGAGTGTGCGACCGCGGCCTGTGAGCGATAACCCCGCAGAATGCCGGAAGGCTGCGCGGCGCACCTGACTTTCGGCCGCACGCGCGAGGGTTCCGATCTTTCGGCTGGAGACTGATCTCCTCAGCGACCTGAACAACTGCTGAGATTTGACTGCAGGTTCCATGCTGCTACATTGGCGGCGATCCTGCTCAGTGTTCGGCCAAGTGACAAACGTGAATCTGGCCCCACCTATGAAAGTTGGAGGATTTCCGATGGAGGGTCCTTTGACGGGAGATGGAGGGTGCCAGCGGGGCCGGAGCGTTATGCGACGCGGACTTAGGTGCGATTTCCATGTGATGATCGACCATATGTAAGTCCTTGTGAGGCGCGCGGGAGGCGTCCCGCCCGTTCACTCGGCACTGGCGTTCCGCGTTGATGCGGTTCCCACCCAAGCCCGGCCGTTCACGACGTGCCGGGCTTTTCCATTTCATGAGGCCCATGGGGTTGTTTCCGGTTGTGAAGGTGATCCCCCAGACCACGGCGGATGAGGCTTGCTGTGCATAGAATCGTTCATGCCTGACAGTACCGACAAACCCCGAGCGCCAGCGCCCAAGTTGCCTGGCAGTGGTGGGCACGCCGCTGTCCTTGATCGACGCGGCCAGTTCCGGCAGCGACATCACGGGCGCCGTGGCACTGCGGGCCTGGTGGTCCTCGGACAGCACCAGCTTGTTGAAGGGAACGAAGGTGCGAGGGGACGCCTCGATGATGGCGTCGACCTCGGCTTTGGAGAATTTCATGAGGAACTCCTGATCGGTTGCATGGCAGGCCGGCGGCCCACCATGCAGTCAGGATCCCACCGACATCGCGTCCATCAAGGACAGCCGAACCCGCAGAAGAAGGCGCTCGCGATCGCGTGCCCGACGGCGACTCCTCCCAGGGTCAGCGCACAGGCAGTCCCTCGTGCGGGACGGTGCACTCGGCACATCGACCGTAGAGGATCACCTCGTGCTCCTCCAGGGTGAAGCCCGGCGGCACCAGCCCGCCCAAACCACCCACGCACCCCGCGACGTCGTAGACGCGGCGGCACTCCCGGCACTGAAAGTGGTGGTGATGCCCCTGGCCCGCGGCCTCGTAGCGCACAGGCTCGCCTGCGAGCGCCACCGGGCAGATGCTGCCCTCGTCTGCCAGCTTCTTGAGCGCGCGGTAGACGGTCGCAATGCCGAGCGTCGGTGCCTGGCTGGCGGCCAGCTCGAGCACCTCCTGGGGTAGCAAGGGCCGCCCCGCGCTCGCGATGGCGGCCAGGACTGCTGCCCTCTGCGGTGTGTGTCGTTCCATGGGTGGAATTGTCGTGCGCAGCCAAGGCAGGCCCGTCGCGTTGTATGATATTGCATTCTCATTAGCATACATCTGCACTATGACCCGTCTCCCCGTCACCGTGCTGTCCGGCTTCCTCGGCGCAGGCAAAACCACGCTGCTGAACCACGTGCTGGCCAATCGCGAAGGGCTGCGGGTGGCGGTGATCGTCAACGACATGAGCGAGGTCAACATCGACGCCTCGCTGGTGGACCGCAGCGCCAGCAACGCAGGTGCCGCCCTATCGCGCACCGACGAGAAGTTGGTGGAGATGAGCAACGGCTGCATCTGCTGCACGCTGCGCGAAGACCTGCTGGTGGAGGTGCGCAAGCTGGCGGCCGAGGGACGCTTCGACTACCTGTTGATCGAAAGCACCGGGATCGGCGAGCCGCTGCCAGTAGCGGCCACCTTCGACTTCACCGATGAAAACGGCGACAGCCTGGGCGAGGTGGCGCAGATCGACACCATGGTGACGGTGGTCGACGCGCACAACCTGCTGGCCGACTACACCAGCACCGACCTGCTGGAGCAGCGCGGCGAAACCGCCGGCACCGACGAGCGCCGCAACATCGACGCGCGCTGGAAAGAGCCGTACGGCGACCGCCTCAACGAGGTGGTCTTCATCGGCCGGAACATGGATCGCGCGGCCATCGAGCAGGCCTGGAAGGCCATGCACCTGAACTACACCGAGACCCGCAAGGGGCCGCCGGGTGGCAAGGGCTACGCCGGATGGGCCGACCTGCCCGACCCCTTCCCGCAGTGGCAGCGCAAGGAGGTGGCGGCATGAAGACACCCGTCATTCCGCAGACCTACGAGCAATGGCACCACTGCATCACGGTGGAGTGCGGCATCCCGCTCACCCACGCCTTTGCCGAGGAACGTCTGGCCGTCTGGAGCAACCCCGGTGCCGATGAGAGGCGCCGCTTCGAGCAGCTGTACGGCCCGGCCCACCTGGCCCGTGTCAGCCAGTGGTTCGCCCAGGCGCTTGAACAAACCCCCCAGCAAGCCTGAAGGAAAGCACCATGAGCCAGATCCCCGTCACCATCCTCACCGGCTTCCTGGGCAGTGGCAAGACCACGCTGCTCAACCGCATCCTCAAGGAGCAGCACGGCCATCGCATCGCCGTGATCGAAAACGAGTTCGGCGAGGCCGGCATCGACAACGAACTGCTGGTGCAGGACCGTGACGAGCAGATCGTCGAGATGAACAACGGCTGCATCTGCTGCACCGTGCGCGGCGACCTGGTGCGCATCCTGGGCGAGCTGCACGCCAAGAAGGCGGCCGGCCAGTTGCACTTCGACCGCGTGATCATCGAGACCACAGGCCTGGCCGACCCGGCCCCGGTGGCCCAGACCTTCTTCGTCGACGACGACATCGGCCAGCAGTACCTGCTGGACGCCATCGTGACGATGGTCGACGCCAAGCACGCGCCGGCACAACTCGACGAGCACCACGAGGCACAGGAGCAGGTGGGCTTTGCCGACCGCATCCTCATCACCAAGACTGACGTGGTGCAGCCCTATGACGTGGCGCAGCTGCGCCAGCGGCTGGTGAAGATGAACCCGCGCGCCAAGATCGGCGAGGCAAAACATGGCGTCGCAGCCATCGAAGACCTGCTGGACATCCGCGGCTTCAACTTCAACGCCATCCTGGA